>Ga0222631_1000384_pt1 | contig 13170 bp, 13 predicted proteins | sample AntAcemetagenom5_FD_179826 | JGI IMG/M metagenome (GOLD analysis project Ga0222631, IMG submission 179826) | Saline water microbial communities from Ace Lake, Antarctica - #5 | ecosystem: Environmental > Aquatic > Non-marine Saline and Alkaline > Saline | place: Antarctica: Ace Lake | collected... | reverse complement strand
AAGAACGTGGTGAAGATGGTGGACAACAGAGCATAAACGCATATAGTGCTTCTAATTCAGCCTTGGCAGATGAGATTGCAATGGATGCTGCTCGCCATCCTGAAGATTCTATTTGGTATAGCGTATGAAACAACTAACACCTATCTCGATTGTAGCTCCCGGCTTTTTCGGGTTGAATACACAAGAGAGTAGTGTTACCGTTTCTTCCAACTATGCCCTCGTAGCTGATAACTGCACCATCGACAAATACGGTAGATTGGGTGCTCGTAAAGGCTGGACAATGCAAACCGTAACAGGTTCATCTGTTTTAGGCGGTCAGTATGTCGAGGGTATCTTTGAGCATATAAACGCTGATAACACTGCTGATATTTTGGTATCCGGTAACAACAAGATATTGTTACAAGAGCCGGATAAAACACTAACAGACATAACTCCGGGTAGTTACGCTATATCGGCTAACAACTGGAAGAGTGCTACTATCTTTGACCACACATTGTTGGTTCAGAAGAGTTTCGAGCCTTTGATCTTTACAAGAGAGAGTGGTTCACCTGTACTACACCGTGAGAGCGATCATACGGCTCATGGCGGCCCTTACACTCCTAGCTTCGGTACTAGCTACCCTCGTGATGTTATAGCCGCTTACGGTCGGTTTTGGACGCATGATGGCTCTACAGTGTATTGGTCAACAGACATAGCTGACAGTGCTTTCCCTGCCTTCGCTGGTGGGTCTAGCGGTACGTTGAACATTGCCGCTGTACTGCCTAAGAATGTGGATGTTATTACGGCACTAGCTGTTCATAACAACTTCTTGATTATCTTTTGCGAACGTAACATTGTTATTTACAGTGGCGCAGATAGCCCTCTAACTACTTTCTCTTTAGCAGATATTATAGCTGGTGTCGGTTGTGTTGCTCGTGACAGTTTACAGAGCACAGGCAATGATTTGTTATTCTTGTCTAACACTGGTATTCGTAGCTTGGGTCGTTTGATTCAAGAAAAGTCTTTACCAATGCGTGACTTAACAAAGAACGTAAGGGATGACTTCTTAGACAATGTGAACACTGAGATTGCTCTTGCTGGTGGTTTAGAAAAGGTACGTAGTGTCTACTCTGAAGACAATGCCTTCTACCTCATCTCATTCCCGTCAGCGCAAGCTATCTACTGTTTAGATACACGGGCGCCACTGGAGGACGGCTCATCAAGAGTTACAAACTGGCTTGGTAGCAAGATAACAGCATTCTTACGCACCAGAGATCGTGACGTGTTCTTAGGTAAGGCTAACGGTATCGGTGTGTACGCTGGTTACTCTGACAACGGCACAAGCTACCGTATGAAGTTCTTCTCCAACTTTATTGATATGGGGGATGTGACAATTAAGAAGATATTGAAACGTATCAACGTAGTTGCCATTGGTGGTAACGGTCAATCCTTTGTTATCAAATCAGGTTACGATTACTTTGGTAGTTCATTCTCTTACCCTTTTGTTATAAACGCAGGTGAGATATTTGAATATGGTATTGCTGAGTACGGTATTGCTGAATATGTTGCAGGAGTATTAGTCGATAAGATTAGCGCACCGGCACAGGGTAGTGGAGAAGTAATTCAGATAGGCTTTGAGGCAGATATTGCCGGTAAAGAACTAAGTGTGCAAAGAATAGATATATTTGTAAAAACAGGAAGGATTAACTAAATGAGTAACTATACAAAACTCACAGACTATGCCGCTAAGGATTTACTCCCTACAGGTAATGCAGGAAAGATTGTAAAAGGTGCGGAGATTGATGCTGAGTTTTCCGAGCTACAAACGGTGTCAGCTACTAAAGCTAATTTAGCTTCACCTACCTTTACTGGTACGGCTATTATACCTACTATTGATGGCGCGTCTATTAATGGTGGCACTTACTAATGATTCCAGAAATTGTTCATCATTTTAGTGACGGTCTTTATGCTAAAGAAACATTTATCCTGAAGGATATGATTCTTAAGCAACACCAGCACACATATTCTCATTTGTCTATCTTAGCCAAGGGGTCTGTTGTTGTTAATAAAGATGGTGAAATTGTTGTCTATAAAGCACCTTGTTGTATTAACATTGAAAAAGAAATCTCTCATGGTGTCTTAGCCTTAGAAGATTGTGTTTGGTATTGTATCCACGCTACTGATGAAACAGATGCGACTAAGGTGGATCAGGTTTTAATTAAGAAAGAGGTATAATATGTCATGGATACTTCCAGCTACTGTTATAGGTAGTACATTATTTTCAAACAACGCTGCCCAAGGTGCAGCTTCTGACGCAGCAGCGGCAAGTCAAGCCGCAGGGGCACAAGCAGCAGCTGCAGCAGAGTTTAAACCTTACTCTATTTCTTCAGGTTATGGCACCAGTTACTTTGATACTGAGAATCAGAAGGCTGGTTATCAGTTAGACCCTGTTCTTGAGGCTTTCCGTAACTCCATGTATGGTGGTGCAGGAGAGTTTATGTCTCAAATAAACACAGACCCTCAAGCAGCAGCCCAGAACTACTACAACCAACAACAATCGTTGATGGCTGGTGGTCGAGGTGCTGAAGACATAGCCCTAAGGCAGCAACAGTTAAACAGTGGTCGCATTGGCCTAGGCGTGTCTGGTGAAGCAATGGGTGCAGGGGCAGGTACAGGGTATGTTAACCCACAGCAGTACCAACAACAACTTGCTCGTTCACAACAAGATCAACAGCTTGCTGCTCAGTCACAACAGCTGGCCCAAGCGGATATTGACAAAGCTATCTCACGTGCTACAGGCCTGTTCCAGACTGGTGCAGGTATTGAAGAGATGGGTCTCCGTAACTTGACCATAGGCGCTGACATTGGTGCTCGTCAAGGTGTCTCTCAAGGCAACCAAGCTCAGGCACTGCTTGCAGGAGGCCAAGGGGCTGCTCAGGCTAACCTTGCTGGAGGTATTAACCAAGCTAACATGTTTGGTAACCTTGGTGCTTCTCTGGCAGGCATGAAGCCCGGTCAAAACATCTTTGGAATAGGGGGTTAAACATGGCACAGAGTATGTATAAAATGTTTGATTATCAGTCGCCAACGGCTGCTAGAAATGACTTCTTAAAGAACATTCTAGTCTCACCGGGCCAAATGGCACAGCAGGACCTCTATGGTCAGCTGGCTTCCGCTGGTACCAACACAGGTGGCCTTCTAGGTTATGCCTTAGGTGGTCTAGCGGGTTATAAGCCTGCTGCTGAAGCTGATGCAGATGTTATGGACCAGATTATGTCTGAATCTGGTAAAGGTGCTAATCCACTAGAACAGGCCAAGAAGGCCTATGAGTTGTTTACGCAACAAGGTATGGGTAGGGAAGCTCAAATAGCTAAGGAACGTGTTAACGAGTTGCAACAAACAGCTAACCTAGGTAATGTTGATTATACTAAATCAGCTGCTCTTATTCAAGCGGCTAAAGCTGCTTTCAATGCTGGAAATAGAGATGAAGGTATTTCTTTAATGAAAGAAGCCAACACGGTAGCAACTCAGGAGAAGACTACTGCAGCAAGAAACACCGTTGTTGAGCGTAGGGTTGCAGGTATTACAGCAATAGACCCAAACATGCCTGAAGAGTTTAAACCAACTGTGGCAAATGAAGATGAGGTCTTTAAAGAATGGAGCAAGTCTATACTTGCTGCTAAAGAGAAAAAGAACAATGTTTCTTACCAAGTTGTAGGCGACAGGAAGCTTATGTATGTTACAAACACTGCTGGCGACATAGTGAAACAAGTGGACTTAGGTGCTGCACCTGCTGTTGCAAGTACAACAGTGACCATGCCTGCAATGGAGAAGGCTTCTGATGTAGCCCTTGGTAGTGTTATTGGTAAAGGTGTTGGCGCAAGAATGGAGAGTATAATAACTGGTGCAGAGAAAGCTGAAAAGAACTTACCAAAAATGTACACAGCTTTAAACATAATGAAGACAAAGGACATTAACACTGGTATAGGTGCTTCGTTCTTTAACATTGTTAATAAAGTACGTCAACAGTATCTTAACGACAAAGAAGCAGGTAATGTTGTTCAAAACAACGAGTACTTAGATTCATTGGTAGGTGGTGACGTGTTTAATGCCATAGCTGACCTTGGTATTGGTGCTAGAGGTATTGACACACCAGCTGAAAAAGACTTCTTGTTGGAAGTTGTGACGGGTAAACGCTCTTTGAATAAAGAAGCTTTGATAGACATCACTGAGATGCGTATTAAAACGACAGAGGACAACGTTATTAAGTTTAACACTGCTTTGAAAAACGGTGATTTAAAGAAATGGGAAAAAGCACAAGGTAGGGACTTTACTCCAATCCCCTTAAGAAGTTCTGGTGCATCCCCTAGTGTTTCTAACTGGTAAAGGAAGTAAAGATGCCTAAGAATATAACAGTTACTTTTGATGACGGGTCTTCCCACGTCTACCAAAACACACCGGACACTGTGACTCCTGAAGAAGTTCAACAGAGAGCAACCCAGCAGTTCAGCAAGAAGGTAGTAAACATAGATGGTGGGGTTGCTCCAGAGCCTCCTGCCCCTCCTCCAGAGCCTTTAGGTAACGTGGCAACCGCTGCTAACCTTGCACTAGGTATGCCGGGACGTATTGGTGATGCTTTTGAAGGTAGAAAACAAGAAGTCGCTGATGTTCTCAACGATAAGAGTTTTATGGTGCCCGGAGCACAGACGTTACAGTTAATGGGCAAGGGTGTAGCAGGGCCTGCCTTGGACACTATGGGGGAGGTTGTCTCTACTGGTGTTGGCTTTGCTTCTGATCTTGTTAATCCTAAGATTAGACAAGGCTTTAATGACTTGATGAGCAACATTACAGACTCTGATGGGGCTAAACAGGCCATAGGTTTCTACAATGCTGTGGACCCAACCACAAGGCGTACTCTTGAGTCTATTTTCAACATTGGTAACCTCCTATCTCCCTTTAAGCTTAAAGCTAAAAGCGGCTCTGGTCTTCGTAAAACAGTCCAAGAAGGTCTTACTGTTATTGATAAACAAAAAGAACTCAAGCGTAGGATGTTGAACAGAATGTTTCAACCAGAACGTTCTGCAGACAACATTGAGTTTGAGCTTAAGAACGGAACAGGTGCTACGGATGACATGGTAGAGGAGCTTTTGGACATCAAAGGTGTTTCTCCTATGTATGTACCAGAGCGTAACATAGAAGCGCTTACTGCAAACATGAATGGTCTTGAGGCACGTATACAAGGGCAACTAGGTTCATTTGATAAAACAGGTAAGTTTATACGTAATGTTAAAGCTTCCTTTAACGAGTTGTTAGCAGACACAATAAACACATCAGCTACGCTAAGGGAGCAAGGGCTTAAACCAGCGGTAAAGGTAGAAGCTCAACGATCAATCATGCGTAAGGTTGACGGAATTATTGGTAACCTTAGAGAGAAAAAGATAGAGCCTAACAGCTTAAAAGGTCTCCTTGAGCTACGTAGAAGGCTCGACAACGTACTGTCCTCTAAGGATTTTAGTAAGCTGTCTGACGCTGACAAAAGCAAACTAGCATTAGAAAAGCAGATTGTTATGGATATGCGTGGAAAGATCAATGACACTATCAGTGGTTTTGCTCAAGAGTTTGACCCTAACAACACAACTATTAAAAACCTCTTGAAGAAACAGAGCGCTACTTACAAAGCTACCAACAATTATACCACAAAGTCTGCACGTGGTATGGCTGATTTGTCAGAAAAGGGTGCTGTTGCTAGGGCCTTCTCTAATCACCCTATCTTAGTGTACAGGGCTTTACAAAGCCAAGGAACTTCACCGTTACTGGCGGCTGTCTTAGCGGCTCCTTCACTTATTAACGCTGGTGGTGACATGGCAGGTGCTGCAAGACGGCAACTTTCTGGTGCTAGGGCGCCTCTGATCCGTGGGGGCATGTTCTACGGGCAAGAGGAGGAGCAACAATAATGGCTACTTATGATGACCCTGAAGAAGGCCTGTTTAGAGGTGCTTTAAATGAGAAAAACCCACTGGCTAAGTATAGCACCCAAGACTACTTAGACGCAGCCTCGTTAGCGACAATGCCCGTGCCTGTGGTCGGTGATCTTACTGGTGGGGTTGCTGACATCTTTCGTTTAGTCAATAATCCAGAAGAACGTACACCTTTGAACTATGGCCTCATGGGCATGGGTATGCTTCCTTTTGTTCCTAACATGGGTATTGCTAAGAGGCTTAAAGATGCTGGCACAGGACTAGCGTCTACTGTGGCCCAAAACCTTCCTAATAAACTACCTAACTGGTACAGTGGTGGTGTTCCCGGTCAGATAGACTCTGTAGCTCGTTTAGTAGGCACTGGTACCATGAACACAGCAAAGCAGTACATGACACCCTCAGGGCAGTCAATGCTGCGTGAGAACCTTCCTGTGACGCTTAAGGCTGTAGCAGATAAACAGTACAAGGTTGCTGAAGAAGCCATGGCTGCTGGTAAGTTAAAGATTGACGAGATCAATGCTCGTCCTGAACTATCTGCTGAAGCTAAACTGGAGATGGCTGGGCAAGTACAACAAGAGACTAACAAGGCAGTTTCTGCCGCTGGTAAAACAATTGAAGGACAAAGAGGCTATAGTGATCTGTTGAATAAACAGTACGGTACCTCTACGCCTATGATTGATGATGCTATGCGTAGCACTAACCTTTCAACAGGTGCTTTTGATCAGGACACATTTAAAAACATGTTCCCTGATGCACCTGAAGGTGTCTTTGAAAAGATCACACAGAATCAAAAGATGGTACCGGGTGACGGTGTCATAGTTCAACGCAAGGTATCTGGTCAAGCTGCTGGAGACCTTCGTGGTGATGTGCTTAAGAAGTCTAAGGTTGCTGACAAGATTAACAAGGTCTTCTCAAAGCAAGCGACAGCACAATCATTCACTGGTTTTGCTTCTTTCAAACAAGCCCTTGAGTATGGAAAACTTTCAGTAAAAGAAAAAGCTGTTCTTGACTCCCCTGAGATTAAGAAATACCTACAGTCGGCTTTTAGAGGTGAGTCTCCTTTAAAGGCAGCTAGGACAGCTGAAGAATTCCAAAGTATTCTAAAGAACAGTGGTATTAAACTTCCTAAGTCTATAGTAGACAAGGCTTTTAGAAGGGCTGATCGAAAACCTTTTACAGACAATGCAGAGATGATCAAAGCTTTGGAGGCTGAAGGCTTAAAGATTCTACCAGAGAATAAGAAACGTGCCCTTGAGGGAGGTCCTTTGATTATGTCAGATTCTATTGTTACAGGGGCATTGGACCTTGGTGGTGCTAACGTGATACACGTTGTTAACCCTAATGGACGTAAGATGACCTATGTAAATGATGAAAATGATATATGGGGTGTCGCGCCTCCGGGAGGTAAACGTCTTGTATCTGTTGCGTCCTTCTCAGAAGACCTCTTGAGTCCTTCTACTGGGTCTCAGGGCCTAATTAAATCCTCTGGTGATACTGTAAAGACAACTGAACCAAGTCCATTCCATAACATGACCAATGTTCAAAAGAAGAACTCAGAGGACCTAAAGAACTACACAGCTAACCCTCTACTAGGTGACTATGGTAGGGCCTTCAAGAACAACCTTCTTGTAGGAGGAGGCGTAGGAGGGTTAGGATACGCTGCCTTCGGAGACGAAGAGGAATAAAAAAAGGGGCCAAGGTTTAACCAAGGCCCCTTTCGTTTATCTAAGCTACTTAGATTTCACAAGCTCCTGCAGTACACGCTAGGGTCTGTGCACCCTCCACGTTGTCATCTGTCTCAACAAAGTCTTCCCAGTTGACCTCAGGAGGCATCTCTGACAGAAGCTTAGTGTATGTAGCCTCATCAATTTCCTCGTAAGGTGCCTGACGGTAACTACCACCATCCCAAGGTAAGAAGCTAATGCCGCTTATCTCATCAAAGTGTTTCCACACCCAAGCACCCACAGCAGGCCAGTCCTCTTCCTTGACGTAGACCGTTACAGAGGGCTTATGCTCACACCAGTGACGCTGGTAGGCCAACCACAGGCGTAGGTGGGTAAAGCTATCTAAATCATCACGCAACACACAGCCCTCAGGTGCCTTCATAGGAAAGCTAAAGATCGTTGTGTCGTTAGGCTTCATTACATCCGCTTCGCTGGGGATACCTTTTTCTTGAAGAAACGTTGTAATTGGGTCTTTATTGTCATTACGCACACGTCTAATATAATACTGACTATGGCGAGCATGAATGCCACTGGCACTATCGACCAGCTGGCTAACAGTACCACTAGGCTTAACGCATGTGATAGAAGCAGACGCAGGGATACCAAGAACATTAGCAAACTCCTTATTAGTAGCTACAGACAAATCACGCATGGCCTCTAAGCGTCCCTCTAGGCCTCCGTCATCAACATTGTTCAACAGAGGACAGTCCAAGATACCTGTAATCGACACACCCAACAGGCGCTCCTCTTCGGTGTTCTTCTTCCAGATACTACGTAGGTAAGGGAAGTCGGTCATAGTAGACTGAAAGGTCCCTAGGATTGTCGCTAGCTCTACCTTACGTGACAAACTGGCCTCTGTGTCTGTATCTCGTGCAACCACCTCAGTCAAGTTACAGAACTGATATGGACGCAGGATGATCTCAGAGCAAGGGTTCGTACCAAACTCATAGTTAGCATCCCTACGGCCTAGTTTCTCTACAGTGGTCTTAGCAGCTGCCCTAGAGAAGATACCACGCTCACCGCTGTGTGACTGGTACAAGGCCAACCATTCAGTCATAAACTCACCTACAGTAGGCTTCTCGTTGTAGCTTGCACTGTTGTTTGCCAAAGCACGTTGACCATCACGTTCCCACCAGCTACCAGTCTTCGCATGACGCATACGGTCATCAGTCAAGTCAGACAGGCTAATCATGGCAGAACGGCGTACACCACCTACGACAACTACCTCACCGACCTTACACATGATGTCATGGCACTCAAGGCTGTTCAGCTTACGGCCTACGGCACCTTTGAACTTACCTACGACAAAGTTAAACAGATCAACCAAAGGCGCAGGGCCTGACGCACGTCCTCCAAAGGTCTTCAGTCGAGCACCAGCTGGACGAACCTTAGACACATCCCATGTGGCTATCTCACCTGAGTACAACAAGGCAATCAACTGACGCAGGCTCTTGGCCCAACCAGCTTTACTATCCCGTACTACAATATTAGTGTGGCTATTAAACAACAGTTGAGGGACCTCAGGCAGTTTGTTTATGTACTTGCTCTCGACACTAAAGCCTACACCAGTACCACACAGGAGGATGTACATAGCCTCATCAAAGGACTTAACGTCATCCACAGGCAGGTAGCTACAATTGTAGCCTGCTGTGTTGTCCCGATCCAAAGCCTCACCAGCGGTCATTACAGCCCTCATAGAAGGCATTACTTCACGGTTGAGGATAGCATTGTGCAACTCATCGTGCAAGTCCTGTGGCATGATATAGCCCTGTTTGCTAGACAATTGTGTGTCCATGAACGACATGTAACGGGCGACTGTCTCAGGCCAATGCTCACGGCGTTGCTTACCATCTAGGAAACGGCTGTAGCGGCTCTTGGCAATAAATGTTTCGTATGTATTCATTCTTTTATCTTTTCTTTATCTTGTTTTCTTTTCCAGCGACCACACCAACTTACGAGGCGGTTGAACTGCTCATCATCTTCTGGGTCCATTTTGATTGTTCCTCTAGACCCTTCAAAGCTCCAGTTAAGACCTTTGTCTGAGTCGAGATAAGCTCCTGAATTGATGATTCCATACGCTTCTGCAAATCTGATCGCTGATTTTGATTTGAAGATAGCGAGTATAGTTTTTCCAATGATTTTGTCTGGTGTTCGCTGTATTGTTTTACTGCTGCTATAGTAGTCTCTCCAATCGTTTTCAACCCAACCATTGCCTCGTTTAGCCCAAAATTGTTTTCTACCGACATAATACTCTCCGTTTTCCAATTCAATTAAATAAATAAAACCTAGGAAATCATTAAGACGTTTAACGTAATTAGTGATTCCCGTTCCGTTCTTCCATCGTAGGTTAATCTTCTCCATCTTCTTTAAACTCCTCCTCAAAGAAGTCTGCCATCTCTTCAATCTGGTCTGTAAAAGCCTCTACCAGTTCCTTAGTAGTTACTTTAAGCAGGTCCACCAGAAGATCAGGATCGTATGTTTCTACGATTTTCTCTTTTAGTTCTTCTAGTGTGAACATTAGTTTGCCAACTCCCCATCTACGTCAAAGTCATCCAAATCTACATCGTCATCTACCTCGATGTCATCTTCATTGATCACTTTCCTGTCAAGAGCAGCTGTAAACTCCTCTAGGTCAGCCTCTAGATCATTAAGACTGAGTGCCCTTGGGAAGGCAGGTGTTATGCCTATAAGGGCTAAATCACCGTCCTCATCATAAAGCGCTTCCCTGAAAGTCATGTGACCATTACTACGTCTGTAAACTACCAGCTTGTTTAGTATGCTTCGTGTCATCGTGTAATCTCCGGTACCTTAGGTTCGTTTACTACTTTTATTAAATGCTTTGGACCATTGTAATACAAGAATGTTCTTAATTCCGGCCAGCAAGTTTTTTTGTATTGACAGTAGGAGCATTCCATAGAAAGCTTTTGATTTCCGGACTTCCCATCCTCTACGGAATCGTGACACAAGTCTGGTGCAGTATCCGATTCCAAAACCTTTTTTAGATTTAGAATTTTCTCTTCAATGTCCTCCTTCAGTTTAGGATGGTCAGTTGTCTCTAGGTCATACTCTAGCCAAGTCAGGTGACCGTTCTGCTTGTCCATGGCAAGCCAAGCAATCTTTGTGTCTCCTTCAGATTTTGCATAAGCCTTAAGCTGGTCGATGTATCCAAAGGAATCATTGTCCACCAGTGAACCATCTTTGAACTTCTTAAAGCTATAAGAGCTTGTACTCTTAACGTCCATCAAAGTACCATCAATACGTCCATCCATGTGTCCAATGACACCAGCGACCTCACAGCGCTTCTGCTCGTCAGTCACCTTGTGCCCTGAGGCCTTCACAAGGAACAACAGCATCTCTTCAATGATGTGTCCATACATGAACTTCAGTAACGTGCTAGGGGTCATCTTCTCAGACTCAGTGCCCTTCATAAGGTGCCACAGTTGCAGAGGTGTCTTACCAACGTTAGAGAGTCTGATGGTCCTGCGGTCTGGCTTCCAATCACTCAGTTGGCGCCTCATGATCTTCTTCATGGACTCCCCAAACTCGTGGATTAAGAAGTCTATGTTGACATCCTTAGAGACCTTCTTATGCTCTAGTAGGTCATAAATATCTTTGATTAGTGTGTCTGTTCCCATGATTCTCCAATTTTAAAGTCACCGTCCAATGGACATCTTAAGTTAAGCTTTACGCCTGCTGCTTTTATACACTCCACAGCTAACCACCCGAACATCTTTGCTTGATCTTCTCGGACTTCTGCCTGTATCTCATCGTGAATATTACCAACGAATTTATACTGTATATTATATATTTTAGCATACTCTTCAAGGATTGTCAATGCCTTTTTCATTACAATGGCCCCTGCAGACTGCAACAATGTGTTTAAGGCCGCGTGGGGAGACCTGATCCACAGTTTCCTTCCGTCCAGCCCAGTGAGATAACCTCGGTTAGCAGCTGTTCCAACTCTATCCCGTAGGTTTGCAAGAGCTGGTGTGTTTGTAAGAAATTGAGTCTTAAGTCTTCTACCATCTCTTGCTGATCCTCCGGTGATAGTACCAAGCTTTGCGTCTCCGGCACCATAAAGAAAAGCGTATATGAAAGTCTTAGCCTGATCTCTTGTAGCAAGCCCTGCAGCTGCTTGGTTCGCTGTGTGTATGTCTCCATGTAAAATTTCCTTTATGTACTCAGCGTCATCCATATAGTGGGACAACATTCTCAATTCAATCCCAGCGGCATCACAACCTACTAACTTGTAACCTTTAGGCACAACCCAACACGAACGACACTCTTTACCATAGGGGCTATACCCCGCAGGCACCTGAGCCATATTGGGACTGCTATGCGTCATTCGTCCTGTAACAGCGCCTATAGAATTAACATAACCGTGTACACGTCCATCGTCTGCTACTGCATCTACCCATGACTCCACCTGTGCTATGCGCTTCTGTACCAATAGGAACTCGCCAATCAGCTGGGCCTCTGGTATATCCTTCACACTGCCAAGTACCTTCTCATCTACAATCGGTTGACCGTGCTCAGTAAAATCCTTAGGTTGCCATCCGAACCATTGGAGATACTTACCGATCTGCTGTCTCGACCCTAGATTGAAGTCAGGATAATCAACACGACTGAAAGAACCGCTGACGAGAGCATAACTATCGCCAAGAAACTTAAGACCAACATTAGACAAACTACCGTCCTTCTTGTACTTGGGAACGATCTCTTTGATAAAAACAGGTAGCGGTTTGAAGGTATCTCGGACTCTAGTCTCAAGTTCAAGTTTTTTCTCATATAGTGTTCCTAATAAATCAATCGCCTGCTTCTGGTCCAATAACCAACCATTTTCGATCTGCGTGGCTATCACCCTCTGCACATTATGCTCTAGCTCAATACTCTCGTCACCGAAAGGTGCCAGCTTCCTTGTCAACCAGTTCAGCGTAGCGTGTGTAACCTCTACGTCCTGCACACAATACGTGATCATCTCCTCTGTCAGCTTACTCCAGTCATCATAGTCACCCTTGTGGAGCTTCAGTCGTAGTCCCCATTCTCTGAGGCTGTGTCCACCTTCCAAAGAAGGGTTATATAGTCTTGAGAGAACCAAAGTGTCTGTAACCCTTGTAGCGGTACTATTAAATCCCAAGAGCTTGTGGAGAACACGTAGATCGTAGGCAATAACGTTGTGCCCGACAATGTGTGTAACACCGCCCATGAACTCGTTGAGCGAGTCATGTGTCGGGTTTCTCAAAATCGAAACTTCGTTGGTGTCCACATCCTTGAGAACTACTACCCAAACCTTCTTGGGTTTCAGGCCGTCCGTCTCGATGTCCAATATCACTTTTCTCATTCTTCATCCTAATGTGCTCCAATCTATGACAGTTAGCGCAAAGAATCATACACTGATCAGCTTCTTCGACTACTACGGGCTTAGGTCCTGTTGTACCACGCCAAGCCTTGTACTCTAAAGCCATCGTCTTTATAACCCCTATTGGGTG
>Ga0222631_1000382_pt1 | contig 13177 bp, 15 predicted proteins | sample AntAcemetagenom5_FD_179826 | JGI IMG/M metagenome (GOLD analysis project Ga0222631, IMG submission 179826) | Saline water microbial communities from Ace Lake, Antarctica - #5 | ecosystem: Environmental > Aquatic > Non-marine Saline and Alkaline > Saline | place: Antarctica: Ace Lake | collected... | reverse complement strand
TAAATGGAGCCATTCCTAGACCCGTAGAATTTCCTATTCCTAAACTTTTGCAAATATTTATATCAAGATTTACAGCTTTTTTTGGGTTCTTACTTTTTGCAACATGATTAACTTGATCGAAAGTAAATTGCCTAACTAAATAAACCAACATCATTTCTAATCTAAAAGGACCATATATTTCTTCTCTATCTTTAATTCTAAATCTATCAGCTAAGCCAAATTTACCTGACCCGTAAACTGCAGTTGTTCTATATAAATAACCAACACTAGTTATTAAGTCATTATCAGGCTGCTTGCCTTCACTTAAACATTCGACCACATGATTAAAAACTCTAACTGATTTATTGGCTCTGGAAAGGGTTAGTTCTTTATAGGAAAGTCTGCCAAATTCTTGTTTTGGTACTTCATTTTTTAATCTTTCTATATCTTGTTTTAGTGGAACACCGTCAAAAAGCGTGAATGCTGCATCCCATTTAGTAGCTATAACTCTATCTGATCTTTCATTTTCATCCAATTCGTTTGCAAAACAGATTAATGAATACACTCTATTTTTTTTCTTGAATGAATAAACTGCTGTGCCGTATCCATGTTCGTTTAATTCAAATAAATCTCTTTTGTAATCCCAATCTTTAAACTCTTTTAAAAAACTCCTTAAAAAAGAAAGTTTAGATTGATGAAAAGATCCCAGTCTTGATAATTTCATTACTACATTGGGGTCTCTTAAGGAAATATTCATTAGTTCATTTCTTTATAAAAATTGTACCAGTTATTTCCAAGAATTCCATTAACTTCACTTTCTGAAAAACCAACTTTTTTAAGTCCTACCTCTAAGTTTTCAAACCCTCTTGCATCTAAAAACCAATCAGGTTGTTTTGGAAAACCAGGTTTATTTTTTGATCCTTCTCCATAATTTTTACTTTTAGTCCAAGTACCATTTCTCATCCACTCAACAATAGTATCCGGTTGGTTTAAACAAAGATCTGAACCTATTCCTATTTTTTCAGCTCCCATAATCTCAGCTGTCTTAGCTGTCATTTCACAAAAACTTTCTAATGAACAATCTGTTCCATCTTTTAAATGATGAGGGTATAAAGACAGACCAAACATTCCTTTGTGTTCAGATAAAATTTTTAGCAGTTCGTTTGATTTGTTTCTCTTAGCTGGGTGCCAAAATGATGGGTTTGCATGAGTTATCGCAATTGGTTTTTCGCTTATCTGGATTGCATCAATTGTACTTTTTTCTGCTGAATGAGACATGTCTATTACAAGCCCTAATCTATTCATTTCTTTAATTACCTCTTTACCAAAATTAGTAACTCCACTATCTATTACCTCATAACATCCTGTCGCTAGTAATGACTGATTGTTATAAGTAAGCTGCATAAACCTACACCCTAAGTCATAAACTTTTTCAACCAATTCAATATCATCTTCGATAGGTGAGCAATTTTGAAAACCAAAAAAAACTGCAGTTTTATTTTCAGATTTAGCTTTCTCAATATCTTTAAAACTTTTGCCATGAAAAATTAAGTCAGAATTTTTTGAAAAATGATTTTCCCAACTTTTTAATACCGTTTTTAGCTCATCAAAATCTTCGTGGTAAACAATGGTTACGTGGATTGCATCCAGTCCTGCTTGTTTATTGATCTGAAAGATTTCTCTAGACCAGTTACAATATTGTAAATTATCAATTTTAAAATTCATTATGATCCTTATCTGTTTTAAAGAATATCAATAAGATAGATAAATTCTATTAATTTTATTGAAATTTTACGCTTAATTTGAAATAACAATTTACGTTAAAAAAAATTACATTAAATGACTAAAAATAAATCTAAAAAGATATCAATTGTAATGGGCAGCCAATCTGACTTCAAAACAATGATATTTTGTGAAAAAGTGCTTAAAAAATTGGATATAAAATTTGAGACTAAAATTATATCTGCACATAGAACACCTGAGCGAATGTACCAATATGCTAAAGAGGCTGAAAATAACAATATTAACGTAATCATAGCTGGAGCTGGAGGATCTGCGCATTTACCAGGCATGATTTCATCTCTTACATCCTTACCAGTTCTGGGAGTTCCAATTGAGAGTAAAAAACTAAAGGGCCTTGATAGTCTTTTATCCATTGCACAAATGCCTAAAGGCATACCAGTTGGAACTTTAGCGATTGGAGAGGATGGTGCAATTAATGCTGCTTTATTAGCTGCATCCATTATTGGTCTTAGTGATTTAACTATCAAAAAAAAATTAAATCAGTTTCGATTAAGCCAAACTAAATCTGTTAAAAAGAAACCAAGATAGTTTTTAAATATGTCTAAACCAATTCTAGGAATTATCGGTGGAGGTCAGTTAGGTAGTATGCTTGCAATTGCTGCAAGTAAATTAGAGGTCAAGACTGTTATTTTTTGTGATGATATTGATGCCCCTGCTCAAAAGTTTGCAAATGATTTTGTGTATGGTCAATATAATGATCAAATTAAGATTAAAGAGTTTGTAGATAAAGTGGACATCATTACATATGAATTTGAAAATATTCCTTATGGAACATTAAATGAAATTAATAAAGTTAAACCTGTTTTACCGAAACCTTCTATAAATAGAATTATTCAACATAGATTGGCTGAAAAAGATTTCATCAACAAACTAAATATAAGAACCACCCGATATGTTTATATTGAAAAAAAATCTGAAATAGAAGCTGTGGGAGACTTACTGCCTGGTTTACTTAAAACTGTTACCTTGGGATATGATGGTAAAGGACAGCATCCTATTAATAGCTTAGAGAATCTAGATTCAATTAATATTGATTATTCAAAAGGGTATATTTTAGAAAAATTAGTTAAACTTAAAAAAGAAATTTCAATAATTATTACTCGTTTTAGTGATTACAAATATGAAATATATGAACCTATTGAAAATGTGCATGAAAATCAAATTTTGATAAATTCAAAAATTCCAGCTGAAATTAGTAATAAAATTTTAGAACAATCAAAACTTTGGGCAACTCAAATTTCAAAAGAGTTAAAATATGTTGGAACCTTATGTGTCGAATTTTTTATTGATAGAAATGACAATCTTTATGTAAATGAAATTGCTCCAAGAGTTCATAACTCTGGACACTTAACAATTAACGCATATAACGTAAGTCAATTTGAAAATCATGTAAGGGCTGTTTGTAAACTAGAACAAATCCCACTTCAAAAAATATCAAATGCTAAAATGATAAATATAATCGGTGACCAAATTAAAAATTATAAAGATAAAGAGTGTAGTGAAAATGAATTTTTCTTTGATTATTTAAAAAAGGAAATTAAAGATAAAAGAAAAATGGGTCATTTAACTACTCTCATCAGTTAAATATTTTAAAAATGTTAAAATCAATAGAGGGTAATTTTGACAATTCTGAGGTTCATAAGTTTCTTATTAAACACTTTATTGAGTTAAAATCTGTATCGCCTGAAGGTAGTGCTCATGTATTAGATATTGCTGGTTTACAAGATTCATCTATTAAATTTTGGAGCTTGTGGGAAGAAAGTGATCTAATAGGTAGTGGTGCTCTGAAATTTTTAGATAAAGACCATGGTGAATTTAAATCAATAAGGATTAGCGACAAGTTTAGAAATAAAGGAAATGGCTCAAAAATTATAAATCATTTAATTAATGAGGCAAAAAAACTTAATATTAAGAGATTAAGCTTAGAAACTGGATCAGGTGAATTTTTTATGCCAGCTAGAAAATTATTTGTCAAATGTGGCTTTAAAATATGTGGGCCCTTCTCCCACTATAAAGATGATATAAATTCAGTCTATATGAGCTTGTTAATTAACAACAATTAACTTTTTAATCATATAATAATTTGAAATTTAGTTGACAAAACCTCAATAAATCTAAACAAACCCTGAATTACTTAATTATAAGTAATAAAAGTAACATAATAAAAGTAAGAAGATAAATATGAGTCTACAAGGAAAAGTAAAATGGTTCAATCCAACTAAAGGTTTTGGTTTTATTGAAAGAGAAGATAAAGAAAAAGATGTATTCGTTCACGTTTCAGCAGTAAGAGATGCCGGCATGAATGGTTTAGATGAAGGTCAAGCTTTGACTTTTGATGTTGAAGATGGTCCAAAAGGTCCTTCAGCAGTAAACTTAAAAACTGCATAATATTCACACTTTCTATTGGCTGCGATTTTTAAATTAAATTAATTTTTTAATTATTTAACTAAATATTTCAGCCAATACCGATTATTCTTTTATAAGAAATTCACTTACAATAGTATTAAATTCATCTGGCTTCTCTAAATGAACATTGTGAGAGCACCCTCTAACTATCCTTAGATCGCTATTGGGAATACCATCATTCAAGTTGTCTACTTGATTAAAGTTATAAGCTTTGTCTTGATCTCCCCAAATTATCAGAGTTTCATTTTTGATATTTTTTAAATTTTCAACTCCATTCCAATTTTTCATGGCAACTAATGCATTATCCGCAGCTTCTATAGAAGTTTGTTCGCCGGCTTCATCACATAGATAAAAATACTTTGCTTTCTCTTCATCTATAAACCAGGTTTTAGCTATTCTGTTTGTAGTATCTTTTAGTCCATTAATTTTTAATTTTTCTCTAGATTGATCGATAGTTTCAAATCGTCCAGGTATATTTCCTCTTGGACCAGTGCCATAACAAATCAATTTTAAAATTTTTTCACCTGCTAATTTTGTCATTTCTTGCACAATCATTCCACCCATTGAATGTCCTAATAAATTGAAATTCTTTATCTCTTTTTTTTCTAAGAGATTCAGTATTGCTTTGGCCATAAATTCAATAGAATCACTAGAATCTATAGTATTACTTTTTCCAAAACCTGGAAGAGCTGGAGCAATAACTCTAAAATTATCTTTAAAAAATTTTATTTGTGGATTCCACATCTCTGATGAGCCTAGAAAACCATGGACTAAAACTAAAGGAGTTCCGCTTCCTACATCTTCGCTAAATATATCTTGCATATTCATTATTTATTAATAATTATGGATTATATCAATTATGGCTAAAAGAAAAATAACAAATCCATACGATGTTGAGTTTATTCCATTTGATAACTATGGTGTAACTGTGCCTGGCATGAGTTGGCATAAAATTAGTTACAGCAAAAAGAATGGTGGGCAAGGAACTTATGTTTTAAAAATGGAACCAGGAGCAGAAAGTTTACCTCATGAACACACTGGTTTTGAAGAATTTTTAATGTTAGATGGTGAATTAACCGATCCTGATGGAAAAATTTTTAAAAAAGGTGATTTTATTTCTTTTGAGCCGGGCTCAAAACATTCATCACATACAAAAAATGGTTGCTTGGTTTTAGTCTTCATGAGAGGTATTAATCGACCTCTGTAATAAAAATACAAAACAAATTTTTAACAATATTAAGAAATATTAGTAATTATGATTGGCATTTTAGGAGGTATGGGAACGCAGGCAGGACTTGATTTTTGCAACAAGCTAGCAATGCTTAATAGGGGAAAGATTGATCAAGAGTATCCTCTTTTCATGCTTTACAATAAATCTAATATACCAGGAAGACCTGAGTCAATTGGTGTTCAAACTAAAAAATTTTCAGACCTTCCAAGAAATACTAAAAATAATGATGCATATAATAAAGTTTTAAAAAGTTTACTTAAAGGTTGTAAATTATTAGAGAAAAGTGGCTGCAAGTTTATTGTCATACCTTGCAACACTGCTCATTATTGGTATGAAGATTTAAAAAAGAAAATTAATATTCCAATAATCAATATGCCTAAAGAAGTTTTTCTATATACAAAAAAAATTTGTAAAAAGAATTCAAAAATCGGCCTACTAGCTACAGAAGGTACATTAAAAACAAAAATTTATGAAAAACTATTCAAGAATGAATATGAACTAGTTAAACCAAAACAAGATTTACAAATCAAATCTGTTAATAGAACTATCAAACATGTTAAAATGGGAAATATAAAATTAGCTGAAAAATCTATTAAACCAGTGATAAGTTATTTGATTAAAAATAATTGTAAGAAAATTATATTAGGCTGCACAGAGTTGCCTATAGCTATTTTTGCATTTAAGTCTTTGAAAAATGTTAAAATGTCAAAATTATACTTAGACCCAAATTTGATATTAGCAAATTCATCTATGAAAAAATATAAAAAGATAAAATATGATTTCAAAAACTAAAAAACCTTATGTTATATATTTAGCAGAAGTTATTTATAAAAATATAGCAGATATTAAAAAAAAAAATTTAGATATTACTAATATAGATGCTATTGAGGGTTTTATAGGTACGAATATTTATGAAGATATAAGTAGTGGTAAGTTTCATGATGATTGGTTTAAATATTTAGAAAATAATAAATTTATCGATAAGGATAGTGGCGAAAAAATACCAGAAGAAACTATTAAACTTTTACATGCACAAAAAGATGCGACTATAAAACAATTAATTAAATATCCAGAACTATATTATGCAAAGAGTTCTTTTCCACTTGAAATTTCTCAGCGTGCTTTTGATTTTTTATGGAGAATGTGTGAAAGCTATGAACTTTGGTGTAAAGAAATCGGTCAGTCTGAAAAAATTGTTCTAAATATTATTGATTAGAAATATTTAATTTTCTTCTAGTTTTTTGAATATTTCTTTTAACTAATTTTTCAAATTCAGTATCTTCTTTTTTTGGGATTATTGCTTCTTTGAAATTCTGCGCAACAGATTTACCAGTAGTTTTTCTAATAATCTCGTTACCACCATACGTAAGACCTGCATGATAAATATTGCCAGAAGTAGATAATGTGTATGCGGGTCCCAATAATGCAGCATTTTGTGCGCATCCACTTAGAAAACCTATTAAAAATATTCCAATAAGTATTTTTTTAAAAGTCATTTAATTTTTCTGACTTTAAATAATTATAGACACAACTCAAGAGTGAAAGTGTTCATTTTGAACATTAACCTCTGATATTGCCTTAAAATATAATTTATAACCCTAGAATGATTAAAATTTTTCCATTTATTTTTATAATTTTGTGGTCTTCAGCTTTTGTTACTACAAAGCCTATAATAGATAATAGTGATCCCTTCGCAGCACTAGCATTTAGATTTTTTGTTGTATCTTTTGGGTTCTTCGTATTTTCAATTTATAAAAAACATAAAATCTTAACTAATCATAAAAATCTTCTTCAATCCTTATTAAGTGGAGTTCTTTTTCATGGTGTTTACTTGGGTGGAGTTTTTTATTCAGTTTCAATTGGAATGCCCACGGGTATTGCAGCTTTGATAGTTACCTTACAGCCAATTTTAACAAATGCATTAGCTGGGAAATTTTTAGGTGAAAAAGTTTCCATTAAACAATGGGTTGGGGTAATCCTTGGCTTTATAGGGGCTGCATTAGTTTTAGGTTTTGATATTGGAGCAAGCCTTCCAACTCTTGGTGTAATAGCATCTTTTATAGCTTTGCTAGCCATTACAACATCCACTTTGTGGCAAAAAAAAATAAGTAACAATTTACCTTTATCAGTGAGCAATATGTACCAAGCAATAGGTGGTTGTCTTTTTCATATAATTATTATTTTTATTTTTACGGATCTTTATATTAATTTTACACCAGCTTTCTTAATAGCTATGAGTCATCAAATTTTTCTTGTGTCTTTTGGAGCATTCACAATATTAATGTTTCTTATTAAAAATAATTCTGCTAGCAAAACTGTATCAATATTTTTTTTAATACCTCCAACTACAGCAATAATGGCTTGGTTATTTTTAAGTGAAGTTTTGACTAATCTAGATCTAATTGGATTTGCAGTAGCCACTCTTGGAGTCTATATTGCAACTAGAAAACAATAAACTATCTATACATTTTTATAGCCATATTCTAAACATGCATCTGTAATAGAATGGTACAAAGACTCACCAAAACTTCTGAGAGTAAATATTCTAATTTTGTCAGGTTTGTCATCTAACATATCTATAGTCACTGACATTCCATTATATGCTGAGTTTAAAGAATTATTATTTTTTAATTCATTAAAGTTATATGGACATCCCTTTTTTAATATTTCTTTTGTATTTTTTCCTTCTATCTGAATTATTGTTCTACTGTGAGACAGATTAGTTATAGCAAAATCTGTTTCTTTTAATTTTTTATTAATTTCGTTTAAAACTTCTTTATTTGTTGAAATTAAAAGCCAATTATTAGGACCATTCCATAAAATTCTTGTATTGCTGTTACAGCTTACAATTAGTGTCTCATCATTTAAATTTAGATTGTCAATTTTTATATCTTTATTTAGGATTGATGATTTTTTATATTTAACTATTTGAACAATTAAAAAATTGTTTAATTCACTTATTTTTAACAACTCACTTTCATTTTTTCCTTCATGATCACCAAATAATCCTTTGGTATGTGTGTTTTTTAAAGCAGAAATTGAGTTCATGATCTTACTCTTTCACCTTTTGGGTCTACATAGTGTGATGAAACTATCTCCACATGCACTGTTTTGTTTTTTAAAGGTGACATTGCAAATAATTTTTGACCTATCATATTTTTTCCATCCTTAAGAATTGCTAATGAAAACGGATTATCATATTCAACACTCCAGCAAGATGCGGAAATATATCCTAATTTAGGATTTGGTATTGGAGCCATTGCATCTTTAACCAAATGAGACCCTTCAGGGATACTTGTTTTTTTATCAATTGGAACAACACCTACTACTTTTTGTCTATCTTCTGCTATGAATGCTTCTCTATCTAAAGAACGTTTTCCTATAAAGTCTTTCTTTTTACTAACCAATCCTTCTAAAGAATTATCATATGGAATGGTTCTGCCATCAAGTTCTGATCCTGCAATGTGACCCATTTCAATTCTTAGAGTTGATAATGCTTCAGTCCCATAAGGTTGAATTTTGAATTCTTGTCCAATTTCCATTATTTTCTCCCACATAAAGTTTCCATTATCAGATTCGACATTAACCTCATAAGCAAGCTCTCCTGAAAATGAAATTCTAAAAATTCGTGCATGTACTCCAAATAAATCAGCTTCTTGATATCCCATAAAAGGCAGTCCATCATTAGAAGCATCAATATTTGGAAATAGCTTTTGCAATAAGTCTCTAGATTTTGGTCCTGCAATTGCTGCTCCAGCCCATTGCTCTGTAGTTGATACTACATTTACATTTAGTTCTGGCCATACAAGTTGTAAATAATATTCAAGATGAGACAAAACATTTGCTGCTTGCGCTGTGGTTGTTGTCATATGGTAATGGTTTTCAGAAATTCTCGTTGTTGTTCCGTCATCCATAACAATTCCATCTTCTCTTAACATTACACCGTATCTTGCTTTACCAACTGGTAACTTTAACCAAGCATTAGTATAAACACGATTTAGTAGTTCTGCAGCAGCGGGTCCTTTAATATCAATTTTACCCAAAGTAGTTACATCACATACACCTACATTTGTTCTAACATTTTTAGCTTCTCTTTTTGAACCTTCAAATAAAGTTTCTTCTCCAATTTTGTAATATCTTGGTCTTAACCAGACACCTGCATCTACAAACACTGCATTATTTTTTTCATGCCAAGTGTGCATCGGTGATTTTCTTGTTGGTTTAGAATGTTTGCCAATTTCTCTTCCAACAATCGCACCAATAGTAACTGGTGTATATGGAGGTCTAAAAGTTGTGTGACCTACTTCTGGTACTATTTTGTTTTCTATATTGGATACTAGTTGCAAACCGTTGAGATTACTTGTTTTTCCTTGGTCAGTGGCCATTCCAAGTGTCGTGTATCTTTTAACATGTTCAATAGATCGATAACCCTCTTTTAGTGCAATTTCTATATCAGAAACTGCTACATCATTTTGAAAATCTAAAAACCTTTTATATGATTTTCCTTTAGGCAAAGGTACACACCAAAATTTATCGTGTGTAGTTGATTTTTTTTCCATAACTATTGGTGATGATACTCTGTTATCTTTATTGGTAATTTTTTTTGATAATTCATATCCACTATCAAATGAATTTTTTAAAGTTTCTTCTAACGTAAAAGTTCCATTTGCTGCACCTAAAGTTGTTTCATTTTGTTTTGATATTCCTGGCACAAATGCATCTATATCTTTATTAAAGGTAGTTTTATTTCCTGATTGAGAGGCTAAGTGTATTGTTGGTGTCCAAAAACCTGAAACACAAATACAATCACAATTAATAGTTTCTAAAGTTCCTAATTCATTTTTATCATCTGAAATTTTTGCAACTTCTGCAGATTTAACTTTTTTATATCCTTTAGCTGCAACAACTACGTAAGAGAATTTAATTTGAATATCTAGTTTTTTTGCTTCATCTATGATTTCTGACTTAGGTTCTTTTCTTGTATCTAAAATAATCGGATCGACACCATTTTTTTTAAATTCAATAGCCGTTTCATATCCACTATCATTATTTGTAAATATTAAAGGTTTTTTACCCACTAAAACTCCATAGACTTTTAAATATTCCTTTGCTGCAGAAGACAACATCACACCTGGTGTGTCATTGTTCCCAAATACCAAAGGTCTTTCGATTGATCCTGATGAGATTAAAACTTCTTTAGCTCTAATATACCAAAGTCTTTGTTTTGGATTATATTTTTTAGTTTTAGGTAAGTGATCACTTAATTTTTCTGACATCACTAACATATTATGATCGTAGTAACCAAATACTTGAGATCTATTTTTAACTATAACATTAGGCATCTCTTTAAGTTCAGAAATAATATTTTCTGCCCATTCTTTTCCTGTTTGGTTTCCAATATTAACTTCACTCGTTAATAAAGTTCCACCAAATCTAGGTTTGTCTTCTGCTAAGATTACTCTTGCTCCATTTTTAGCCGCAGCGTATGCACTTGCTAAACCAGAAGGTCCTGAACCTGCAATTAGTAAATCACAATACTCATATTTGTGTTCATACCTTTCCTTATCATGTTCAATTGATGCAACCCCAAGTCCTGCCGCTTTTCTTATAAATGGTTCATAAACTTTGTACCAAAAACTTTTTGGCCACATAAACGTTTTGTAATAAAATCCTGCTGGAAGAAATATCTTTAAAAAATTGTTAATTGCTCCAATATCAAAATTTACACTTGGCCAACAATTAACACTTGTTGCTTCCAAACCTTCAAAGAGTTCTTGTTCTGTAGTTTTTACATTCGGCTCAGTTTCATTATTTCTATATAATTGAACAATTGCGTATGGTTCGTCTACTCCTGCACCAAAAAAACCTCTAGGTCTATGATATTTAAAGCTTCTTCCAATTAAATGAACTCCATTAGCAAGTAATGCTGATGCTAAGGTGTCACCCTCATAACCAAAGTAAGTTACTCCATTAAATTTAAATGAGATTTTTTTATCTCTATTTATTAATCCAATATTATCTAGTCTATAATTTTGAGTCATTTTAAATATCTTCGTTAGCTTTAGCTGTTTTAAATATTTCGTGAGTTGCGGTGTCTCTTTCTACTTTAATCCACTGTCTGCATCCTGATATATGTTGCCATAGCTCTTTGTGTTTTCCCCTTAAGCTTTTTCTATTATAGACAAAGTTATCCCAATCTTGATCAGAAACTTCCTTATTAAGTTCTGGTCTTTTAACGGTTGCATCACCACCATATGAAAATTCATTTTGAGATCTCATTCCACAATGAGGGCATTTAATATGCAACATTTATGAGATCCATGTTTTGGTTCCAAGTCCTTTTTCATCAAGTAAGTGACCTGTATTAAATCTACTTAAGCTATAACCTTCATTTAATTTATGAACTCTATCTTGTGCAATTGTGTGAGCAAATGTCCAGCCTGAAGCTGGTGTTGCTTTAAATCCACCATAACACCAACCACAATTTAAATATAATCCTTCAATATGAGTCTTATCAATAATGGGTGAACCATCCATAGACATATCCATTATCCCACCCCATGTTCTAAGCATTTTTAATTTACTTAAAAAAGGCATCATTGCAATTCCTTCTGTTAATACATGTTGGAGTGTTGGTAAATTTCCTCTTTGAGCATAACTATTATATCCATCCAGATCTCCTCCCATTACCATTTCACCTTTATCAGATTGACTAATATAAAAATGTCCTGCTCCAAAAGTAACCACACTATCTAACACAGGTTTCACAGGTTCTGTAACACACGCTTGAAGAAGATGAGTTTCTACTGGTATTGTCATATTTAGTTTTTCAGCTAGAATATTTGTACTACCTGCAACACATAAACCAATTTTCTTAACTTTTATATCTCCTCGTGAAGTTCTTACTCCTTGAATTTTTCCACCAGAAACATCAAAACCTGTTACTTCACAATTTTGAATTATATCTACACCCATTGAATCTGCTTGACGCGCATAGCCCCATGCAACAGCATCATGTCTAGCTGTTCCAGCACTTGGTTGCATTAATCCACCAAATATAGGAAACCTTACATTGTCTGAAAAGTCTGCCATTGGAATAATTTCTTTTACTTCTTCTCTATTTAAAAGAACTGCATCAATACCATTTAGGCGCATTGAATTTCCTCTTCTTGCAAAAACATTCATTTGGGCATCTGAGTGTGCAAGATTAATTATTCCTCTTGGAGAAAACATTACATTGTAATTTAGGTCCTGGCTCATCTTTCTCCATAGATCCATTCCAAACTCACTAAACAATGCATTATCATCATGCATATAATTTGATCTAATAATCGTGGTATTTCTTCCCATATTTCCACCACCAAGCCATCCTTTTTCAATGATAGCTACATTCGTAATATTGTGTTCTTTTGCTAGATAATATGCGGTAGCTAGGCCATGGCCTCCACCACCAATTATGACAACATCATACTCTTTTTTTGGAGTAGCATCTTTCCAGGCTAGGTCCCATTTTTGATGACCGGAGAAAGCATTTTTGATCAAATTAAATATAGAATATTTTTGCATAAAATAATTTTATACAAACGAATATAAATAGTTCTTATTTTTTTTATATATATTTTTTAGAAGTTTCCAAAAAATTAAAATAGGATATCAATTGAGCATTAAAAAATAAATCTTATAGGAGTTTCAAATGAGCGAAGTTAAGTCAGACATTCAAATAGCTAGAGAAGCTAAAATGCAACCTATAAATGATAT
>Ga0222631_1000379_pt1 | contig 13239 bp, 5 predicted proteins | sample AntAcemetagenom5_FD_179826 | JGI IMG/M metagenome (GOLD analysis project Ga0222631, IMG submission 179826) | Saline water microbial communities from Ace Lake, Antarctica - #5 | ecosystem: Environmental > Aquatic > Non-marine Saline and Alkaline > Saline | place: Antarctica: Ace Lake | collected... | reverse complement strand
GCGCAAGAAGCATCGTGGTGTGGATGTTGGTTACAACGGGCTTGTCCGTGCCCCGGCTGACGGCAAAGTAGTCCATAAGGGTGCTGACTTGAACAAGCGTACAGGTGGCGGGTACACGCTTATCCTGGAACATAGTGAACCTCGTGTGTGGACGGTCTACTATCATCTGCGGGAGCCTTGTAAGTTACTGAAGGGCACAAAGGTAAAACGTGGCGAGGTTATCGCCCATACGGGGACAACTGGTGCGAGCACAGGGGTTCATTTACATTTTGAGACCAGGCGGTCCCGTAGTTGGGGTACCGACTTTGACCCCGAGAGCATCCTTGGGCAACTCGAGGCCATACCCAAGCCTGACAAGCCTAAGCTCACTGAGGATGGCAGTTTGGGCCGTCAAACGTGGGGTGCGGTTCAACGCATGTTGCAGGCTGATGGTTTGTATAAGGGGCGCATTAATGGGGTGCCTGGCAAATCTACTATTATTGGTTTGCAGAAGTATGTTAATAACAATAGCTGATAACGCTAAAGGTGTGTTACGCTGTTTTCCGACAAGGAAGGAAAACATGCGCGATTACGTATCATATTCACTTGAGAGGGCAGTGAAAACTGTTGCACAAACCCTTGTGGCCGTAATTTTGGCTTCAGAGGTTATCACCGTTGTTGATGTTGACTGGGTGGGCATCGCCGGTGTGGCGGCACTATCCGGTATTCTGTCATTGCTGACCTCTGTAGCTAACTACAAGAAAGGTTCCGCCAGTGGCACCTAAACGGAAACCCAAGTACTAAAAGGAAAAACCCCCAAAATCTGGGGGTTTTTCTTTGCCTTTTATTGACAGGAATCGCATTCTAGCGCTTCCATCGGGTCGATTGGGCACCCGTAACCATCTATTAGCTCATTCACTACATTATTTTATCAGTCGTGTATGCTTACACCCAACCGACATTACGGGAGCCATGAAAATATCATTACGGGAGCCATGAAAATATTGTTTTTGGATTTGGAAACTTCACCAAACCTTGCGCACGTGTGGGGTTTGTGGGACCAAAATGTTTCTATAGGGCAGTTGATTGATTCTACTGAGGTTATCTGTTTTGGTGCGCGGTGGTACGGGCAGAAGAAAGTTATTTTTAAGTCTGTGCACCATGATAGCAAGATGGCAATGTTGGAAGCCCTGCATGAAATAATGGAGGAGGCGGATATTCTGGTGGGTTGGAACAGTGCCGGGTTTGACCATAAACATATTCGGCGCGAGTTTTTGGAGGCCGGAATGTTACCGCCGTCCCCTGCTAAAGATGTTGATTTGATGAGGGTTGCCAGGTCGCAGTTTCGTTTCCCTTCGAACAAACTGGATTATGTTTCTCAGCGGCTGGGTGTTGGCGCGAAAGTGAAACATTCGGGCTTCCAGTTGTGGATTGATTGTATGGCCGGTAACGATAAGGCTTGGCGGGAGATGAAAAAGTATCAAATCCAGGATGTTGATTTGTTGGTTGATTTGTATGAAAAGTTTTTGCCGTGGATTAAGGGTCACCCGAGCGTGGCTTTAGATGAGGGCAGACCTGAGGGTTGCGTCAATTGTGGTTCCGGGTCGCTGCAGAGGCGTGGTGTTTCTAAAACTTTGACAGCCGAGTATCACCGTTACCAGTGTCAGGCTTGTGGGAAGTGGCAGAAATCTAAGACACGTGTGGGGGCTGCCGTGATGTCTAGCGTTGGTTAGTTTTGACTTATTTCTTTTTCGTGCTTTGCGACAAGAAGAGCAACTTTTTTGAGCTGGTCTTCTGTGCGGTTGACGGCGTCTCGGAGGGAAGTGCCGCCGTTGGGTAGTACTTCTTTGCGTATTTCTTTTATTTCTAAATGAAGTTTTTCTATTGTGTCTGGTAGTTCTGAGATGGTGTTCACTATTTCAACCATTTGACTGATGGTGGGCCATGCTTTTACGAAAAATGTTATTAATGCGATGATTATGGCAATTCCGGCTATTAGCGGGCCGTAATCGTAGCCAAATTTTAGTGAGTCTTCGAATGTCATAATAATATAATGTTACATTACCCGTTGAGGTTTTTCATCAATTCTTCCAGGTATACCCTGTTACGCTCTCTACGCTCTCTCGCGGCCACTTTGTACCACTGTGACCACTCGGTCCATTTCGCCCCTGTAATGGCGTTAGAGAGCGTCCTGGCCTGTTTCTGGCCCTGTTCTGCCGGTATGTCTTCGAGGTCGCTGCGCGGTTGCAGGACCCCTTGGTTGTTGATGAGTGCTGTTCCTGTAGCCCTTGAAATGATTCCCAAACCGGTCTGGTCGATAAGGTGTTCGCCCCAGTCTTTGATACCGACCTGCCCGTATTCTTGGTATTCGGTACCGGTCATTGATTCGATGGCGAACTTGGGTATGGGCGAGAGAAAGCCGATAGTGTTCTCGCGGTATACCAGTTTTGCGTTTTCAACAAAGTTTCGGCTAAGCGAAACGTTGGGGTCGACAGAAATTTTACCCAGCAAGTCTTGGAAAATGTCTAGTTGCGGTGAGTTTACGGTAACACCGACGACGTTGCCGTCATCGTCGTACCAGGCGGGCCCGAGTATGTTGCGGGAGGCGAAATCTGGCAACCGTGGGTCGTTAGGCATGGGCTGCCCCATGCTTTGCGGGTCGCCGCCCATACCAACGCTGATACCAATGTTTGCTTTGGGGACGACTGTTAGATACCGGGGGTTCTCAAGTACCGTCTCGAAGACTTTGTTTGCCGCGTTTCTCATCCATGTGTAGAAGTAAAACAAGCGTCTCATGTATTTCCGTTCGAACCCGCTCAGGGTTTGCAACGTGGGGTGCCATTCCATTATTTCGCGGGTGAGTACTTCTTTCATTTCGTCGAGACTGCGGAACCCGCGCCTTTGCATAATGTCTACAGCGTGTGCAATTCTGAGGACGTTGTCACGTCGGGCGCTGAACTCACCCAGGGCCCTGTTGGCTTTAACAATGGGCCTGAAAAATTGGCTCAGTTTGCCCCCGGAGAGACTAATTTCGTCACCGATGGCGAGGAGGTCTTCCGCAGTGTTGTTGTTAATGAGTATTCCCGAGTCGCTGAACATGCGGTAGAGGTCCGCGTCTGCGACGGTCCGGTTGACCCCGTTGATTTGTACGTCGATGCCTTTGCCGCCTGTTGCGGCCATATCGTATTCGCCCATAAATTTGCCGAACTCTGCGCCTTTGTCGCGCCCAAAGAAGGTTCCCTTGTGGAATTGCCCTGCGGAACGCATGATTCGCATTGACTGGTGGTAACGGTACGGGCTGACAACCCCATCGAGTAGGTTCATAAGCGCGTCACCGCCTGCGGAGACAACGTGGTGTCCTGGACGCCAAATGGTGAGCGAAGATTTCATCACGGATGTTATTTTGTCCGTTGCGCCTATAACTTTACGCATTCCACCCTTTTTGAACCGGGTCTCGAAGTCAAGGAATTTTTGCAGGTTTCCCATTTGGCGGATAAATTCTGGCGGGTAGGCTTGCCCCTCATCTAACCAGCGTGCCAAAGTACCAGCTTCTGGCCCCGTTTTTATTTGTTTGAAACCTGCCGCCCGGGCATCTTTTACTGTGAGGTACCCGAAAGAACGGTGGCCGAATTGTGCGCTAAACTGTGCCGCCATTTCGGGGATTTTTGCGGCGTCGTTCAACGCATAGTTGAGGCCCTTGAACACTTGCAGGGCGCTACGGCCACCCTTGCTCGCGTCCATTAACGCTTCAAGATATTCGGGAATCATCTCCTGAATTTCCCAACCCATGAAGCCGCGTGGCAGCTGCGACTCGGGAGGGTTTTTACCGCCGACCCCCCCCATAGGGCTGTTTATTAGAGACTTGTTGTAGTGGTTTGTGTCCAACCCTCCCCGTGCGATGAGGCCGTCGTTGCGCGTGTCGAGTATCATGAACCACACTTTTTGTATCTCTTCGGCCAACTTCGCAAGTCCGGGGTCTGCTTGGTCTTCAACAAAGTTGTACCTTTTGGTGCCAAACGTGGCCAAAACGAGTTGGGTGTGCCAGGCTTCTGCCTGCTGACCGGTTTTGTCGCCCATAACTTTTTGGACCATTTTGATAGCAGATTCGATAGCTTTTTCGCCGGCGTTTGCCCATCCGTCGTAAGTGTTTTCGATTGCTGCGGCTGTGGCCTTGACGTCTTGTTGCCCCGAGCGGCCGCTGAACATTGCGCGAAGGTTGCTCCCAAAACCATCTGGGTCCCCTGTGAGGGCTACGCGTTCAGCCTCTGGTGTTTGTTTAACGGCGTCGTCCCAGGTTTCTCTGAGCGCCGCGTCTCTCGCGGCTGCCGCTTCTCTCGCGTCGAAAGCTTCTCGCCCACCCCTGAAAGTTGCCTGTAGGGTGCTGTTTGTGCGTTGGATGTGCTCACCAATGTTGATGGCTTTTTCGTAAGCTATCAGCAACCCTTCTAAGTCGTTTATTTCTAAAGCTTTTTCCCCCATGGCTATTGCGTCATTGACGGACATGTCTCGGGCGGTTGGTAGGCTTTCGGATGCGAGGCGAGCCCTTTCCGTGTTCCCGGCTTGCCGAATTTTTTCGAGCCGCATCCTTTCAGGCATTGCGCGTTTCCAGTTTTTCCCTAAGTATTCCTGGCGGGCTGCGACTTGGGCTGCGCTGAGCGGGTCTTCCCCGTTTGCGCCCACGTGTGTCGCCCGAGCGAACCTGTAGGCGTTTCTTGCCCCGTTCATATCGAGGGTGTCGAAGTTGTCTACGTGTAGTTTCTGTAGGGCGTGTGCGCTAATGAGCGCTTCGGGGCTTGCCTTTGCGAAACCTAGGCGGGTAAGCTCCGCCCTCAAGTCGTCTATTGACTGGTTTATTGCCGTGGATTTTGCCCCGTAGTGTCTAAGAGTGCTTTGTCCGACGGCTAAAAGTTTGGTGGCTACGGATTCTATAATTTGACGGGAGTTCGTTTCGGCAACTTTCAACGCGGCCGCACCGTTATTAAGGTGAGTCTCATACAGTTTTGCCGCAACCGTGTCGTCGGACAGGCTCACAACAAGCCTCGAAACGAAACCGTTAGCGAAACTTTCACCCTCAAACGGGTCTAACTCTTTCGCCCAACCCTGCAACTCTTTCGTTCTGCCCAGAACGGTTTGAGCGTAATCGTATAGCAACACGACACGTTCCTGAGGCTTAACCCCAGTTTTTGCCAACTGCATAGCATAAACACCCAATTCGGGAAGTAGCGTTTGAGGGAACCTCATACCCCCCACGGAACGCAAATCCATTGCCTCCCGGAAAAGAACGTCAAGCTCTGGTGAACCGGCAACAACCGCACGGTACGTGTCCATAAAGTCCAGGTAAGCCCAATTGTGTTGCTTGTCAAGGTCCACTTTGAAAACGTTGTCTTTACCGTGGATGGAGGTGGTTTGGTAGACCCCGCTTCGATGCAGTAGCGCCTGGTATTCCGCCCTCGCAATTTGTTGCGCTTTCCAGTGCTCTGGCGTATTGGGTATAAATTTTGTGCCATTTTTCGGGGCAAGTGCTATACGGATTTCTTGGAACGCTACCATTTCTGCGTACTGGTCAAAAATACGTTTACCCTGGTCGCCCATTCGCTTAATGCTTTGTTTTACCGCTTCGACCGCGGAGTTTTGTACAAGGCTTCTGGCCAAAACATCTCTGATTTTGGCAATCCGGTTTGTTGACGTTTCGGTGGCGCGAGAAATATTGGCAACAATACCGTTATCGCCAAGCTGTGCCGCTCGAGCCACAATGGCTTCCCCGTTGGGCACCATGTAGTCATTCCAGGTTCTTGTTGCCTGAATCATTTCTTGCTTCGCCCGGTCGAACAACCCTGGGACGTCTTTTTTACGAATTTGGTTAGGAATGATTGTTGCGGTTGCCGCGGATACTTCTTCCAGGGTCGCCATGACACCCAACACCGCTTCTTCGCCCACTGGGTGGTAAATGTTAGGGTCAAATACTGCGTCGATGAGTTCCTGGTTACTTTTAACGCCTACCGGTGGTCTTCCTGCGTTAACAATTATTTCGCGGGTGAACCCGTCAACTTTTCTTCCGTTGAGAACAATGTCAAGGGTTTCTGCCTGCCCCGGTACCCTCTCGATGCCTTCCGTTGTCGCGTTCTTTACCCCCGCGGCAAGCTCTTCAACAAAATTGCTATACAGAAAATCAAGCCCATCGCCGTCGGATTTGGCTGCCGCCGCCATTACGGCTTTTTGCAACATCGACCTATCACTAAGCGGGTCAAGATTTAGTAAGTGTGCGACCCCCTGAACGAAAGCGTCCAGGTCGGGGTCTTCTCGGGGGTTCCATTTGACCATAAAATCGCCGCCCAGGCCCGTCCAGAAGGCTTCACCCATGTCCTCAGCCCGAACAATGTCCATGGTTTCGCGGATGCTTCTGACGCCAACGTATTCCGAGTCCGCCTTCTTGACGACTTTGGCCCCTCCGGTATCCTCACCGAACCACTTTTTCATGAAGCCGCTGGTTGCGCCCTTTTCTGACAGTTCAGGTCCCGGCCCCAAAGCTTCACGGGTGGCAGATTTTGCGGTGTTGATTACTTGCCCGCCTTTGACAAGCTCCAAAATTTTCTGATGAATTTTAGGGTTGTGGAATCTTGCAGCGATGGCAGCGGTGGCTTCTTCGTCAAACTTTGTAACCGTCGGCACAACACGGTACTGAACGTGCTTTTTTTGCGTCATGCTGCGGAACCAATCTAGTACCGCCGGTTTGTTCACCCGTTGTATTGAACCGCGAACCGTTGTGATAGCTGGTCTCAGGATTCCCTCGGCCACGACACGGCGAAGTTCATCAGGTAGTCGCTCCAGCGGCGAAAGGCTCGCATACAGGGGGTCGTCTGTTTTGCTGGCAGCTATTTCGTCGGCGAAGGGGAAAGCAAACGGTGCGTCCGCGGCTTGAGCTTCTTTAACGTTTTCTTTAGTTCTGGCGAGCGTTTCTGCGGCTTGTTTTTTCAGACGCGTGGCTTCAATCTCCCTGATAAACGGCAGGAGTTCCTGGGTGCGTGTTTGGCCGTATTGTTTGTTAAGTTCTTTGGTGAAAGATTGGATATCTACGTGCACAAAACCGTCTTTATGCGTTTCGTGCCTTAAGCTCATTTTCCACAATTTGTCGCCAAAGTTTTTTTCTTTCGGGTCTTTGTATGCCGCGTACATTGCCCTGGTGGAGCCTGGCTGTTGGGGGCTGAGGTCGCGGAACACTCTTCCGAAAAGGTCCACACCATAATTTTTTGATGCATCAACTTTTAGGTCGAAGGCTTTAACATATTTTTCGTAAGCAGCCCTGCCCGCCCCGGCGGCAGCTGGCGCAAGGGCACCAGTGCGCGGTGTGGCGTCATCAGGGGCTAATGAGTCTCTAATTTTCATGAGGGTCTTGCCCAACATGTTCTGCCCTTTGCCAGTGTCTTCGCTAACCCCCCAGAAAGCGTCGTGCCAAGCGTTGCTTTCGACAATTTCGCTGCCTTTTGTGGCGATGAGCTTCTTCGCGAGTGCAGGGTTTTCAGCAAACTTGGCAGTAAGAATTGTCTCCATGATGGAAACTTTTCTTTCTTCCCAGTCGGGCCGTAGCTTCACCTTTTTGCCTGCAGCTTTCGCTTCTTTACCCGACATGTTCGCAAATGTTGCTTGCACTTCAGGGTCCGTGCTTTTTGCAGCCTGGAACGCTGCCTCCGAGTTACGGTAGGTGACACCACCAATAGTTACTTTAGTTTCGTGCATGTTGCTCAGGAAGGCGTTTTCGCCTCTGAGGCCCTTGATAGCGGGGGCCGTGAAATCAACCCCCCCGGTGGTTGCTTTTGTGCTTGTTGTTGCGGGGGTGTCCCCGAGGAGTTTCCTTGCTTTAAACCTGTACGGGCTAGTTGGATGCGCCGCAACACGCCCCACCGCTTGGGCCCATGCGTCGTAAGAACCAATGGGGGTTGTCGCAAACCCTGCAACATGGTCATAAATGTCGTTAAGTTCAGTGGACTTCCAAGGCTCACCGAGTTCTTTTCGTAACGCTTCCGCCTCTTTAGATTTATTAATCGGCATGTTTTCTATCCACCGTTGCTGCAGTGGGGGTGTCTGAACGTTTCCGTACTTTGCGCTTAGGGTGCCTCTTTGTGCGGGGACGTTGAGCCCCAAATTGTTAGAGGTGGGTGCCGTATCGGACAAGAGGACAAATATTTTGGCCACCTCTTCGCTGGCGATAAGCGGGGGGACCTCAGCGTCGACAAGGAATTGCCTCGCAATGGTTTCAATGACGCGGCCCATTTCTTCCGCAACACTAGCGTCTCCCTCTTCAATTACTTCACCAAAAATGTTGATGTTTGCGCCAGGGTTTTCGCGGAAAGCGGGCGCGTAAGTGCGGGCAACCCACCCTAGCTCGCTAAACATTTCTTCCGACACGGTGCCCTGGGTTCGGTTTGCCGCGTTGAGCGCGTCAGGTTCGACCGCAATTTCGGCAAGGATGGCCCTGGCCCTATCCGTATACCCAGGTATTTCTGTTTTCAGTTCCGCGAGTGCCTGGATTGCCCTAACAACAATTTCTGGTTCGTTGACAATGTATTGGATTTCCCCGGTAGGTGTCGCTTCAACGCTGAAACTTTCGGCTACGGGTTTCCTGTCACCAAAAATAGATTTGAAGAAAGTTTCAACGTTTCCTTTACTGGTTGATGCCCCCCCGAGTGCCAAAAGTTTCACAACAAGGTCGCTTGTTTCGTTTTGGTTCGACGAAAGCAAATTGGTGATGATGTTTGACCTTGCAACAATTTTTTCGGCAACGCTTGTGTAAGCTTTGTTGTTTGCCGCAACCATGCTGTTTACGTTAGCAACCCAGTCTTCTTTTTCCCCTTGGGTTAAAAGTTTATAGGCTGCCTGGGCTTGCCGTTCGCCAGAGGCCCTGAGGATAGTTCGCGCGGTGATTGAGGCTCGGTCTTCCGTGACCTTTGTGCCCAACGTGACAATGTTGGCTAGTTCTTCTTTGACGACCTCTGATTGCCGGAGGAGGGGTTCGGCAATCATGTCTAACGTTTCGCGCCCCTGCGGGACACCCGTTTGTACCATCAGCCTGGCGTGGATTCCTTTTTTGGCCAACGCGTTCGCAACCAGTACCTGTTTTTTGTTATATGTGCTTGTTCCCTCAAAGACAAGAATTGCAACCCTTTTGGAGCCGCCAAGCTGTTCCACGATTTCGTCGATACCTTGCTCAAAGTCAGTGTCTTCCGCAATTGCCCCAAAACTGGGGGAGCCTGGCGCATGCATTGCTTTGTTACGGGGTACACCATCGACTACTTCCCCAATGGGGTGATACCGGACACCAATTTTTTCAAGGAATGGTCCCAGCAAAGCTTTATCGTAAGCTGCGAGCGGTCCCTTACCTACCGAGTTGATGTGCCGTGTGTCTATGAGGGAATCGAAACGTCCCACGTCGAGCGCCTCGGCAAGCGCCCCCGTTTTGGGGGCAACGGCACCAGCAACAAAAGCTGGCCTGTACCCGCCCTTGTCTCGGCGTATGAACGCTTGGGTGTCGAAAACTGTTTCATAAACTTCGTCAATTTCTTTTTCCAAAGACTTTGACGTTTTTGCTAAACGCGTTGCGGTGTCACTGTAAACGTTTACGGTGGCCTGGTCCCACAAAAGTTCGACGGTACCTTCCGCACGCCCTGTCGGTGGGGGTGGGGTGTCAATAATGCTCTCTGGGGCCACATCAACCGAAAAAGGGCTCTCTGTGACGTCGTCTGCGGCGCTTTTGGGGGTTACGGAGGGTTCTTGTACCAGAGCCTTCGCCGGTGCCGTCACTGGGGCTCCTGCGGCCGCTAAGCGGGCGGCGGGTGCTAAGTCGTGGGCGAGAAGGACAGCTTCCGTGACTACTTCTCCGAAAAGATTCGCGTCAGCCGCGGTTAATCCTATATTTTTGCCGTAAATGAGAGCTTGTAGCATTTCTGTATATTGGTAAGTATTTTCGCCCAACCCCGCAAGACTAAAATCCTTGCCGCTTAAAAGCCTAGCTTCAATTTCTTTCTGCAGCATCCCTTCTGTGGTGCCCTCTTCGACCTCATAAATACTGTCAATCTGTTTCATTCCCTGTTGGGCTCGAGTAGCTCCGCTGTCGGCCGTGAAACTTTCACCGACAGCTTCACGCACTTTTGACATAAACGGGTCGGCGGTTTCGTCAGCCAAAGCCGTTTCGCCCTTCATCGAAGCGTAAAAAGCTTGTTTAAGGTTTTGTTCCGCAAGAATTTTTTGCTGCTCTTTAACGATGCGGGTGTCGCGTTCCGCCGCGGACCCGTACTTGTAAGCCGTAGCACCGCTGGCCTCTTTGCTTTGCGTGACACGCCTCGTGGTGACCCTGACCTGTTGCCCCGCGGTCCTTGCCGTCAAAAAATCGTCGAGGTCTTTTGCTAGAGGCCCAATCTTGTTGCCCAAGGCTTCAACTGTTTCTGCAGTCCAATCGGTGCGGTACGTTTTCTGCGCCGAAGCTAAAAGTTTAGGGTCGTCACCAATTTTTGCTAAAACTTCTGCAGAATCGGAGTTAAGTTTTTTTGCCGCCTGCTCAAAAGTTGCTTCATTCTTTGCCAAATTTGCTGGGGTCGTCCACACCGCATTGTTTGACGTGATGCCGCTTTTTGAAGCGATGCGGTCAATTTTGTTTAGCGCACGGTTTGCTTTCCATTGTTCAAAACCTATGGGTTTTACCGCCCCAGAGAAACGACCAAACTTGAGGTCGCCCACTTCTGTCCCCTTAACGACACCGCGAGCCGCCGCGGGGACTTTGCCCAAACCGCTGGCTAATCTACCCGCCCGGACGCCACCGCGGACCCCCGAAGCGATAACACCACCGGGGATGTATGTGATGGGGTCCAAGGCGACGTCTAAAGCAAAACCACCAATACCTTTTAGCCAAGGATTGGCGTTGTCTTCAGTGTCAACATATTTGGGGTCAAACCTTGAACCGAAAGCATCGGTCGCGTTTTCGATAACATCGTGACCCATGACATAGTTTTCTGAGTCCGTGTTGTTTGTAAACGCTGACCAAAACCCTTTTGCCACCGAGACTGGTGGCAGTGCACCAATTATTTTTCCTGCCAGGTTTTCGTTTTCCTCAAGTGGTTTTACAAGCCCAATGCCTTTGTCTACCATGTTGAGGATACCGGCACCGCCGGCTGTGAGAACGTTCAGGGCGTGCTGGACTGGTCTCCATAATGGGTCCCAGTCGTACTCGCCTAGGGCTTCTTGCCGGTTTGCCCGCGCCTCAGCCCAAGGATTGGGGCCTGCCGTTGGGTCCGTGGGGGTGGGTGCTGGTGCTGCCCCCGCCCGCGGCCTCGGCGTTAAATTTTTAAGGACGTCTGCCACATCGCGGGGGGGTTCAACGATAGGGGTAGACATTTTTCTCCTTTTGCGGCTGAGGAGCCACTTTTAGTCTAAATATAGCAGTAAAACAATATTTTATTTAAAGGTATGGTTCCACTAATGGGTTGTAGAGTGGGTTTGTGGGGTCCCCAGGCATTCCCAGGTTTTTTCGTTCCAGCATGTAAAGAATTTCTTCTCTCGTGGCTTCTCCCCTTTGTACCAAGAAGTCAAAGTCTTGTGCGGCTTTGGGGACGTAGGGGGCTTCGGGTGTAGGGCCAGGCAGGAGGCCAGCCTCAACCATAGACTGTTCCAAAAGTTTGTTACCGGTGGAGCCCAGCTGTTCCCACTGCATTTTGCCTGGGGTGCCTGCGCTGCCAGGCTGGTACGCTGTCGCCATCTGGTCGGTCTCGGACTGGTCTAACATTCTCAAATAATCTTGGTAACGAGAAACCAAGTCTTCGATTGCCATAACTTTTGCGTCGCCGGCACCTACGTAGTCTTGGTTCATACGGCTTTGCTGCCCTGTGCTGAAAGCGCCCATGAGGCCGCCCCAGTTCGCGGCGTTAGCGCCAATGTCTGACATGCCGCGTTCTGCTTCCATTGCAGTGTCGGACAGTTCCCCGCCACCGCTGATACCCAGTTCCGCAAACGCTGCAGCACGGGTGGCGGCCTCAGCGTTGATGCGTTCTTGTGTCGCCGCAATTAAAGATTCGGACTGGTCAGCGCCCGCCCCGATGGCGTCACCGTATGCTGCGGCTGTTTGAGCAGCCATAGGTTGAATCATGCTGGCGAGTTGGTCGTATACTTGCGTTAAATCTGTTTGTGCGCCACCGTACTGGGTGCCTGCTTGTTGGCGCATTTGGTCAAAGTATGCTGCGACAGCCCCACGGTTATCATATCCTGCGCTGCCACCAGTGTTGGGGCCTCTTTCGGACAGCCAACCCCAAGTATCGTTCCAGGTGGGTTCTGGGGTGGCACCTTGCGCAGAAGAACCGTTGAGCTGTTCGGTAATGTAATCGAACATCCCCTCGCCTGTGGCAGTTTGCGCGGGTGGCGCAACCCCTGGGCGGTAACTCAGAGGTGACTCATTATACATAATACCCAAAGGGGTTTCGCTAGCAGGTCGGTGGGGCTGATAGGTGCCATACCTGTAACCGTATCCGTCGTCTTTTTTTGGCGCTATATAGTCACGCCAGTCCGGCAGGGTCGGCGGGGGTGGGTTGGGGTCGCGTATGGGCCGTGGCTCCATAGGGTTAACTCTGCCGTCGTAAAGCCCCATTTTAGCCCCAACCTAACGTGTTGATGATGTTCGCCCCGGAACGCCCAGCGGACTGAGCACGCGACTGGTTCAAACCGCTACCGTACCGGCTACCAGCGGAGGTGCCCCTCTGGCCCAACAAACCATAAATGCTCGCCAGGGCGTTGTAGTCCCCGTCGAACAAAGCTTGCTTTTGAATCTGCTGAGACTCATTATCCATATAGTCCTGCATGGAACCGCGTGCACCATACTGTTGGGTGACGTCTTGTTCTGCCGTGTCAATTTGCGCCCCGGCGGTCTCGTAGTCGGACATGAGTTCGTCCAAACCTTGTTTGTACAAACCGGACGAAGCCAACCCTCTTGCGGCGAAGTTTTCGCCCAGGTCGAGGCCGGCCCTATCGCGTGACTCCCCCCAACGGGTACGGCTAGTGTCAATGCCACGGTACTGGTTTTGACGGTCGTACAAGATTTGGGCGAGAGTGTCTTGAAGGTTTGTGGCCATGGTGTTGCGGTCCGCACGGTACATGGCGTCACTGTTAAACCAGTCAGTATCGCGCATGCTTTGGCGTGCGGGTGCGACGGGTGCGGAGTACGCTGCCCGTGCGGGTGCAGGTGCGGTGTTGACCGTGGGGTTGGAGTCGTGGTCGTGGGGCTTG
>Ga0222631_1000377_pt1 | contig 13241 bp, 14 predicted proteins | sample AntAcemetagenom5_FD_179826 | JGI IMG/M metagenome (GOLD analysis project Ga0222631, IMG submission 179826) | Saline water microbial communities from Ace Lake, Antarctica - #5 | ecosystem: Environmental > Aquatic > Non-marine Saline and Alkaline > Saline | place: Antarctica: Ace Lake | collected... | reverse complement strand
GATTATATATATCTCATAATCATTAAGGAGAAAAATATGTCATTAAAGGGTAGTAAAACAGAAGAAAATTTAAAAGATGCATTTGCAGGTGAGAGCCAAGCAAACAGACGTTATTTATATTTTGCTCAAAAAGCAGATATTGAAGGTTATAACGATGTAGCATCTGTATTTAGATCTACAGCTGAAGGTGAAACAGGTCATGCACATGGACACCTTGAGTATCTTGAAGAAGTTGGAGACCCAGCAACGGGACTACCAATTGGTGAGACTAAAGCAAATTTAGCTTCAGCGGTACAAGGTGAAACACATGAATATACAGACATGTACCCAGGTATGGCAAAAACAGCTAGAGAAGAAGGCTTTTCAGAAATTGCTGATTGGTTTGAAACTTTAGCAAAAGCTGAAAAATCACACGCAGGTAAATTCCAAAAAACATTAGAATCTATTGCGTAAATAAGACTTAATTTATGGTGGGGCTCTTCCCCACCATGAAATCCTAAAATTTTAAATATGAGTAAAGAAGGCGGCACAGAAGCACCTATAAGACACCCAATAAATTTTGAACATCCTGATTTTTTAGACCCAAAGAAATTAGATGATGAAATGAGAAGAGCTTTTGATATCTGTCATGGATGTAGAAGATGCTTTAATTTATGCGACTCGTTTCCAAAATTATTTGACATGATAGACGAGTCAGAAAATGAGGATGTAGAAAGTTTAAAAAGTGAACAATTTGAACCTGTAGTTGATGCCTGCACATTATGTGACATGTGTTTTATGACAAAGTGTCCTTATGTTCCTCCACACGATTTTGATTTAGACTTTCCTCATTTAATGTTGAGATATAGAACGGCTCAAAAAAAATTAAATAAATTACCAGCAGTACCAGCACAATTAGCTAAAATTGATAGAAATGCAAAAATAGGTGTAATGTTATCATCACTAATTAACTGGGCATCAAACATTAAAAATACATTCTTTCGAAAAATATTAGAATTAGTTGCAGGAATTGATATGAGGGTTAAGCTTCCAACTTACAATTCAGAAACATTTACAAAATATTTCAAAAAAAATAATATTCCAACAAATAGTGAAGCACCATCTAAAGATAGAAAAGTTGTAATTTATTCTACATGCTTTGTTAATTTTAATAAAAAAGATACAGGTGTTGCCGCTTTAAAAGTTTTAAAGAAAAATGGTGTTGAGGTTCAAGAAGCTTATCCAGGATGTTGTGGAATGCCTTACCTCGAACAAGCAGATTTACAAAAAGTTGTTGAACAAGCAAAAAAAGTATCTAAAGATTTATTGGAATGGGTAGATAAAGGTTATGAAATTATAACTCTTACAGCGAGTTGTGGTCTAATGTTAAAATTTGAGTGGCCATTATTATTGCCCAAGGATGAAAATATTAAAAGACTCTCAAAAAGCACCAGTGATATAGATGAATATATCGTTGATATAGCACAAAACGAAGGCTTAGCTGATGGCTTAAATGAAATTGATGGTGGAGTGACTGTTCATAATGCTTGTCACGCAAGAGCACAAAATATGGGTATCAAATCTAGAGACATGTTGAAATTTATCCCTAATATCAAAATGGATGTTGTTGAAAGGTGTGCCGGTCACGGTGGAACTTTCGGGGTTATGAAGGGAACACATGATCTTGCTGTAAAAGTTGGAATGCCAACTTCAAGACAGATTAAAAATAAAAATAATAAATATATGGCCTCTGATTGTCCTTTAGCAGGCAAACATTTAAAACAATTAGAGACAGATACAAACATAGCTAATGATGAGGCACTACACCCCATCGAATTAATGGCTAAAAGTTATAGGTTATAATTATGAGCAAAGAAAAAAAACAAATTGAAAAAGACGATTTAATTTCTAAAGATATTTATGCAAAAAACAGAAAACAAATTAGAAAAGATCTCGTTGAATTTAAAAAAGATAGACGAATAGCTCTTGGACCTTATGCAACTTTTTATTTTGAAAGTTTTGAAACTATGGTGGCGCAAGTTCAAGAAATGTTGCATATCGAAAAAGGTGGTGATGAACAATTAAAAGATGAGTTAATAGCTTACAACCCTCTAGTTCCAAATGGCAAAGAGCTTACGGCAACGCTGATGTTTGAAATTGATAATCCTCTTTCTAGAGGAGCATTTTTAGGAAAAGTTGGCGGAATAGAAGAAAAAATTTTTATGAAAATTGACGATGAAAATGTTAAAGCATCACCAGAAACAGATGTAGATAGAACTTCGTCAGAAGGCAAAGCATCTTCGGTACAATTTATTCATTTTAAATTGAATGATGATCAAATTGCTAAATTTAAATCAGGTAATATAAATATAGAACTTGGAATTGATCATAAAGAATATGCGCACACTACAAAATTAACTGAAGCTAATGTTAAATCATTATCAGCTGATTTTACTTAGTAGATCCCCAGACATTTTTAATTTTAATCCAACCTGTGTAATCATCGACGATTACGTTGCACCAATAATTTTCACATTTTTTGATGACTAATAACCTTCCTTTCTCTAATCTTGCAAAAGGCTCAGAGAAATTTGAAGGATTTTTAAATAAAATTTTTTCTTCTATAACAATAATAGAGTTTGATGGTTTTAGCTGGCTCCAATGTATCCAACCACTATTATTGTCTAAAAATAAAACTCTTCTCCAATTTTCTTTTTTATCTATTTGTCTTACGGGTAGATTAACTTTTCTATAAATATATTTTATAGGATAATCTATGCCAGGACCATATCTAACATTTGTCTTATTCTTTTTTAAGGATAAGAATTTTTCTTCTGCACTTATGGATTGAATGCTTAAAAATGATAGATATAAAAAACAAATAGCAATTTTTTTTATCATCTACAGATACAATTTTTTCTTTTTTTTAATTTAACTTTTCTAAAATGTAAGTGAAGTAAATCTAGAATAAAGATATATCCGTCTAACCCCATCCCAATATTTAGTATTTTTTTTATTACCTCATTTGCCTGAATAGTTCCCACAATTCCCGCAACAGTTCCAAGAATACCTTCCGACTCACAGTTTAATAAATCATTTGAAATATTAGATTCTTGAAAAAAACATCTTAAACATGGAATTTTTTTATCTTTAAAATTAAAAGTGAATATATGTCCATCAAATTTGCTAATTGCACCAGTTACAAGGACTTTTTTAAACTTTAAACAAAAATCATTTAATAAAAATTTTGTAGTAAAATTATCTGATCCATCAACTACATAATCATAATTATTAATAATTTTCTTAAAATTGTCATTATTTAATCTAATTTTATAAATAGTAACTTTTGTATTAGGGTTTATCTTCTTAATTTTATCTTTTGCTATTTTGACTTTAAACTTTCCAATATCAGGCGTGCCATAAAGACTTTGCCTATGTAAATTAGAAAGGCTTACCCTATCATCATCAACTATTCCTAGCGACCCAATTCCTGCTCTTGAAAGAAATTCTGCAACAGGAGATCCAAGACCACCAGCACCAATAATTAATACTTTTGAGGATAGAATTTTTTTTTGACCTAAAATACCAATATCCTTAAGCACTATTTGTCTTGAAAATCGTTCAACTATCTTTTTATTCAGTAGGCTTCTCATTTACCAGTTGAACCAAATCCACCCTCACCTCTTATCGTTTCTGGTAAATTATCTGTTTCTTCAAATTTCATTTTAACAATAGGAGTTAAGATCATCTGTGCAACTCTATCTTTGTTATTAATCAAAAAGTCTTCTTTCCCGTGATTAAAAAGAATAATTTTAATCTCTCCTCTGTAATCGCTATCAATAGTTCCCGGTGTATTTAAAACGGTTATACTATTTTTTATAGCAAGACCTGAACGAGGACGAATTTGTACCTCATAATCCTCTGAAAAGGCCATAGAAAGCCCTGTAGGTATCAAATATGAGTTATTGGGTGCTATTCTAATTGGCGCTTTTATAAAAGCCATTAAATCCATACCAGAAGCGCCACCTGTTTTATAAACAGGAAGTTCTACATCAGGATTTAATTTTTTGATTAATATTCTTGCCATTAAATTTTAATTTAACTGTTCAATAACTCTATCTATTATTTCTTCAGAAATTTCAGATTTTTTTTTCATAACAAGTTTTTCATTTTTAATCTCTTTATTTTTATACAAAATTGAAACTTCATTAAAATCAGAGTCAAATCCAATGGAATTATTAGACACATCATTTGCTATTATCCAATCACAATTTTTTTCAATCAATTTTTTTTGAGCATTCTCTTGAATGTTATTTGTTTCAGCAGCAAAGCCAATAACTAACTTTGGCCTAAGAGAGTTATGTTTTGATACATAATTTAGAATATCAATATTTTTTTCGAGTTCTAAATTTAAATGGTTGTATTTTTTTATCTTTTCAATTTCTCTCTCTTTTACTTTGAAATCGGCAACAGCGGCAGAAAAAATTGCTACATCGGCAGGTAAATTTTCTTGTGTTGCTTTAAGCATTTCATCTGCTGTTTCAACTTTAATTAAATCAATATTACTATCTATTTGTAGGTTCGTAGGTCCAGAAATTAGAATTGTTTGAAAACCTCTTTTTGCTAATGATTTTGCTAAAGCATATCCCTGCTTTCCAGAAGATTTATTTGTTATAAATCTTACAGGATCAATGTATTCATTTGTTGGCCCTGCAGTTACCAGAGCTTTTAATTTTTGATTTTTATTTAACCCATTAAAGTATGTCTCAATTGTTTGAAAAATATCTTTTGGTTCTGTCATTTTTCCTTCACCAAATTCTCCACAAGCCATATCTCCAATTTCAGGACCGATTATTTTATATCCATAAGATTTTAATTTATTGAGATTTTGTTTAGTTGAAGGATGCTCCCACATTCTAACATTCATAGCGGGCGTCAAAAAAATATCTTTGTCAGATGCAAGAATTACTGTTGAGGCTAGATCGTCTGAAGATCCGGTACTTAACTTAGAAATAGTATTTGCAGTAGCAGGAGAAACAAGAATTATATCTGCCCATCTGGACAGTGATATATGGTCTATTTCTGTTTCATTTTCAGCATTAAATAAATCATCATAAACTTTTCCTTGAGAAAGAGAAGCCACGGATAAAGGGGTTACAAACTCTTTAGCACTTTTGGTAAGTATAGTTTTAACTTCCACACCTTGTTTTTTTAACAATCTAATAAGTTCCAAACTCTTGTATGCAGATATACCTCCACATATTATTAAAAGTATTTTTTTCTGAAATAAATTATTCATACAACAAATTAAAATACTAATAGACCAAAAATTACAAGCAATAATAAACCAACAATAGACTGGTTTCTAAACGCAATCATTTCAGATTTCTTTTCATTTAGGGCTGTATAGGAAATTGAATTATGAGGTATTTGCCCACTTGCTAAAAATGTAAGTGCTTGATTAGCTTTATCCATAATCTCTGGAAAGTCAGGTAATCTTTTAATCACTTCGGTAGTACTTTTTAAGCCTTCACTTAAAGTATTAATAGGATCTTTAGTTTCTCTTAGCCAGCTTTCTAAAACTGGTTTTGACGTTTCCCATATATTGGTATTAGGATTAAGCTTTCTTGCAACTCCCTCAACAACAACCATAGTTTTTTGTAACATCAATAATTGAGGTTGAGTTTGCATATTAAATTTTTCAGTAACATCAAAAAGTTGTTTTAACAATTTTCCACCGGAAATGTCTTTGACAGATTGACCAAAAATTGGCTCACCAATTGAGCGTAAAGCTTGAGCGAGATCATCAACCGGTACATCTTTAGGTACAAGGCCCGCAACTAAATGTACTTCAGCAACTTTTTTATAATCTCTTTGAATAAAACCAAATAAAATCTCTGCTAAAAATCTTTTGCTGAGGTTGTCTAGTCTACCCATAATACCAAAGTCTATTGGTACGATTTGCCCATTATTATCAATAAATATATTTCCTTGATGCATATCTGCATGAAAAAATCCATCCCTAACGGCATGTCTTAGAAAATGCTGAATAATATCAGAGGCAATTCTTTTAGTATCAATATTTCTTTTTTGTAAGTCTTCAGTTTCCCGAATAGAAACGCCGTCTACCCAATCAAGTGTCATTACATTTTCACTTGTAAAATTCCAATATATAACAGGAACTCTAAAACCCACATCATTCTTTGTATTTTCTGCATATTCATTTGCAGCAGCAGCTTCGAATCTTAAGTCCATTTCTAGATTTGTTATTTCTTTAAGCAAAAAAACAACTTCAATTAATTTTAATCTTTTTGTTTTTTTAATAAATGATTCAATAAAAAAAGCAAAAAGCATCAGCGCATCTATTTCTTCGTTAAATATTTTTTTTATATCAGGTCTTAAGATTTTAATAGCCACATCTTTTATTGTGCCATTGTCATTTATTTTGGCTTTATGGACTTGAGCTATTGATGCAGCAGCTACTGGTTCACTTAAATCTATTATTGTATTGAAAGTTTCCTCTCCCAAATCTTTTTTAATGATTAACTTTGCTTCAGATAAGGAAAAAGCAGGAAGTCTATCTTGTAAGCCCTCTAACTGTTTAGCTAATTCATCACCGATTATATCTGGTCTTGTAACTAAAAATTGTCCCAATTTAATGAATGTTGTTCCCATTGACTGTAACGATTTTGAGAGCCTTTCACCCTCGGTAACATCAAAGTTAATTTTTTTGGGTTTAGAAAAAGAAAACGAAAGTATTTGAAATAGAACTTTAATAGTCAGAGGAGGTTTTTTAAATTTTGAAACAACATTTAAGATGTCAGATTTAGCCAACTTTCTTCCTAACTTAAATAATGTTAATAGTTTTTTAATCATTATATCTTCCAACCAGAGTGAATCGCTACAATTCCACCAGATAAATTTCTGTAACTACAATTTTCAAATTTATTTATTTTCATTAGATCAATTAATTCTTCTTGATTAATAAACTCCTCAATACTTTTGACCAAATATTCATAAGGTTCTTTTTGACCAGCAATTGCTTTTCCAATTAAAGGGATAAGTTTTGAATAATTTTTATAGATAAAATTTAGATTTGAGTTTTGAATTTTAGAAAATTCTAAACATAAGTAGCGACCACCTGGTTTTAAAACACGATAAGCCTCTGATAGAGCTTTATTAAGATTCCTAGTGTTACGTAAGCCAAAGCTAATTGTGTAATAGTCACAAGAACTATCTTTAATAGGTAATTTTTCTGCTGGGGCAATCACCCAATTAATATTTTTATAAGTAGTCAACTTTGTTTTACCTTTACCGACCATTCCTTTATTAGGGTCTACACAAAAAATTTTACCATTTTTATTAGTTGAGTCTAAAAAAAGTTTACCTAGATCACCAGTGCCACAAGCAACATCAATTAAAACTTTGTCTTTTGAGGGATTCATCCAGCTTATTAAATCTCTTTTCCAAATTCTATGAACACCTAGAGACATGAAGTCATTCATTAAATCATATTTATTATAGACATTGTCAAAGACACCCTGAACAAGTCCTTTTTTATTTTGGAGATATTGCTGCATGTTAAATTTATTATTTGTTGATAATATAACGTCAAATGCCAGAATTACCAGAAGTAGAAATAGTCAAACAATCACTAGCTAAAAAAATAGAACAAAAAAAAATCAAGAAAGTAATAATTAAAAACAGAAATTTAAGGTTTAAAATTCCTCAAAAATTTGAAGAATTATTACAAAACAAAATTATTAAAAAAGTTACTAGGTTTTCTAAATATTTAATTTTAAATTTTTCTGACGATTCATTTTGTTTAATTCATTTAGGAATGTCAGGAACTATTCATTTAATTAAAAAAAATAACTTGAGTAAATTTACCAATGTTAGTTTCTACAATTCCTCAAACTTACCAAAAAAACATAATCATGTTGAAATACAATTTCAAGATTTAAAAGTTATTTATAATGATCCTAGAAGGTTTGGTTTTTTTAAATTTATAGATAATAAAAAAGAGTTAATAAATAGATTTAGTCATCTAGGGCCAGAACCATTTTTTAAAAATTTTAATTTAAAATACCTATTAAAATATTTTTTTAATAAAAAAAAAGACATAAAAAGTTTTTTAATAGATCAAAAATTTGTATCTGGAATAGGGAATATTTATGCAAGTGAAATTTTGTTTCTAAGTAAAATTAATCCAACAACTTATGCAATGAAATTATCGAAAGAAGAGTGTAAAAAAATTATTACTTTTTCAAAAAGTGTACTTAATAAAGCCATTCAAAATGGTGGCTCAAGTATTCGTGATTTTAAGAATACCTCTGGTGAAATGGGTAATTTTCAAAAACAATTTAAAGTTTATCAAAGGGAAAATCTCAATTGTGTAAGGAACAAATGTAATGGTAAAATAAAGAAAATATTTATATCCAATAGATCCACTTTTTTTTGTAATACTTGTCAAAAATAAGCAATTATTCTATTGACCAGTATAAATTCTCGAGCTATACCACTGCGCTTATGGCTAACACAAAATCAGCAATTAAAAGAATTAGAAAAATTACTACGCAAACATTAGTTAATAAGGCTCGTAAGAGTAAATATAGGAATGCTATAAAAAAAATGAACCTTCTTCTTGAAGAAAAGAAAAAAGATGAGGCTTTAAAATTCTTACCAAAGCTGAATTCTGAATTAATGAAAGTTGCAAAAACTGGAATTATTAAGAAAGCTAACGCTTCGCGAAACGTTTCACGTATAACAAAAAAGATTTCAGCCTTATAAAAACTACCTACAGTTGCTAAAGAATTTTAACCAAACGTACCTATACTAAATAAGATTTTTTTATTAATCAATAACACCATATCTAGATTTAGTAAATTTTATATTACGTAACGACACACTCACAGATTTAAAATTTGTAAAAGGTATTCTTTTATTTAATCAACATTGTGACAAAATATTTTTTTTCTAATAAAAATATAAAATTTATTAAAGATAATTATTCGCGTTAAAAATGATTCACCTACAGATTTTATTTATTTTTAAGTTTACAAACTTTTTTATTGTATAATTTCTATTTTGCTTCTAACTAACTTTATTCCTACAAGTTTATGTCTAACAATAACACAACACAGAATTTAAAAAATACTTCCTCCGAAGCTTTAGATTGGACTCTCATTCAAAAAGATATGAAGAGTAAACTAGGTAGTGATATTTACGAAAGTTGGCTTAGAAAAATAGATTTCGTCGAAGAGATGAGCAATTATATCTTACTCTCTGTCTCGACTAGATTTATAAGAGATTGGATTACTTCAAGATATTTAGATCAAATATTACAAGTTGTTAAGGCCTATAAAAAAGATCTAACAAGAATTGAATTTAAAATTGTTGAAAAAAATTACGATAGTGATGTTGAAAAAAATGTTCAATCAAGTGAAAATAATGAAAATGTATCATTTATCAAAGATACATATTTACAGTACAACAGAATTGATCCTAATAAAAGATTTGATAATTTTATAACTGGAACAAGTAATAAATTAGCATACGAAGCATCACTAAAAGTTTCAGAGAATATTTCCCACTATAATCCACTTTACATTTATGGAGGTGTTGGAATGGGCAAAACTCATTTACTAAATTCTATCGGACTTTCACTGAAGGAGAAAAATAAAGTGATGTTTATTTCTGCTGAGAGATTTATGTACCAATTTGTTAAGTCTATTAAATCTAATGATATGGTAAAATTTAAAGAATATTTTAGAAATACAGATATTTTATTAATTGACGATATTCAGTTTATGAATGGTAAGGAAGCAATGCAGGAGGAGTTTTTTCACACATTTAATGCATTACTTGATAAAGGTTCACAAGTAATAATTTCTGCAGATAGAGCCCCAAATAAACTATCAAGAATTCAAGATAGAATTAAATCAAGATTTGCAGGTGGTTTAGTTGTTGATATCCAAAAACCAGATTATGAACTTAGAAGTAAAATTGTTAAACAAAAAACAGAGGAACTTAATATTTTTTACTCTAATCAAGTAAATATTTCTGAAGAAATACAAAAATTTATTAGTACTGAAATTACAACAAGTATCAGAGAGTTAGTTGGTGCGATTAATAGAATTGTTTCTTTTTCAAGAATATACAGCAAGGTTCCAAATTTATCTGAAGTTAAAGTTGTTCTAAAAGACTTGTTAAATATAGGCGAAAACAAAGTAACAATTGATTTAATTCAATCTACTGTTTGTAAATTCTTCAAAATAAGTAAAAATGAAATGTTATCTTCAAGAAGATCAAGATACCTTGTCAGACCAAGACAAACTGCAATTTATTTAACTAAAATACTTACCTCTAAATCTTTACCAGAAATTGGTAGAGAATTCTCGAATCGAGATCATACAACAATCATACATTCTGTTAAAACAATTGAAAAATTAAAAGAAAAAGACCCAGAAATGACTAACAATATTAATAACTTAAAAAATCAAATATTGTATACTAAAGAAAATGAAATTTAACGTTAATCAACAAGATTTACAGCAAGCACTGAATTATTGTCAGGGTGTAATAGAAAAAAGAAGTACACTTCAAATTTTATCAAACGTTTTATTAAATGCTGGAAATTCAAATTTAACAATTACTGCAACCGACTTAGACCTAATATTTATTCACCAAATTAATAATGTGGAGATTATTGAAGAAGGAAGCACAACTACCACTTCATCAACCATCTATGACATTATAAGAAAGTTTTCTTCGGGAAAAAAAATTAACCTTTCTTTAACGGATGTTAGTAAGCTCCAAGTAGAGTCGGAGAAATCTGTTTTTAATTTAAATTGCATTAGTGCATCTGAATTTCCTTTAACAGATGAAAACTTTAATCAAAATGAGTTCTCTATAAAATCTAAACAATTATTAAAACTGCTAAATAAATGTAAATTCTCAGTTTCTAATGATGAAACAAGACATTATCTAAGTGGAATTTTTTTTCATCAAACTGAAATTGAAGATAAAATTTTTTTAACTGCAGCAGCAACAGACAGTCATAGAATGTCTATATCCAAAATAAGATTAGACCAGAAGGTAAATTTTGAACCAATTATACTGCCTAAAAAAACTATTTTTCAACTGTGTTCCTTGTTAGAAAGTTATGATGGAGATGTAAAAATTTCAAATGTTAAATCTAAAATTAAATTTGAATTAAATAATAGTGTTTTAATTTCCAAGTTAATTGATGGCAAGTTTCCTAATTATATTCAAGTGATACCAAAAAATAACCAAAAGAAATTAGAAATAGATCTAAAGTTATTTTTAGACTCTGTTGACAGGGTTGCTTCTGTTTCATTAGATAAAAAAGATGGAGTAAAATTTAATTTATCAAAAGACGTTTTAAATCTATCTGTTAACAATACTAATAGCGGCGATGGAAAAGAAAGTTTAAATGTAAAATTTGAGTATGATTTAGAGATTAGTTTTAATTCGAGATATTTAATTGATGTTGCATCACAACTGGATGGAGATAAAATTGAAATCTTTTTTAATGATAGTGGATCTCCAGCTTTAATCAAAGATCCAGGTGATTTTGATAGTATATTTGTTGTAATGCCTATGAAAGGCTAATTAAGAAGATCTAGTTCTGAGTAAATAACATTCTCTAGTTTTTTTAAGAAAATTTCTTTTTTTAATCCTGGTTCAATAGCTTTTAAAATTGAGATAGTTAAAGTTGTATTAATTTTTTTTGAACCTTTTTTTGGCCAAGTATTTCCAGAATTAATTGCTATTGGTTGACATGAAATTTTAAGCTCTTCATAGATTCTACTGGAGCCTTTCCTAAAAGGTGTTCTGTCTTCAGGTGGCAATCTTGTGCCTTGCGGAAAAATTATTAAGGGTCTGTCCGATGAATTGATTTGTTTTGATATATCATCAAAAAAACCAAGATTTTCTTTTGATATTTTATTTCTTCTAATTGATATAGAGCCAATTTTTTTAAGATACCATCCAAATATGGGTATCATCAATAGCTCTTTTTTTAAAATAAAAACCGGAGAATTGAAAATTATTTGTAAAAAAAAAGTTTCAAACATTGATTGATGAGAAGCTGCTATAAAAAACTTTTTATTTTCAACTATATTTTCCTTGCCTTTAATAATTATTTTAGTTGATAGAAAAATTTGTAAACAAAAAGAGGTCCAATAGCCCATAATCTTTCCGCCGAATAAAACTATTTTTTTAGGTAAAAAAATTGCTGGAAGGAATATTAAGGAAATAAAAATAATTCCAGTAAAAAAAAAGAGAGAAAATAAAAAGTTTCTTATCATTTTTATCAAAAACTAAATTAAATCTTCTAGCTTTTGTCTTTTTCTAATGACATTAATTTTAGAGCCTTTGATTAATATTTCTGTTGGTTTTGGCCTAACATTATAGTTTGAGCTTAATGACATTCCATAAGCCCCAACATCACACATTATTATAAGGTCTTTTTCATTTAGTTTTTGGAATTTTTTTAAAGTTGTAAATTTGTCAGTACTTTCACAAATCGGTCCAACAAATTCATAAACTTTTTTTGAAGTTTGGCTTGTTTTTATTGCAGGTAAAGTTCTATGATTTGCACCATATAAAGCTGGTCTCATAAGGTCATTCATTGCGGCATCCAATATGATAAAGTCTTTTTTATCATTTTCTTTTATATAAATGACTTTTGAAATGAGGGAGCCTATGTTGCCAACTATTGATCTCCCTGGCTCAAATATGATTTTAGATTTATGATTCTTTAAGAATTTTTTAATAGCAATATTATATTTTGAATAATTGAGCTTTTTATTATTTTTTTCATAAGATATTCCCATGCCTCCACCGAGGTCAATGAACTCAAATTTATGATTACTTTTTTTGATAATCTTATTTATCACTTTAAGCATTTTTTCATATGGTCTGTGATCAAGAATTTGACTGCCTATATGAACACTTAAACATCTAAGATTGATATTCTTTGATAATTTAGAATAATTGACAAGCTTAAAAAATGTTTTTTCATCAACACCAAATTTATTTTCTTTTTTACCAGTTGAAATTTGTTTTAAAGTTTTTGCATCTGTATTTGGATTCAATCTAATGCCAATATTTACAATTTTTTTTTTAGATTTAGCAATTCTTTCAATTTCATTAATTTCACTTTTAGACTCAGCATTTATTAATAAAATTTTTTTATCTATTGCATAGCTTATTTCACTTGATGTCTTTCCAACTCC
>Ga0222631_1000372_pt1 | contig 13318 bp, 16 predicted proteins | sample AntAcemetagenom5_FD_179826 | JGI IMG/M metagenome (GOLD analysis project Ga0222631, IMG submission 179826) | Saline water microbial communities from Ace Lake, Antarctica - #5 | ecosystem: Environmental > Aquatic > Non-marine Saline and Alkaline > Saline | place: Antarctica: Ace Lake | collected... | reverse complement strand
GAAACAATATGGAAATTTTGGAGAAATTCAGACCGAATAAAAGTTTTTACGTTTGAATTTACTTCCAATGGTTTATTTCTTCTTAAATGGTTGTCGTTTGCTTATCTTCTTGAAGCGATGATGGTCACATACATGTCGGCCCAAGTTATTGGTAATTTCTTAGGTGGCGATGGTTTATTTTCTATTGTTATGGGTGCGCTTGCTGGCGTTCCTGCTTATCTTAATTCTTATGCAGCACCCGCTTTAGTTTCGGGATTATTAGAACAAGGCTTAAGCGCAGGTGGAGCAATGGCGTTTTTAGTGGGTGGAGCAATCAGTTCTATTCCAGCCATGACTGCTGTCTGGTCGTTAGTTAATCGATCAACGTTTATTGCTTATCTAACATTTGGATTAGGGGGAGCAATACTTTGTGGACTTTTATTTCAATTTTATATTAACCTATAACCCTTGTTTGCTATCAAAATTTATTAATAATAGAGATACTCAATGAAAAAAAATAAAAAAATTATTTACTCACTAATAACTATTGTTGTAATAACAGTTGTTACAGTTATCTTGTTACCTGAGCACAAAAAAATACATCATGCTAATATAGAGCATTCGAGTGGTATGGAACATTCTAATAATATGAATCATAATATAAATTCAAATAATCATACAATTGCTAGGGCCTCTAGCAACGCATTAACTGAGGCAGGGACAGATCCATTTGCTGTGATACAGGAGGCGATTACATTACTTGAAGCAAATCCTGACACTGATTGGTCGATGGTAAATATTGAAGCTTTAAGATCACACTTGGTTGAGATGCAAGATATGACACTTAATGTTAATGTCGAACAAGAACCTATCAAGTTAGGTTTTAAAGCAGTTATCACACCTACAACAAAGCGTGCTTTGCAATCTATGAGTAGAGTACTATCAGTTCATCCAAGTCAAATGAAAAAAGAAACAGGTTGGGATATGTTCGTTACTAACAATAATGGTATTTTTACAGTAACAGTTACCACCAATCAATTACAGGATGTTAATAAGATAAGAGGTCTTGGCTATATTGGTATTATGGCTTATGGCAATCACCATCAGCCCCATCATTGGGCTATGGCATCAGGTGACAATCCACACTCTGAACACGTTATGAAACATTAAAAACATAACAACATACGAGATTTAAAAAAATATTTAATACAACAGAAGAAGAGGGAGTTATCATGAAACAGGCTTCTAAAATTCTTACATTGCAACACAGTTGATAGAGCAAAAGACAGAAGCTTCACAGAAATTATTTTTTAGAAACTATATTTTTTTTAGTGCTTGCGATAAATATTTATTACAATCATATTTTGATTTAACAAAAACTATGTTGATGCAATATGCTCTCTTGATTTTATAGGTTAATTGATAAATATATAGAGAGATGAATTCACAAGAAACACATTATATAGCAAAAAACCTAAGCGATCGTATTGCCTTAGGCTTTACAAAGCTTTTAAGGTTTATAGCAGATACTTTCTTTAAAAAAAAATATGGCCATAGAGCGGTTGTTTTAGAGACGGTTGCAGCTGTGCCAGGAATGGTTGCTGGAATGTTAATTCATTTAAAATCCTTAAGAAAAATGCAAGATGATAAGGGTTGGATTAAAATTCTTTTAGAAGAAGCTGAAAATGAGAGAATGCACCTTATGACTTTTATTGAGATTGCAAAACCCACTTTAATTGAAAGAATTATTATTATAGCTGCACAATTTATATTTATATTTATCTACTCAATCATCTACCTATTTTCACAAAGAACGGCCCATAGAATAGTGGGTTATTTTGAAGAAGAGGCGGTTATTAGTTATACTGAATATTTACAAGAATTAGAATCTGGTAGAATTAAAGACCAACCAGCCCCTAAAATTGCAATTGATTATTGGAACTTACCACTTCACTCAACCTTAAAAGATGTCGTAAGAGTAGTAAGAGAAGATGAAGCTGGTCATAGAGATGTTAACCATAGCTTTGCTAACTTACTAAATAAAAAAACTTAAGTGAATTTTGTATATTAGGTTCCATAATCCTTATTTTGCAATAAAGCTGATTGAGCGAAAAATTAGAATGAATAAGTAATATTTTTATTGAAATTAATTACTTATATTAAAGCTCTTTATTTGCAGTTAATATTTTTTCTATTTTTATAAATGTTCGCCAGCCATTTAAATTAACAATATCATTGTTATATTTATCTTTAATTAAATCGAAGGATTGATTAAATCTTGGGAGCTCAACAAATTCACAAGAATTGTTTTCTGCAATATCTATAGCTTTTTCAGTTAGTAAAAGAAAAATTTTTTTTTCTAAGACAGGACTTGATACAATTAAGTTTTCAACTATTAGACATTTTGTAAACTCATCTTTTTTATTTTTGCATAAATTTTTAGCTGAAATGTCTTGTATTGAGTAAATCAATAAACCCAGGTTGTATAAAGCATTATTTTTAACAACTAGTATTCCGTTAGATTTTTTTTTTAAGACTAGGCTAATATACCTCTTTAATTTATCAAAATTCCAATTGGGGAACTCTTCAACCATTAAAGGTAAAAGTAGATTTAAATCACTGTGCTCGTATTTTGAAATAACTAAGCCGGGGATATGTTTGTTGTAATTTTGACTTAACATAAATCAGTATTAAGCTTAATTGAAGAAGAATTAATTGATCTAAATCAAAAATAAATATAAAATAAGATATATATTTCATTATGCAATCAGCTCAAATAGTTAGAGAATTAACAGATAAAAATAGATGTTCCGAATGTCAAATTAGATCATATTCTTTTTGTAGATGTCTTAAAGATGAGCAATTAAAGGAATTTTCTGAAATTTCAACTAATAGAAAATTTAAAAATAAAGTAAATATTTTTTTACAACAAGATGAAGCAAAAAATTTATATAATATCACTGAAGGAAATGTAAAAATTTATCAATTATTGGACGATGGTAGAATTCAAATTATTGGATTTCTTTACCCTGGAGATTTTTTTGGGTCTTTTAAAAAAGGTAAATATAATTATTGTGCAGAGGCAATTGGTGATGTTGGCGCTTGTGTTTTTGAACAAAAAAAATTAGATAATTATATTGAGAAAAATGCGTCATTAGCAAAAGAGCTTTTAAATCAAACATCACATGAATTAACCTTAGCACAAGACAGAATTAGTGTACTTGGAAAATTTGATGCTACTGAAAGACTTTCAAAATTTATAGTAAATATTTCTGAACAAAGAAAAAGAATAGGTTGGCAAAATAATCCAATAAGTCTTCCAATGACGAGACAAGATATTGCTGATTATCTAGGTTTGACTATTGAAACTGTAAGTAGAGAAATCTCAAAATTAAAAACCTCTAATATAATAAAAATAATATCTTCTAAACAAATATTTATTAATGATTTTGAAAAATTAAATCACCCCTCGTAATAAAAATTGAAATTTTATTGACATTAACGGTAGCGATTTTAACCAGAGCTATTATATCACGTTTTACTATGCTTTTATTATCTATGCATAAATGTCTAATTATGCAAACTCTAAAAAGATTTTATTGCAGAAAATTTGATTTAAATCAATTGTCCTAGAATTAATTTACTTTATTAAGGGGTGTGTCTATTAAAGATTTAATTTACAAAGTTCCCGGTATCTCTTTCAACATCGAAAGATTAATTGAATCATATAAAGAAATTATAAAAAGTAAAACATTTGATAATGGAGAAGGTACTGTATCTCATATAGACAGCATTTCATTGAATCGAATTCCTGGAGACAACGAAAGCACTAAAGGAAAATATTCTTGGGGAATGTATTGGACAAAACCAGATAGCACTGGAAAAGAAGTTTCAAGATCAAATTTTATTAAGGAAGATAAATTTACAGAATTTTTACCAGAATTTGAAAATACTTATTTCAAGTATGTTTATGATTTAATCTCAAAGAGATTTGCATTAGGAAGAACACGTATACTTAAAAAAGGTCCTAGATCTACCTTAAGTTGGCATAAAGATCCGGAACCTAGATTACATATTCCTATAATTACAAATCCAGGATGTAGATTTGTAATTGAAGATAGAGCTTTTCATCTACCAGCTGATGGAAATGTCTGGGTCGTAAATACTAAAAAATATCATAATTTTTTTAATGGCGGAGAAGAAGATAGGATTCATTTAGTAGCCACTCTCCCTTATACAAAAACTTTTACGGATAAGAAATATGCTTACGAACAATTATGGGGTTGATGAGTAAATAAAATATACTGTGTAATTTTACAGTAAAAAATCTAGATAAGCTTATTCCATCAACCATGTGCCATGTGCCATGAGCCATGTGCCATGAACTTTGCTACCCCCACAAAGCAACAGGCAACAGGAATTACAGATCATAAATCATGAAATAAGGAGCGGGAATAAAACTGCCCCAACCATGGGCATGATCAGAGCAGTAAAAGTGTATTACTAATTACATTATACCTTGTCCACGATTCATGATCAAGATGGTCATTATCTGTGCATCATTTATAGCTGTTATAGTAGCTTGGCCGGAGGCATTACTTGCTACACGAACATCTGGACCATGGATTACTTTTTATTTTTGTGAATAATTCTATGAGGTAGGATTTTATAAGATCGTGGATCGTTAATGGTTAGGAGGTAGGACGCTACCCCCTAACAATCATGAAGTTTTGTGAAATATATTTTATACATTTTAATTTTAAATGTAAGTGGTCTTGATTTTTTTTATTTTTTTTTGCCTAGCCAATCTTATGTGAGGATGGGGAAGTGAGTGATTACTATTCATTTATACCAAGCGTTGCCTAGGCAAGATAGGGAAGATAGGGAGGTCATAATTAGTAACTTGAAACAAGCCTCAGGGACCTCTGGACCTCTAAAGGATTGGACATGGCGAAATGGTGGAACACTATCTTGGATATCCTAGTCATCTTTTTTTGTATTTTTAATGGCTTCATCTAAATATTTAAACTTCCCTGGTTTGTAATCTGCTCCAGGATCTTTTGTTTTACGTTCAGTCCAAATATAAGTTGTTTCTCTATCCTCTTCTTTAGGTGTATCCCCTCCATAGTAGCTATTACCATTTGGTTTGAAGGAGGTGTCATAACTGTTTGATCTTTCTCTACTCCAATTAATATCGTCTTGCCATTGAACAGCTTTATAACCAGTTAGCATTCCACCGTACTTACCTGGTTTTTGAAATTGAGCACTCATTTCCTCCTGTCTCTTTTTGAATAGGGTATCTTGGGCTATCTTTAATCCTTCTTTATTGAGCTCATCAAACTCTCTTTTGTGAGCTTCCGAGGTAAATTTGCCATTAATACTATTGATGATTTTCATCTCATTATGTTGTTTAAAAGCGTCATTTGGGTAGTTCCCTTTACCTTCGTGTGTTGCTCCTCTGCTATATTTCTTCTGTACTTGGTTATGATATTTCTCAACATCATTAGAATGAGTTGACTGGTCTGGTGGTCGCTTGGCTATGTTATCACGTGGTCTCTTGAACACGTATTTTTTTCCATTATATCTAAATTCCAGGGGACAATGTTTTTTTCGCATCATCATTCTTATCGCATTTGGTGATTTTCCTAGTATTAACGCTATATCTTTTCGATCAAACTTGTATTGATCCATTTCATCTTGTCCTTTTATTGTATTTTTCTTACTCATATGGGTGGTCTCCTGTAGGTGGTCTATTTGATTAAATCTATGAATTGATCCAGGTCAATTACTGCAAGAGCTCGTCTTGTGTTTTGTTTTATTACTAAAACTGGTTCATGTTTACCATGTTTATTAGCATGATCCCAGAAGGAATATAAAGTCTTAAATTTTTCCTGGTTCTTACATTCAAACTGATATGGAATTAATCTTCTACCTATTCTGCTGATCTTTAAATCTTCTCCGTTACTTCCATTCTTTCCAACTTTTAGATCTGCCTGGCGTAAGTGCGGGAAAGCTTTGAGTAGTCTATCCCTTAATAAGTTTTGCAGTTTTCGCCCTTTTTGTTTCCTGGATATTTGTTTCATTTTTTAAACCCCATCTGTTTCTCAAATCTTTCAACAACTATTGGATCCGAGCTATTTTTTCTTATCTGTTCTGCATTGTTTTCATTCACTATATTTTGAACTGTTTCGCTTTGTTTTTCTATCATTAGAGGCTTCCAGTGTTCGTTACATAGTACAGTGTTGGTTATGCCTTCATATTGTTTGTGGTTTCTAACAATACACAGCATTGGTTTTTCATCTCTAAACTTATGTCTGACCTGACCTAGAAACACTGCTCCAATATTTAACAGACTTTGTTTTAGTTGCTTTGGATCACTAGCCAACTTAACAACTGCTCCTATGCAATTCTTATTTATGTATTCTTTGATCTCAGTTGTCCCTCTTATGTCCCCACACCTTAAACTAAATGGACCATTTTCTTCATTCATCCACTCTCTTAATTGTTCTGTGATTGGTTCTGTGGTGGATTGCTCCATCTCTTTTTGGTAAATGGTTTCTGGTGCAACACCATGGAGAGGTAATTTAATTTGTCTTCTTAGAAGAAAATCATAGATAAGTTCTGCTCCTCCATCTTTACCATTCTTTAATGATTTATCAGGACCTTCTAACCAATCATGAAAATCATCATAGATCTTTTGATCTAATCTTGGGCTTTCATGAAATAATACTAAATATCTTTTCTCATCATCTTCGAGACTAATTGCTTTTTTATCATTTGAAAATATTTTAAAGTTAGCGTTGTTTTCTACTTGTTGGTAATCAACTCTCATTCTTCTAGCTGAAACTTTCTTACCAGTGATAATCATTTTAAGATCATTAGCTAAATGTTTTCTCTCTTGCCAATCACCTTTTGATTTACATTCATCAATTAAGACCAGTTGTTTTTCTGTGTACATACTTCCCTTGTCCAGCATCAAAGCAACTTTAGTCTCCATAGTGTTTTCCTCACCGAGGATCATTTCCATAACTCTGAATAGAGATCCTTTGCCAACTTGTTTTCCCTTTGAGTAAAAGAATAATACCCACCTCCATTTGTGTCCTGGGTACTGTACAATTCCAGCTAACCAATCTAAAACCCACTCTCTGTATTCCTCAACTGGAACCATAAAGTTTAATATTGTAAAAAACCTATCTAGCTCCCCAAATGTTAAGACATTCCTAGGTTTTAACGGTCCTGGTTTATATTTGTTATAATACTGGAGCTCATCACTATCTGTAAATACTGGTTCTGTTGGGGACCATTTACCAGGTTTATATTTTGCACTTTCAGCAATATTTCGATCAGTCTGGTGCTTCTTAAAATAAGTGGGTGCTGTTGTTCCTCCACCAAATATTTTATGAAATTTAGTTTCAATAGCTCTCTCACCATATGATTTTCCAGTTCTGAAATCTGTGTACTTTTCCTGGTCCATTAAATAGAAAGTATTTTCCATGAATTGTTTCTTTTGTGGCCCTGGATCTTTCTTATCAAACTTTTTTCTACAATTATCTATTTTTGCTTTAAAATAATCTTTCTTTTCTGCACCTTGATAAGTTTTATTACCTTTTGTATCTGTATCTGTATCTGCAAATTCCCAAACAGAATAACAAGATTCAATTATTTCATCATCACTTTGATTATGTTTACCAATAGCAGTTGCAACATATTCAACAATCCAGTTATCAAATGTTCCACCTTTTCCATGATCAACTTTATTTCTTATATTATTTAAAATGTCCTCCAAGTCGCTTGAAGGTTTTGCGTCTGATTTACTAAATAGAGGCGTTTCTTTTACAACTCTCTCTGGTAAATCTATTGGAATATTCTTAAAGAATTCTTCATCCACTTCTATGGTATCGCAGTAATCTAGAAACTCTTCTACTGTTCCAGTTTCAAGGTCTCTATTTTTAATCCATGGGTTCTCTGCTTTAACTTGGTTGATTATTTGTTTTCCACCATCCCATTCCCTGACTATACAGCTTTTGTATGGGACCAATATCCCATTGCCTGGGCTCCATCTTTTCTTTTTATCATCCCATTTTGGTTTTGTTTGTTTAGGAAATATTTCTTTTGCAGTAGCTTTTAATATTTTTCTATAATGTTTGAGAGCATTGACCATCTTCTCTCCATCTTCAGCCATACCCTTTTTAACAAACATATAAATATGAAGTCCACCAGATTTAGAGTAGCAAGGAGCAAGTGGCAACTTCTCATCATATATCTGTTGTACAATTCTTTTTAAATGCTCTGGTTTATTGTAAACATCTTCATCAATAGCTCCCCAATGCACTAGCCCTTTGTATTCACTATCTCCATTCAAATCACATGGTGGAAGTATCGACCCCATATCTATTTGATTATCTTCTGCTGTAATCCCTGGTCTCATCTCATGGATCTCCTTTATTAAATGGATTTCATATGTACGAAAATCAGCGTTGTGATCTACAAACCAAAAGGGTCTGTATTTATCTCCAGGCGAAGCCTTATATTTTATTTTATTTGTTTTAGGATCCTTTGTTGGATTAAACCTTGCCCCATAATCCATTGCATAATATTTATTTCTTATTAATAATCTTTCGGCATATCTTTGTATAAGTTCATTGCTCATTTTATTTCTTCTTCTTTTCTTTAATAGATGTTGAGGTTTTGCCACTTTCTAATAGCTTTGTTTTTATTTCATACTTCGTATGGCTACCCCTTAACCCTTCTGGTAAGTCTTTATTCCAAGCCTTAATATCTTCAGACTTTGCAAACTGACCAAAATGAACAAAGTTATTATAGGTTCTAACAACCTCGTTTCTAACTGCTCTCTCATCTGTGAATTTCTTCTCTGCTATATTTAGGTGCTCTGTGTATTGCTCTACTATTTTCTGTTGAGCTTCTTGCCATTGATGGATCAGATCTTCTAGAAAACCTATTTGGCGTGAGTTTTCTACTGCCAATGCCTCAAGGTTATATAAGTTCCTTACAGCCATAAGCTTATAAAGAATTAGAACTTGATCTATTGTTAGTTCGTTTGGTCCTTCTGGTGGAAGTTCTGCAACTTTCCAAATATCAATTAGTCTGTGCTCTACTAAACTATTTAACTTCTCTAGTTTTTTATTTTTTTTTGGTGTCTTTACCTTCATATATCTCCTGATTTGTAGCAAGAGTATTTTTGGCAATATCAATAACCTTCTCAATAGTTTGAGATTTGGATAGGGTTATCTTAGGTAATAAAGATTTAGATAATAGATCCACTTCATTAAAAGTATCTACATCAACAGAAACTGATTTAAATTTTTTCATCATCAACCTCTTTATTAACCTTCTTTACGATTTCTCCTTCGTAAAGTTTATTGTTCACAAAAGCCTCATGCAACCCATATTTGGGTTGGGGTTTATTATAAGCAAATGGAGGTTCCATTTGGTCGTCTCGAAATCTGGGTGTCAACCTGATCTCTTCTCTCTTCACATTCATCCTTTCAAAACCTTTACTGTACGTCTCTAGGGTGTCCTTGATAATTTGTTGGGCAAGGTTAGATTTTTCTTTTTTCTTTTTATCCTTGTTTAGGTTGTTGGTAGTATTCTCAAATAGTTGTGGGTTTAAATCTTCTTCTAGTTTTTTCATCTCTAATAATATTCCTCTGTTCTTGGGTTCGCTAGGGTAGGTTGATTTATCCATTCTATCAAACTGCTTTAATGCTTTTGCATGGTTTTGGTATGCACCAAGTTTCATTTCCTTATTAAGAATTTTAGTATCTTCAGATTTAATGTCTGTTTCGTCATCAAGTGTTTTAGTTAAATGATCTATTCCTTCTTTAGTATCGTAGTACCAAGGGGTTATGATAGGAGATCCTTTACTCACTGGACTTACTCTCTGATTTTCTAATTCTGTTTATATATTCAGTTAGGCTTTCATCTGGGGAAGCTAGATCAATCTTACGAACCCAACTATCAATTAGATCTCCATAGTTTTCAGTTAGGGTATCTCCAGTCACACCACCTGAATTTAAATTCTGTCGTCTGCTGCTTAAAAAATCTTTAAACTTTAAACCAGTGTTGTCTTTTAATGCTTCCTCAAATTCTTTTAATAACCCAGTTGATAGATCTAATTCAAATTCTTCTTCACCACTTTCTGACGCTAGTTTTAGACGCTCCTTTGTAGTTGGAGCGTCATAAATTGCTTTATCAATGTTGTCGTATTTAGCCATTAGTTTGCAAACCTTGGTATAGGTCTTATTTGCACTTCATAGGTTTGACCTGACATATCAACAAATAGGTAGCCATAATTAGGGCTGTGGGAATTGATGCTCTGGTCTTGACCCATTGTGACTTTGTTTTTTTTATCAAAACCTTGCAGTATCTTTTCTGCATCTTTTTTTATCTTATTGGGTGTCGGCATTTTCTCTCGCACTACTGGGAAATGTACGTTCTCCTCTGTTAAATAACTTTTTAATGCGTCCGTAATTTTATTCTTCATGATTTATTCCTTTTTTTTTCCACATGCTTCTCATAAAAAAGTATTACCTTTTTCTGATCTGCCACTTGTTCAAGTGTTGTGGGTTTGTTAGTTAATTTAAAAACTGCTAACCAATGAACAAACACAATCGGATCCCAGTAAGCTTTATTTAAAAATAAACGAAGTCCCATATCGTAGGTGTCATTGCCATCTTTGGTCCATTTAGCCTTCCAGAAATCTAGAGTGCCTTCAGGTATAGAGAGCAGTTTTAAAAGCTCCTTGGTTCTGACTAACTTCTTTTTAAATTTATAATTAAGCATTGATCACTTTAGAACTTATTTTCAGTGATAATAAAAAGGGTACTTATTATAAATGGATGACGTAGATAGGGGCGATAAGCGAGAATAGTTGTATCTCTAAATAGTAAACCACTTCTTTACATGATTCTTATAGAAATTTATTTGTGTCTCTTCATTAGTTCTCATATTTTTTACATAGACACTCGCACTGCTTTTGTTTCTAAAATGATATTCCATTAATTTAATGAAGCCACTTTGTCTTGTGTGAGATTTTAAATTACATAACTTTAACCAGGACTGTCTTCTAGAAATTTTATATGTCTTGGAATATTCTATAACTTTTAAGCAAATAGTTTTCTTAACAAACCAATTAATCTTTGGTTGCCCTATTTCTTTTTTTACTTTGTCTAGCTCTGGTGCAATTACAATATCTGCATTACCTATTGTACGGACCAGGTTCATTATACCTGATTGTTTCATGATCAGGTTTAGTTATAAATTATTTCTTGTATAGGATAAAGCAATCTCTACAAATAACTCCACGCTTCTGATCAATGGTTATTGTAGCTTTTACTGTGTTTATTTTCTCACAATTACTGCACCTATCTTTTATTTGTGCAAGATCATATGGGCTGAAAGCCAAGTAGTGATCACGCACTTTAGGATCTTGGATTATTACGCTCTCCTTTTTATAAAGTGTAGATTGCTAGTTGTAGTGTTTGCATAGTCTCTAACTTCTGCTCTTTGTGGTTTATTATAATGATAATCAAGAGTAGCTTCATTTGTATGCCTAGTTAGATGTTTAACTTTATCAGATCTTCCCTCTAATTCTTTTTGTGATAATGTTGTGTAAGTTTTACGAAGGACTTTGAAACTATAAATTAATTTCTGATCATTCATTTTATCTCTCATCAATTGTCTCAAGGCTGGTATGTAATTATCATCACCACCAAGTCTTGATCTTGGACCCAATCTAAACTCTGCATTGAAATATTTATCTGCACTCCATTTTCTAGTAGCAAATAACCACCTAAAATCCCTCATGTTATAATGCTCTAATCCAGGTCTTTTGCCCATATCAAGAATATTTCTTAATACAATTTCAAGCTCTGGTGTTATGTAGATAACCTCATCCTTCTTTTTAGATTTACTAATACCTTTAGGAATATTGATTAACATTTGGTCCCAATCAATGAAGGACTTCTCAACTTTCAAAGCCTCAGTTTTTCTTATTCCAGTCAGTACAGCGAACTCATGTAGTTCAGCTTTAAATGGAAACTTCTCTGATAACTCTTCACTAGCTTCAAAGAAAATATTTAACATTGGAACATCAATAGAAACATCTTTGTAAGGATCAATCTTTTTAGGTTCTTTTTTAATATAGACAGTTTTTTTATCTATTGGACATCTCCCTGGATCTGATCCAAGCCATCCTCTTTTTCTGGCATAGATCCAAAGAGTTGTGAACACCATTACATATTCTTCTTTAACAGATTGAGAAGTTAATCCCCTCAACCAGGCTTCTATATCTCCAGTTGTTAGTTCATGTATTAAACTCTTACCTAAGTCGCTATCATAAATAGAGTAATTTTTAGAAGCTGTTTTTGTGTAGGATATTTTAGATCTTCTGTTGTAATAAACCCTGTCTTGTAACACACCAGTTCCAGGAGGAAACTTTCTAAATAGATCGGTCCAATCTTTAGGAGCAATAGTTCTATAATGTATATTAGGAAGGAATTTAACTACACCACCACCATCCTGATCGTCATACCAAGTCACCATGGATTGTCTTTTGTTATATCCAGCCAAATATCTGAACCAGTTCTTGGCTGATTTAGAAGTTCTATAGCCTTCTTTGTAATCTTTTGAAAAACCTCTCTCACCATCTGCACCACAATAAGCCTCAATAACTTCATTAATGGTTTTTCCAGTAGGTGTTGATGTATCTGGTTTCTCTACTATTCTTTTTTCATCTATTCTGGTTTTGTTTGGGTTCTTAATCCATAAGCCTCTTTGATCTTGGTGTGCATCAGTTAGGTCTAGGCAAATCTTCTCTACATCCTTACATCTAATATTGGGGTAGGCACCTATGATGTAATAGTCATTCTTTTTATTGAACCATAAACTTAAAACAAAGTTCTTTATCCCAGTCTTTTTATAATACCTTAATTGAAGTCCCTTAAGTGAAGATCCCTTTGGAACATCAAACTTATAAGTATTAAATTTCTTAACGCCAAAGTTTGTATTTGTTTTTGTGATCTTATCGATTGAACTATCTCTAAAAGGAATAGATGTTCTTTGTGACCGAGTTTGCTTTATCTCGAGTGTATCGAGTTTGTGACCGAGTTTTTCTTTCATCATTCCTCCACTATTAAAGGTTAATTTTTAATAGTCGATCAAAGAAGAAGATTGCTAGGGTGAACCAAGGGCAATAGGGGTCATCCACGTTGTTGGACTAACCCAGTAAATAATCGCCAGCTTCCTGTATCATTTTCCAGAGTTTACTTGCATTTTCTTTAGTCATTAAAATGAAATTATTCTCTAAAGTTTACAAATT
>Ga0222631_1000369_pt1 | contig 13406 bp, 17 predicted proteins | sample AntAcemetagenom5_FD_179826 | JGI IMG/M metagenome (GOLD analysis project Ga0222631, IMG submission 179826) | Saline water microbial communities from Ace Lake, Antarctica - #5 | ecosystem: Environmental > Aquatic > Non-marine Saline and Alkaline > Saline | place: Antarctica: Ace Lake | collected... | reverse complement strand
ACTGGGTACATTACAGAGTAACCTAACAGACTTTAAATTCTTATCAGCAGAGTGGAAAGCTAATACATCAGAGGAAAGGTTATTAGGTGTATCATTAACAGGTATCATGGATGCTGAGATAACAGCTCATCCTGATCCTAAACTACTAGAGGAGTTACGAGATTATGCTAGAAGAACCAATCACAAATACGCAGACAAACTTGACATCCCACGATCAGCAAGTATTACATGTGTTAAACCTTCTGGGACTGTGTCTCAGCTTGTTAATAGTGCTAGCGGCATACATGCTCGTCATAACAACTACTATATAAGAACAATCCGTATGGATAAGAAAGATCCTATTACTAAATTCTTGACAGAGCAAGGTGTTAAGGTAGAGGATGAACAGTACAGACCTGATAGTACTGCAGTATTTAGTTTCCCTATCAAGGCACCTAAAGGAGCTATAACACGTAATGACATGACTGCCTTAGAGCAGTTAGAGAACTGGTTAATATACCAACGTCATTGGTGTGAACATAAACCTTCCGTTACTATATCAGTTAAAGATACAGAATGGATGGATGTAGGGGCATGGGTATGGAAGTACTTTGATGAGATCAGTGGTATTAGTTTCTTACCTTACAGTGATCACAGTTATGTACAAGCACCATACCAAGACTGTACTAAAGAAGAATATGATTCTCTTAAGAAGACAACTCCACAGAACATTGATTGGAGTACATTCTTAGAGGAAGATGATAACACTGAAGGTGCACAGACATTAGCGTGTACTGCTGGAGGATGTGAGATATGATAGATAACATGTGGGATAGTATACTTAATTCTAAACCTAACAATAACCAATTTAAGGAGCTAGATATGGGTAGTAAAGATAAACAAAGAAGAGAGAAGAAGAAACCTAAGAAAGAAAGAGTACCAACATACTATGTAGGTGGTCCTGAATTCTCAGGCTCTTAATTAAAAGTCATTATTCTCGTAGTATTCTTCTATATACTCTTCTAAGTAACCACCTTCTAGGGCTTTATTTAGATTGATCGTATCCTGTCTAGCTTTTCGTTGTGCTTGACTATCTAGTTGTTTTCTTGTTTTCAACTTAGCATCGATCTGTCTACCTAAGAACTTCTGCATATCTAATTCATCATAGTCATCAGTAGAGTTACCTAGTGTGCTAACTTGAGGTATAGATTGAACTACTTTAGTTCCTACATCCTTACCAAATTCTGCTAATGAACCTGTACCAAAGGCATCATTTAAGTTATAAATCTCTTGTCCATTATACATAGTCTCATTCATTGCTAGTTCATACATTAATAAGAAAGCAGGGTTAATAGTTAATAGTACTTGTCTTAACTGACCTATCTCTTTTTCTTGATGAGCAACACCTTTAGCTGTCTCTAGTATGTGTAAGATACCTGCTCTTCTAGCCTTAACCTCATCACCATCAAAGAGTTCTGTATACAGTGAATCAAGCATAGGATAGAAAACAAACCAAGCAGAAGATAATGCCATCCCTGAATCTAGTCCATCTGCAAACTGTTTACGTTTAGACCTACCTACAGAAATATCCTTATAACCAATGCCCTCGGCTACTGCTCTTCCTGGTTTACCTAATCTACTTAATACAGGATCAAGACCTGATGCTAGATCCTTAGCAGTATTCATTCCTGATGATAACATACCATGTTTATACCTAGCAAAGATAACTAATTCTGGATTCTGTAAGAACTTAGAGACTGCTCTTGTTACTTTATAACCTAGTATCTGTTCTGGACCTACTGTCTCTGGTAGTCTATAAGTAGGCATGTGTAGTTCTACTTGTTTAGATGCCTCTGATATATTAATCCCTTGTTGTCTCATCTTTTGCTTGACAAGAGCCATATAAGCAATATCACGAGTAGTCCACATAGAGTACTGAGCAAAGTCTGAGATATGTGAGTACCCTTTAGAAGCACTATATAACCCTTTACTAACTCCATCATACCACTTCTTAGTAGCCTTATCACCCATCAATGTTCTAGTAGACTGTTGTAGTACAGCATCTATATTCCTAGAATTAATAACATTAAGGCTCATCTGTGATCTACCTGATCTTAACATATCTAAATACTCAGGAGTTCTATTAAAGACTTGTTCCATCGCCCACCTCTGGTCTGCTGCAAAGTTCTTAACTCCATCCTTACCCATAGCTCCAAGGAATCCCTTAGTAGAGTAGTAATGAATTAACTCATTGTGCATATGAGGTATAGGGTTTAGCATCATGTTCTTAACTAAAGCATCTGATATCTTAGATAATACTCCTTTCTTATATTCTTTAAAGTTATCTTCTATAATATCTGCTGCTCGTTTAGATAGTCTCTTACCATCTAGTCCAGGCAATGCAGGATTGTTTACTCTGCCTCTTAATTGATTAGGTGATACATCCTTACCTAGATTTCTATCAAACTCACTAGAGGACTTAGCAACGTTCCTATCGGGGTATCTAGGATCATATGCTTTATCATTAGCCTTTGCTAATTTATCTCCTATCTGTACATTTCTTTCACCAAAGGCACTCTTAGCTAGGTCTCTAGCATATATGTTTTCCCTAAGTAGTTGTCTCTTTATATTAACAGACTCAATTAGAGATACTAATGGATCAGTTACTAACTCTCTAGTATAGACTTGTTCAAACTCTTTTCGTTTAACATTCTTCATTTCTAATTTACCGAATGTCTTAGTGATTGTTGATAACTCAGGAGATAATCCTTCTAGTATCTCTCCAGTTCTTTGTAACCCTTTACCATCATTTAGTTTAGCAGCTCTTTCAGTTAGTTCATGAGCCATCTTCTCATAGATAGTACCATCCTTATTAGGTAGTACTGACCCTTTCTTACCACTAGCTGTTCTAAAGTTTACAGTAACTATAGGAGTACCTGGAAGACCTGTCCTAGGGTTAATTTGTTTCGATTCAGATAAAGTAATAAAGATAGGACTCTTCTTATTCTTACCCTCTAGTTTGAAATGTACTCTATCAGCAACAGGAGAAAGTTCTCTTGGTGCTCTATCACCTAAGTTAATTCTAAATCTATCACCAAAGATGTTCTCTTGCCAAGTTCTTTTACCTTGTACAAACTTCCTAGGAAAGAAGTTAGTTTCTGTCTTTATTAAAGGATCTATTAAACCCTCTTTCTGTAGTTTCTTAGTTAAGTATAAATCTTCTTTTTGCATCTCTTCAAAGAACTGTTTTAACAATGTCTGTTCTTTAGTAAGTTTAGTATTCTTCGGAGCAGTTCCTTCTAGTACGTCAACTACTTGATTATACTGATCTATTGTCTTCTGTACCATCTGTCTTGACTTAGTAAACCCATTAACTTTACCAAAGAGATTCTGCATTCTCATGAAGATATTACCACCAGTAGTCATGTCAACCTTCTTATCTCCACCTGCTACCTTAGCAGTGATCTCTCTAAATCCTTCTAAACCTTCTTTAGTATTCTCTAAGCTAAGTAATGGCTTCCTTATGGAACCCTTTTTAGAGACAATACCTGTAGCTGATTCCTTTTGATATTCATATAAATCCAGTAATGTAGCTTCTGCAAAGTCAGGCATAAGAGCACTACCTGCTTTCTGTCCACCCATGAAGTTATACTGTTGCATATTAAATGTTTCAGTAGCTTCTTTAATAACTTTACTTGCTTCACCTACTCTTTGGTTATAAGCATCAGGGAACATCTTAAACCTAGCCTCATCCTTGTTTCTTTCTTTAAAAGCATTAAGGTCTGTTTGTAGTTTCCCTACTGCCTGTTCTGCTTTCTTCTTATCTGACTTAAGTAATGGAACTCTTAGTATATCACCATATACTTTGTTTACAGCATCAGTATATCCTACTCTACTCTTAGCAACTGCTACAACCTTAGTAAATGCAGGAGCAGCTTTAAGAGAGACTAGTGCAGCTATCTGATCTGCATCATCCTTAGGTACACCTACTAATTGTAGTCCTTCTGAACCAAGTTCGATAACCTTACCAAAGGCTTTTAAGGCATTTCCTAGTCCTGATTCACTCATTAAAGTATTCTCTGAAGGAATAATATCATTTTCTGCTATGGATTGTTTAAAAGATTCTATTGAGGCGAGAGCCTTTTCTTTTGTTTCGGAGTCTTCTGGTAAGAATGTATCAAGAGCTAGATTAACAACGTTGTCAGCTATAGCTCCCTTTGTTAAGTACTCTTCTACTATCTCATCAGTTGTTATCTTAGATCTTTCAGATGCTTGGGCTATAGATATTCCTTCTCTTGCAATAGCATCATAGTGTTTAAAATCACTTACTAGCCTTTCAGGAATCTCTTTACCTTCTCCTTGTAACTTTCTAATCTTATCTGCTAGACCACCTGCAGCTTGTTTAGAGTACTGCATTTCAAGACCATCTTTATTATTACCTTCTAGGTAATATTGAGTAGTATGGAAAAGTTGTGTCTCTGCTCTACCTATAAACTCAGGAGTATTAGCTATTACATTAGCAACAACACCACCCTCATAGAGAGGCTGTGCTAATATACGTGCAGGTAATCCAACATAGTCTAGGTTCTCAACGCCAGCTTCATCCTTCTGTTCTTGAGTAATTCCAGGAGGAGTGAAGTTTCGTATCTCATTAGCAAGTAAGGTAGCATGTTCTACATTACCAGCAGTATGAGCTTTACCTAACATATTGGTTAGTTGTTCAATACTAACTGCCATTTATTAATCCTTATTTATATAGATTTAACAACTCATCTAACTTATCTTTAGACATACTAGAACTAGTAGGGCTTTCAGGAACTTTAGGTGTTATTGTATCACTAGTTGTACCTAATGTATACCAAGGAGCATCTTTAAAGTCAAACCTTTCTTTTGCAGTACTAGATACTTTAGCAATAGCTTCTTGAGCTGTCATATTACCATTACGATATTCTTCAGAAGCCTCTGTTTTTAATTGATTAAATAACCTAGTTTTAGCATCACCACCAATACCAGGGAAGTCTGATTCAATATACTGAGTCAACTCTCTATCACCACTTAGACCTACCTTGTTAAAGTACTTATTAAATTCTGCCTCTTTCTTAGCTGACAAGGTTCTCTCTTTTAAATCTTGGGTTTGTGTTGCCTGTGCCTTTGCATTCTGTACTGTCAACTGTTTATAAGCAGCATTACCTTCTGCAGTTAATAACTCATTCTTTTGCTCTTCTATCATTTTGGATAAGCCCATAGTATACTTGGATGAAGCACCTACATTCTGTAGTTCTCCTAACATCTTAGTATATAGTATAGTCGGATCAGCTAACTCTTCTGGAGTTAAGTTATTCTGAGCATTAGCAAAAGCAGTCTCTACTAAAGCCTTCTCTTCAAGAATAGGATCTTTAGCACCTAGCATACCACCAGGTCCTATTACGTTATCTGTTAGTCTACTAAACCCTGCTACTGTCCCACCCCATCCTGAGGCATCACTAGCAGCTTGTTGAGCATACCTTTTCTCATTCATAACCTGACGAGCTAGCGTCTGCTCATCAAAGTTAAATAGTTTATCTAGTGTCATAGCCATTATCTACTCCCTCTCCAAAAGTCTGTTGAACCATAGGCAGGTGTTCCTGTACCTGGCATACCGTAGCCTCCAGCACTAGCAAAAGGATTACTAAACCCTCCTGTATAAGCTCCAGCACCAGATGCTAATAAGTTTGTAAACATAGCACTATTAGCTTGATCAGCACCAAATCTACCTGCTGTACCAGCATTATAACCTTGTTGTTGCATCTGTTGTCCTGGAGTAGCAGCACTACCTAATGCAATACCTTGATTAAATGGTTGCATACCCATGTTCTCTATACCTGCACCTAGACCAAACATGTTATTAGCTTGAGTAAATGGATTACTTCTGATTTGATCAGACATTCCATATAGTCCTAGTCCAAAGTTAATATCACCACGTTGTTCACCTCTAGCTCTATCTAAAGAATCATAAGCTAACTGTTGGTTTTGTCTATTAACACCAGTTAGATATTCAGTTCTTTCTGGATTAAGATAACCACCAGCACTATCAGAGATACCTAATCCTGATCTACCTGAGCTATATAAGTTATTAGCTAGACTTTGTTGATCTTTTGCTCTCTGAGGTTCCATGATACTTTGTATATCATTGTAATAATTACCTGCTGTTCCTGCTATATCTCTACCAGAAGCATCATCAAATAGACCTCTACCATAGCTCTTCATAGCATCAGCATCTGCTCGTGCTGCTCCAGCTCCCTCACCAAGATTAAAGGACTCTCCCATAAACATATCACGTAGCTTCATCAGCTCTGGAGATAAGTTATAACTACCTGTTTTGTTTACCTTATCAAAAGAGGCATCACCAAAGTAAGATCCACTAACAGACCAGGGATCAAACACTGCTTTGTCAGCAGCTTCACGGTAACGTGCATCCGCTTTCTTTGCTGCACTTGTTGTTCCTGTTAAACTTCCTATTAATTTACCCATCTTTAAATCACCTCTTTTTCGAAAATGTATCCTACTAGTTTAAAATTATACTTCCTAACATATGCCTTATAACTCTTTCTGGTTGTACCACCTAATATCTTCTTACATCCTAACTGCTTTGCTAATTCATTCATATACTTATCCCAGTATACACCATCACCATAGACGTTAATACAAACAAAGTGTTCTCCGTCTACCTTCCAACTCATGAAACCATGTTCATTATCTATTAAGTTAGTATCATCAAAGTCGCTATTAGCTTTCTCTTTAAATCTTGCTAAATCTTCTGGTGTCATATCCTAAGTTTTATAAATGTAACATAGTGCAAAGTATGGAGGTAAGTTAGCATTAGTTGCTGAGACGCCGTCTGCATTAACAGTAACCCCATGTGTATGCCCAGCATGGGTTCCTATAACAATAGGCTCATAAGTTGCTCCAGATCCAGAAGGTCTACCCTGTCCTCCTCCATCTCCCCAGTCTACATTAGTTTTACCAGAACTTGAGCGTGCCGTATGGGAGTGACTACCCCCTATAGCTGTAGAAGCAGTATGTGTATGAGATACAACTACTGCATCTTTACTACCACCTGTTGCATTAACTGCGTAAGTAGTACCTGAACCTATAACAAATCTATCTCTTAAATCTGGTGATCCACCTGAACCATTACAAAGTATCCATCCTGAAGGGATAGCTGCCTCTGCACCTGACCATATGATAATACCACCTACAGGAAACGAAGCAGCCACTGCTGTTGTTACAAAAGATGTTGTTGCTAATTGTGTCGTATTCGTTAAAGCAGTTGCTGTAGGTCCTGCAGGAACACCAGTTAGTACTGGTGATAAAGTATTAGCCTTACTTGCAACAGCTGTTACTAAGCTATTAAACTCGGTATCAAACTCTGATCCTCTAATAATCTTAGCTGTATCAGCATCTGGTAAAGAATCCTTTGCTAAAAAGTTTGTTGTCTTTGTATAATCAGTCATTATGAATTCTTCCCTATTTTTAAAAATAAATCTATCTTTTGAATACTTACACTCTCATTGTCAATCGTGGCTTTTACTCCAAATGCAAAGGTTTCGCCATGTCCTCCTAAAGGAACCCTAACTTCTTGTACACCAAGTCCTACTGAGGAGTAACTACTTACTGCATATAATGATGTAGCAGAAGCAAACTTAGCATATATACCTGTACCTAAGTCTCGTGATAATACTACTGTTCTAGGGTTAAGGGTATAATCATACCCATACTCAAAGGTAAAGTCTTGTGTACCAGAACCAATAACTAATAACTTAGCCTTCTTTAAGAACTTCTTAGATACTCCACCACCTACATCAGAGAAGGGAGACTTATAAGTAAGTAGATATGTAGCTTGGTTATCTCTATAGCCAGTATACTCTCCTATACCTCCAGGTACTCCTATGTATAACTTCCTTGTTCCAGTTGTTGCAAAGCCAGTAAACATATCTCCATTATCTAAAGACCAAGTAGTTATTCTAGCAGCACCATTAGGTAATTCTGTCCTTAAATCTACGTAGACCATAATCTTAGATGCAGGGAAGGTTAATAAATAGAATGCTTCCTTCTCATAGTAGACTGACTTAATGTTATCAAAGTTAGGTTCAGCTGTCATGTAGTCAACAAGAGTTTCTCTAATGTTTAAAGATAGCTCTCTCAAAGGCATAGACTTCTCTTGTACTGTTCTTTTAAGCGATCTGATACCAGACTTAGATAAATAGATTAAATCCGTACCAGTAGCTTGTATGGAGTCCCTAGACACACATCCTACACCACCTATCGTATCAGCTAATACCATGGTTGAAGGAGTATCAGCTCCTGAATAAATTACTATATTCTCTTTACAGAAGATGATTAAGAATCCATTGTGCTGTGCTAATCCTACTATCTCGTCACTGTTACCTACAACACTACTTATATCTAAGACTCCTGTATCGCCTGTAGTAAAGTTAGCAGGGTCCAGTAAGTCAGACCAGAAGATAGTATGTTTATTTTCTGATAATCCTGCTACCCATGTTCTACCATAAGATGATAACATAGTATCAGGATCAAAGGTAGTTACTCCTGCAGGTATAGTTCCATACCCGTCAGTTCCAATACGTTGCCATATATATGTACTAGCTAATGTTCCTGAGGTAGCCTTTCTATAAACCATTGCTCTATGAGACTTCTGCACTGCAAAACCATTAATGACTCCTAGTCCACCTAGTCCTTCTGATGCTGATACAAACTGCCATCTATTAGCTGTAAAGGTTAATGTTACTGGTGTCTCCTGGTCAGCTATATAGAAAAGAGATGTTGTTAATGTTGTAGTCCCTGTATATAACTTTAAGTTACCTGCTGAAAATTCAACAATACCACCTGCAGTAGTTCTAAACTCATAAAGAGATTCTATATTCTTAGTAGAAGTTAAATCTCCTGGTACTGTAGTAAGTAGATTATAGCCTTGTCTACTACCTAGTCTACCATATTGATCAATAATACAGTTGTTAGCTTTACTAGCATAGCCACTATCTAATCCTACCTTAGCATCCTGAGTATTTAAACCAAGGAATCCTGGAGAGAGTAAGCTAATCGGCTGTAATTGTCCTGCCACTATACAGCCTGCCAGATAGTTTCATAAGGTTTCTGACCTGCTTCAATAGCAATGTAATCAGAAAGAAGTCTTTGATACCTCATCTCTTGGTCCTGCATTCCCCCGTCTTCCCCTCTTTCACTAATAGCCCTAGCGATTGTTCCTTCTATAATTAACTGAGCAGGAACTAATGATGATTCATCAGGTAATAGTAAGTCCTCTTGAGGTAATACCACATTAATCCTAATGGTATATTCCTTATCAGGTATAGGGTAAAGATCAACTTGAGAGTCACCAGCAGAGTCTACTCCGTTAAAAGCATAGTACTGTGGTGCACCTTTTGTTGTTACTTCAGAGAAACCAAAGGCTTCATCCATCCATTCAGTAGGTCTTAGAAACATCCATGACTTTGTTGAAGCATTATAAGCATCAAGAACTCTAAAGCGTGTGCCAGAACCAGTAAGTGCCCAGTTAAACAGACCATCTACAGTAGTTACAGTATAAGTATATCTTAGAACTTTCCAGTTCCATGAGTTTTCTATTTCATTCTTAGTTACATTAACAAGATCAGAAATTAAGGATGAGTACTCATTCTCAGCTAGAGAAGATACCTGCTCTTCTCTGAGTCTAACTAATACTTTGTTTACTATTTCAAGATATGTCATTGTTTATCCTTAGTTACCATTTAACTTTATCTGCCCAATAAGCAGCACTTGTCTTTCCTTTTGCTATATTTTTACGGTGTCTTGCTTTAAATGATTTACGTTTAGCTTTCATTTTATCTGATTCTCCTGATTTAGGAGCACCTGCAGTAGAAGCTCCTGCCTCTCCAAATCTAATCATTCTATCTTTGCCACCATCTTTAATAAGAACTACATGAGACTTTTTACCTTTAGTAGATCTTTTAGGTTTATTATAACCTGCAAATGTTTCACCTCTATAATCTATACTCATTAATAACCCAGGCTCATACTTTTTTTAGCTACCTTTTTAACTTTAGCTTTGCTTTTACTTTTAGTATGACTATACCCTTTTGCTTTTAACTCAAGATGTCTTTTCTTAGTAGTTACCATTACTCCTTTTCCTGCTTTACTATACATCATATGTGGTAATTTCATGTAGTTTTCCTTTTTTTCTTATCTGATTCTTTCTTTAAGTTAGCACTAGCAGATTGTTTCTTTAAGTTACTCATTCTGTTGTCCATTGCATTATCATTCTTATGTGAAGCATGTCTTGGATCACCTGTCTTAAGACCTAGTTTAGTTCTTGCTGCATTACGTGATGCTCGTTGCTTAACTCTCTTCTTCTTATTCTTCTTTTCCCAAGCGAGTTCTTTATCGTAATCTCTCTTACCCTTAGTCATGTATGGCATTATTTAGTTAATCCTTTCATCTTCTCGAATGTTCTCATAGAACCTAATCCTAATAAACCCATTAGTACCGTCATTAAACTACTCATATCAAAGACAGGTAACTCTGGTATTACTGTTCCTGACCAAGCAGCTAAGAACATAATAAGAGGGACACCAACAAAGTGCCAAGCCATTGCTACTCCACATACCCATCCTATGAATGGTCGCCATCCTGCTACCCATACGGTTCTATGAGCTGCTTCTATTTTATTAGTATCTGCCTGTGCTAGGTTGAGTTGTGTTGCATTAGCAATAAGCTCTGCCTCTATAGCTTGTTTTGCTTTACTTGCACCATTCTTGTCTGGGATAACTCTATCAATCACAGTGGAGATTAGTGGTAATAGTATGTTTAGCATTTAGTAAGACCATCCATATAATAGACAAGCAATAATAGGAGTAATAGGTAATGCTACTAGTAATGCTAAAGACCAGACAACTGGTTTTCCTAATAGTCTAGCTAGGTAACTCATATTTTCCATCCATGTGATACAGACCACAGATAAACTAAAGCAACTAAAGCCATAGCAAGTATTCCCCTAACTGATAGTTTACCAAACTCAGCAAACTTTTCATTAAGCCATTCACTTAAGCCTTCTTTAATAGCTTTCTTATGTTCCTCTGGAGTCATGTTTAGCATCCCTTACATTGACACTCTTTGCATTTACATTCTTTACATTTACACATAGTCACTCCCTCTTTGATTGTCATTATAAAGATTCCACATCTACACCAATAAACCATTTCTTTGGCATAGGAATCACTTGGTTCTGAACATCATCAGGAAAGGCTACATATATATGAGTATCCCCTAATTTAGTATTCCAGCAACCTGTATGCGTATTACCATTCTCTGTAGCAATCACTTCATAGGGCATGTTAAGTAGTACTGGGAATGAGCAAGGCTTCTCTGTTAGTGTTACTGTGCCTACATCCGTTGTCATGACCATAATATCAGGAAGGTCTGTTTCTGCTGATACCTGTGTGTAACTAAAGGCAAAGATTAGAGATACTGCTAACAGTGTTTTAGTTAGGCGGTCCATGACTGGGTTCCCATCACCTCTATAAGTGCTACAACATCCACACTTGCTGTAATTGCAGCTTCTAATCTCTCCAGCAGTCGCAGAGGCTGCCACCCCTACGCCAATAGAATTAAATTGTACATTACTTGCTGTAGTAAGACCTGTAGTTATTCCTGTACCACCAATAGAAACGGGAACAGCACCTGTAAGTTTGCTAGAAGACATAGTGGCAATTTTTGCATCAGTTACATTAGCATCTAATATTTTAGCTGTGGTAACAGCATCATCTGCCATATCAGCAGTAACAATAACTCCATCTTGTACTAGGCTTACTCCAGTTGTTCCATTTATATTAACTGACATTTATACTACCCCCTTTGGATACTTTGCTTTTACTGCTTGGCAGTCAGCTATGTATTTATCTATTTGAACTTGGTCGCCTTTCACAATACCATCTAGGTAATCTGTCATTGGAGGGTATTCAGATACTCTTTTAGCAACGTAGGCTTGTGAAGTTACAAAGGTATTATATTCAGCAGTCCATATGTCTTGGTCAGCTTGTGTAGGTATACCATTAGGGAAGTCTGTTATAACTCCATCACTTGTTGACATACCAGCTTGGTTGTTGAATTTCCAACCTATTACTGCTCCTATGTTACTCATGCTGTGTACTCCGTAATTGTTATGGATGATGCTAATACTCCACCATGGAATCGTGTGCCACCACGACCATTAAAGGTTGTTGTGCCTGCGTCTACACACCCTATGCGAACCGTAAAAGTCTGCACTGCTGTGTCTCCAGCGGTTTGATTATGTACAATCCCAGCGTGTTGAGATAGAGCTCCCGCAGAGGGTGATTGAAGCATCGATGCGATAGCATTAGCTCCTGCGTCCTTGAAAAGAGCAATCGCAGTATGTTGCGGTGCACTAGTTGTGTACATAACCACCACAGATATTAAGAGTATGCTTGTTGCGTCTGTTGGGGTAATTGCCAAACTCATATACTCATTCCCCTCCGTTATTTGAGGGATAGTATCGTCATTCGGTGTAACAGTCGTACCAGTAGCCACAGCACCAGTCTGGAACTTAACTATCTGCAACACCTTACCACCACTAATCCCTGTTAAAGCACTACCATCTATTGCTGGTAAAGCTCCACTTAATTTAGACGAAAGTAATGTGCTATTCTCATCATGTAGTGTCCCTGTACTTGCAGGTAAAGTTAATGTATTAGTAACAGCATCTGTAGATTGTAAGGTAGTGCTTCCACTTGTAGCACCCGTTAGAACTAATGGCATATCAACTCCTTATTTTTGCAATTATTCAAAATCTTCTTTAGTAAATCCAAATCTTTCAATAGTAGATAAATCTTCTATATCAGTCCAAATAGGTTCTAGTGTTGCACCATCATAATCAGGTTCATTATAATTATCAGGATAGGTTTGAATGTTTTGCTTTCTACTCATAGTACCTTTTAGTAAAATAATAAATTCATTATATTCAGGTGTGCCTTGAATATTATTTAAGTCTTGTCTAGTGTTAATTATATATTTCATATTATTCTCCTACCTTATGATTGCAGACGCCACGAGACCCAATACTGCTACTAGAATTAGTCGGCGCATTATTCCACTTAGAACTACGTGACCCAGAGTCAGAAGCATTAATCCAATTACCACCGAGTATCACGACGTTAGATAGATTATAAGTTGAACCACGACCTTCAGTATTAGCAGTCCAAGCCGTAGAACCATTTGGTCCACCAAAATCATTACCCCAAGTATACATACAACCAGTTGATTGGATAACACCCCATTTAGAAGTAAAGTTATCGTCTGTTGCACTCATTTGTGTTGTAGTTGGGTCACTTCCTCTTGAACTTGCTTCTGTAGTTCCA
>Ga0222631_1000368_pt1 | contig 13438 bp, 4 predicted proteins | sample AntAcemetagenom5_FD_179826 | JGI IMG/M metagenome (GOLD analysis project Ga0222631, IMG submission 179826) | Saline water microbial communities from Ace Lake, Antarctica - #5 | ecosystem: Environmental > Aquatic > Non-marine Saline and Alkaline > Saline | place: Antarctica: Ace Lake | collected... | reverse complement strand
TAGCTTTAATTTTAAGTATAATTATCTCATCTAACTGTCCTTTTCCTCCGCTTACAGATATACCAAATTCTTTTTTTAATGTATCTGATATTTCTTTTAAAGAAATATTTGAATTTGCTAATTGTTTAGCTCTCATTTGAGCTTTTTGTCTTTCTCTACCAAAAAGTTTTTTAACTAAGTCATCTCTAATTTCTTTTAAACCTTGATTATAATAACTTGATTCTTTACTAGAAACATCAAATTTATTTAAGTCGTCTTGCTCATCTTTATTTATTTGGTCAAGTTCAGATTGGTTATTATTAGTATCATCCAGTTTAGCTAACTCTTCGGCTCTTTTTGCTTCTACCTTATCAATTTCAACTTGCAGTTCTGCTTTTGTAAGTGGGTCAGTTTTTGGGTCTGCACCTTTATCAGCATTAGCTTTGTCTTGATTGTTTACTTGTTTAGTTGTTTGGTCTGTGTCAGTTTGCTCTGTTTCAGCAGGTGCCATTGACTCTTTTAACTTCTGTGCGAATGCTTGCTCTTCGTCTTGAGTTTTCTGTAATCTCTTTAAGAATTCAAGGGTTGTGGTTCCAGCTTGCTTCTTTTTCTGCATCATTGTACCAACTCTCTTTAATCCTAATTCAGGATTAGTGATGTCTTCTAATGTTTGAGCATTTCTTTCCCACATCTCAAGGCCCTTTTGATACTCTTGAGCTAGTTTTCTTATTTTGGCTACTAGTGGTCTATTTTTAGACTCTGCTAGAGTTTTATCTAGTTCTTGTAAATCTTTAATAGTTTTGGCTATTGTTGTTGCTTCTACTGAACCATCTCCTAATAATGGGTCTATTGCATCTAGTTGCTCTGCAACTTTTCTTACTTTATCCTTCATATTAGCATCGACGGTTAGTTGACCTTCTATTTCGGCTAATTTTAAATCGATTTCAGATACTTCTGCTGTTTTTACTGCAATATCTTCTTCTACTTTTGCAATTCTGTTATCAATTACATTTATTTCATTGGCAACTGATTTATTTGCTTCTGGTGTTGAACTTATTTTTTGGTTTACTTTTGACCTCTTTATAATTAAACTTTTTAATTCTTTTTGTAATAAGCCTAACTCGGTTTCAGCTTTGTTTTTAGCTTGTACTACTTTTTTATCCGACTTTCTTAATCTAGTGTGTTCTCGAAGTGCTAATTTGAATTTTTCAGCTAAGTTTGGATTTAATTGACCTGCTGCTTCTACTAAAGCTTTATTTGCACCTTCCATGTTTTTCTCCATAACTCCTGTCATGACCATTTGGTATGCAACTGCTTGTTTTGCTCTCTCTACATCTATATCCGAGGCATCTTCAAAAAGTTCTTTTGGGTTGTCAGAAATTACATAATCTGCAAATTCTTTTGCTTCTGCATATTTATCACCTAGGTCTGTATATTCTGCTACTACTTCTTCTATTTTCGATTCTACTTCACTTTGTTCAATACCATATGCCTCCGCTAATTTAGATTTCCCACCTTCTTCAGCTTTTGCCTGTAATTTCAAAGAGGTCCTGAAATCTTCAATCTGATCTTCCATGTAGTCAAAATCACTAGCATGTTTAATAGAGGTTAGCATAACACTAGCCCCAGAGTTTGCCATACCCACTATATCTCCTTCGCTTTCCGCACGTTGATATTCAGTTTCTGCATTTTGAAGTTCGGTGGCATTCCCTAGGTCTTCTTCAAACTTAGCTGCAAATATTTTATCTACAACTTGTTTTCCTGTATTGTTATTCATATTGTAAGCTAACCCTAAAGCACCTCTAGTTTCAGTTACAATATCTTCTCCTTGTTCGTTTTTTTCTTTTTTTACAAATCCATCTTGTTTTTGGCCTGCATTCCTAGCATCGTCAAAAAATCTTTGTCCTGACATCTTGTTGGAAATCTCTCCTCCAACAAGACCAATTAACATACCTAATCCAACTTCTTTCCAACCTTCTTTCGTTCCATAAGTATGTGTGAAACCATCATACATACTTTCAACAACGTCCATTGCTTCTTTGTTGGGGTTGTATCTTGATGTAAGGTAACTTTCCATTGCAGTAGATGCTGTAGCTTGTCCTCCTTCTTCCACGACCCCTTCGTAAAATGGATTTTTAAGAATATTTGTTGCAAAACCAAGGGTTCTTTGCACCTTGTTTCTGGTTAAAGCTTCTACAACCCTTTCACCTGCTTCATTTACAGTAGATTTTGTACCTGTTCCATAAAGATATTTGTTAAGGGCTTTGCTCGATTTTTTAAATGGGGAAGTTACCCCAAATGTTTTTCCGAATATTGCCAAGTTAGATGTGCCTACAAGTGCCATATTGGTTGCCCATAGCATATTTGTAGTTTTGTCCAAGTTATTTTCAAAATCTGCTATTTCACTTGCAGATGGTTTTCTTCCATTCAAACTTTCAAAATCGTCGTAAAAAGCATTCTTCTGTTCTCTTTGGTATAGTCTAGCTTCCATACCTGCCTCAAAACCAGCACTTGTATAGGTAAATCTAAGTGCATTACCTACCTCTGCAAATTTACCTGTTATTACTGCATCTCTTATTGGTGCCTTTAATGCATTATTTCTTAAATATTGCTTTCCTATTTTTGTTGCCTCTTTAACCCCCTTACTTAAATTTTTTGCACCTTCTCCTATTGCTTTTACTCCTCTAAATGCTTTTGATCCTCTCATAGCTGCTCTAGCAGCAGCAGTTGTTAATGATGTACCTCCTGTTGCTGCTGCCCAAAGCCCTTCTGATATAATTGTACCTGTCATAAATGATAGACCTCCTAAAAAGTCATCCGCCCAAAAGTTGGCTGTACCCATAGATTGAAAGAAATTTAAATCTCTTTCTTCTTGTTTTCTATAGTTAGGGATAAAATTATCCATTTTGGTACTTTGGTCGTCTAAAAAGTCGTAGAAATCATTATCATAGATGTTTTCCCAATTACCACTTCCGATTGCCGATATTGCTCCGTAGGCTGTTCCTAAAGTCCCTCCTACTACATTGGTCAATGTTTTACCTCCAAATTTAGTAAGGCCATTTATCCATTTAGAAGGGGCAGACTGGTTTCGTGCGTTCCTATCTTCATTATCTGTACCTTGTTGGAAATCATCATAACGTGTGATATAAGTCCCATCAGATAACTTGGTATATGCATCACTAACTAAAAAACCCTCATTTTGAAAACTAAGTTTTTCAGGTTCATTTAACATATCCCCCCCTAAAGATGCATTCATCCTATCTGACATATTAAAAGTGTCAAAAGTCTTTTCTAAATTAGTAGGTGATTTTGCTATAATACTTTTTTGAACTGCTTCTATACTATCTTGTTCTTCAAGTAGTGGGGTGTTTGATGGTAAATTTAACATATTAATTATTGGTTTACTGGTGTCGCATTATATTTTTTTAACTCTGCTTCTATAGTGGCCATACCTTCTGGTACAAAACCTAGATTCTTTTTTGTATTTAGTAAGTCTTGTACTAACCTCCCTACAAAAACTTCTGGCATAGTAGACGATAATTCCATGTATTTGGTAATTAATCTTCTATCTGTAGTTGATATCACTCCTACGGGTTCTTTGCTTCCTTTCATGTTAATGGTCATTTTTGCAATGCTTGTTTGACCATCTTCATAAGCATCGTAGGATATCTCAAATTTATCTATATTCTCCGTGACTTTTTTAGCAAAATTGTAGGATTCTGTACCTTCTCCATGTATACTACTCATCCCTTTTAAAAATTGAGCTTTATTTGCATACATTATTTCTGATTGTAAATTATTATTTGTTAAATATGTAAGTAATTTTCCATTACTAGTGGAATCATCTTCTCTATACCCTATACTTTTAATTTTAAACTGTTTATCTAAGGCAAAAGATATGTCTTTATCTTCTTGTGTAAAATTTATAAATCTTCCTAAATCTGTATTTTGAAGTTGTTTCTCAGTTAAAGGTTTACCTACTGCTCTTATACTAGGTACATCTTCACTATCACCTAATCCAGTTTTTTTTGTTTTAACAGTTTGTTCATATATTTGGTATGACCCTTGCTCATTTTTTATGATGTTTAATTTTGCATTCTTGTCTTTAATATTTAGGGCTTCTGGTAATATGCGATTTACAGAGTTAATCATATTATCTCCTGTAACTATTATAGATTCCCTACCTGAAATTCTTGCAGCCGCACTATCAAAATTACTCGTAAATCTGTCGCCTATAACTTCAGATCCAAAAAGGCCTATTAGGTCCCCATCTCTAGAAGCATGACTATCATAAAAACCTTTGAATTCTCCTCTCCCTTTGAAGACTTTTTGCATAAAACTGTCTTTCTCTATTACTAATTCTACTTCTTCGTCTTTAGGTACATCTCCTATAGATACTTTCTTTCCTTTGTAAAAAACTTTTGTTTGTTCCCCTGTAAGTTCTTCTATTTTTGTTAGTGAGGCTCTTACCCCGCCATTTAGGGACACCATATTAGGTGCTACTGCATTTTTATACGCTTCTGTCTGTCTATCTCTGCTGTCAGGTGTTGACAATATGCTTTCATTTAGTTTCAGAGTTTGAGCTAACATAGAGGCTTTAAATAAATTGGATTTTTTAGAACCACTATTAATAAACTTTTTGTAAGTGCCTTCATCATTAACCCCATTTTCGTTTAGGTATTTTATTACGTCTTTATTAGAATCAACACCATGTAATCTTATATTTTGGTTTTCAAAACCATTTAATTGTTTCCAAGCTTTTCCTGTGTCTGCAAATGTAGTTTCTACTGCTTTATTTGCCGAATCTATAATACCTTTTTCATAGGCCTCTGTTTCTAAATTGTCTCTAAATAATTTTTTTTTATCATCTAAAGACATGAAAGATTTTAATGCTGGTGAATTTTTAGTGCTATAATTCAACAGAACTTCTGCTGCTGCTCTCTCTGGATCGTTGGTATTTATCGCTTCTTTTTCTATTTCTAACTTAATAGCGTTATAAGCTTTTATATCTAATTTTCTAAGCTGCTCTAACTTTCCTTCGACAAAAGTATTTCTACTTTCTCTAAATTTAGCAGTTCTTTCAAAGTACTGTTTTGTCGGGTCTAGTGCGTCTCCGTATTGTTCTTTTAGTTCCTGAGTTATAGGAGATGAACCTAAACCTAAAGTACTCCAATCAGCACCTGTTAAACTTTTTGAAGCTTTTTTTGTGGTAGTCTTTGCTAACTCTTCAGCTGTTTTTACAATACTTTCCTCTCCTCCTATAGATAAAAAAGCTGCCATATTGTTAATAGCTGCCTGTTGTAAAAAAGTACCTCCTATTTCTTTTGCTGTTGTTCCATATTTGTTATAGCTTAAAGCTACATTTTCATTTATTGTAGTTAAACTTGCTATCTCTTTGTTGTAACTTTCTATTTCTGCTTCAGAAGTTGTGTTTTTTACTTTACCTTCTAGAATATCTATTTTATCTAAATTGTCTTTTGTAGAAGCAATTATTTTGTTGTTTAAATCTGATTTTGCCAACTTATCATCAAAATTGTAAGCTGCTGCACCATTTATTTTATATTGGGCAATATCATTTGCATCTAAAGATCCATATATTTTTGCGTACCATTGTGATTTTGTAAGTAATGACTTAGTTTTTTCTACTAGATTTCCTTGCTCATCTTTATATTGTATTTTTTGGTCAGGTTTCATTGCTTGATACTCTTTTGCGGAATCCCTCAGTTTTTTATCTACATCAGTGTATTCTAAATAGTTAAAACTTCCTATTTCATCCACTTTATTACCCTGTGCATCTTTCCCATTCATATAGTTAGCTATACCTGCATCTTTATATGCTGATTGAAAGTTTTGCGTATTTAATGTTCCTTTTTTAGTTCTTTCTTGTTGAAATTCAGATATTTGTCTAATTTGTTTTGTTATAGCTAGTTGTTTTAAAACTTCAGGATCTCTTGCTGCGGTTGACAGGGCATCTTGAATTGAGAATCTAGATTTTTTAGATGAGAAATCTATACTATCTGCATTAGATAGATTGTTCATAACATCGGACACTTTAGTTTTTAAATACTCTCTATCCTCTTCTCTTGCTAAATCTTGTCCCAAAACAGCCTCAACATTCTGTGCCATAACACCATAGTTCTCATCTATGGTACCTTGTTTCTGTTTTAAAGTTTGGTCTATGTATGCGTGGTTTATATTTGAAGTGACTGGATTAAACCTCCTTGGCACCGACATGTAATTACTCATTTTTTATATTTTGAAGTACCCGCAAAGATACAATTAATTTTTTGATTTTATAAATATATTAATATTTTTATATCTAATTTGTTAGAACATCCATGTGGTTAACTAAAAATAATTTTATTTTTTGCTTCTTAAATATTTATCAATAATTTCTTTATTTGAACTCCCTTCTTTTCTTTGAAACCCTCTTCCTGGAATATAAACCATATCCTCATTACTTTGGTTTATCATATTTAAATTCTCAATGTCCTGAAATTTCTGTTTGTTTATAGACTGCAATTGATTGTAGTACTCATTCTGATCTCTATCTTGGGCACTTTGAGCCTGGTAAGTACGTTGCTCAAATGACTGTCTATAGTTGTTGTTTTGTAATTGTTCTTGTCTTTGTATCTGTGCATTTGCAGCTTCTGCACTAGTCCTACCTTGCAAGTTTTGAGTGTCAACTTGGTTTCTGATTTGGTTTTCTTGGCTTTGGCTATTTGCTCTCATATTTGCCATTGCTGCTGCTCTTACGTTAGGGCTCAAACCTTCTAGACTTTGCATTTGCGTCTGTTCTTTATCTTTGATACTTTGTAAATATGGGTTTACATCAATTTCATTTGCAGCAATTCTATCAAATCTTGCCTCTGGTTTTAATGTACCCATCATTCCTGAAGGTGGCATTGGGCTTTCGTCTGGAAATAAATACATTCCCATTCCGTTTTGTTCTTTTTGTTTTACTGTATTGTTTGTTTGGGTAGTACCTGGTTTCTCTGTTTCATACAATTTGTTAACATCTATACTGTCTGTTTGTTCTCCCCAGTCTCCATCTACTGTAACAGGTGTTACTCCCACTCTCATTGCAATCTCGTTGTATGATCTTTGGTAATCTTTAACTTGTTCTTTGTCTTTTATATCAAAATCAGGAAAGTTTTTAAAGTACCACTGGTTTCTGTCTTTTGATGCTTGTAAGGACTCCTCCGTTACTTCTCCAAATGATCCTCGTTCGTTTTTGCTTTGTCCTTTTCTTACTTCAGCTAGTGCTTTTGCTTCTTCTTTGGTTAATTTTACACACTCACCTTTTTCATTTTTCATAAATCCTTCTCCACAATCTGCGTCATTAGTTGCATACTTTGGTACTACTTTTCCTCCATTTCTAAATTCTTGAATTAGCTCTTTTGCTCTGTCCATTGAAATATTGTACTCTTGGGCCATCATATGTAATTTACCTCCATCTGCAAATTCGTTAGTTGGTTGGTTTTTTTCTTTTGGCTTTGAGTCTTCTTGAATGTTAAATAGGTCATCAAAAACTCCTTTTCTCATTTCTTCAATTGGGCTTTTTTCAGCTTCTATCTCACGTTTCTTTTCTGCTAGGAACTGTAAATTAAACTGTCTTGTAGTCTCGTCTATTGTTTTGGCTTGTTCTGATATTTTTTTTATTACTTGGGCTTCCCTATCTATTATTTTATCAAGTTTCATTTTCTTTCTAAACTTGTCTAATACATCTGAATAGGTATTTTTAGCTTTTACATTTAAATCATACTTGCTTGCTAACATTTTTGCAGTTTGTGCTCCTAATGTTAATTGATCAGATAAAACTCTGTCTTCCGCTTGCATGTCTATTTTTTCTCCTCCTTGAGAGTGCTTATTCCCAACTACTTCTGCTATATCTCCTTCGTTTGTTTGGAAATATTCTCCTTCTTCAATTTCAGCATTGTAGTCTCCTATGTTCTCGTTTTCAACCCCTCTCATGTATTCTCCTGTAGCTAGTTCTTCATCTCTCTTACCTCCGTGTGCGTAGTACTGTACTGGATTTTTTTGATTTCTAAGTTTCTCTAGTGCTTCTCTCATAGTTTGGTCTTCTCTGTTTGCCTGTCCCATTCCACTTACTATATTTCTACCTAAACCTGCTGCAACTTTTAAGCCTGCTGTTACTCCTCCAAATGTGTCTCCTTTTTTAATACTTTGCCCTAGGTAGTTTGCTGCTGAAGGTATGTCTACTCCTGCGTAGGGGTTTGCGAAGTTGTAGTTTTGTTTTGTCCCTTTATTGTTTACTCTTTCATCCTCTTTTCTCCTTAACTCATCTTCCTCAAATGTATCTTGTGTCATGTTGATTCCGTTTAAAGGTGTGCCTTTTTTATTTTGCTCAATAAATGAAGGCCTATTTTGGTAAGGGTTTTCAAGATTAAGTTCTGGCAATGCTTCTCCATACTCAATTATATTACCATTAGCATCCATTCCAGGAGTTGCTGTAGGTCCTAATTGTTGTTTATTACCGCCTGTATATTCAGGTGTTTCAAAAAAATTCATAATAGGTATACACCCACCTTTTCCATCACTTTTTTGTCCGTCAGGGCAACCTTCTTTTCCCCCTAGTGCATAATCTGTCAAGGTTTTATATCCTCCGTTCATGAATTTTTCAATATCTATTTCAGCGGATTTACCTGTTTTGGTGTCTTTAATTTGGGTTTTACCTTTGTACTTTGTTATTTTGTATGTCATTTTATTTTATTTATTTTTTTTGTACTTTCCACCTTTATAAAAATTCTTCCAACTTCCTTTGTCTGCAAAATTTATTGCCTCTTCTTCATTGTTAAAAGTATAAACTTCTTTTCTTTTTTTTGCCTCTTTATATGCTTGACCATAACCTCTTTTCTTCCCATCTGGCATAGCTTCTTTAGGATTATATTCTGTCCATTTATCATTATCTTGAAACAGTGTGGGAAAAGCTACCCACTGCCCATCTATGAATTCTCTTGCCATCAAATGACTAGATTCTGTTCCGTCTTTATTTTTCCTAGTGCCTTTTCTAGAATTTCTTACAGTTTCAAAATATTCGTCATTACAAGGTGGTTGTCCTGGCCCTCCACAACTACCACTTCCTCCTAATTCATATTTTCTTATCCCCCCTTTTGCAAAGTTATTTATATCTACAATATCATATTTAAATCCTAAGTCTTGCAATTGTGGTTGGTATTGTTGTTGTGGTTCAGATACTCTTTTAAATTGGTCAATAAAATCTGTTTCTCGTTGTTTAGTTTGCGTTTCTCTTTCTTTTGCAAATATTTCTTTAATATCTTTCTCAGTTAAATTTTTAGGCTTAACTTCTTGTTCTATATTTGCAAAAGTTGCTACTCCTTTGTTTGGTTGTGTATTAACTTCTTCTGTTTCGTTATCTGTTTTTGTTATCCCAGATTTACTAACTTTCATTTTGCCCGCTAAAAAATCATAGGCTTCAAACAAGTTTTTATTTTTTAGATAAGGATTAGCATTTATAACACCCTCTGAAAAAACTTCTGTTGTTTTTGCATATGGGTTGCTTTTTAGTTTGTCTAAAAATTTAGTTGCTCCATAATTTCCAAAATGGTGTGCGGCATAAAGTTCTGCTTCATTTGGATCCCTGCCTAATTTACTTCTAAGAAACTTCTCATTTTTTTCAGTAAAATACTTGTTTACTTCAGCTGATTTTTTTGGGTCAAATCTATCACTTAAAGAATAGTTTTTACCCATTTCTTTTACTGTATTCTCCCAAGTACCTTTTACAAACTGATACATACCTGCTGCTGTAGAAGATGTTGCTTCTGCTCTAGGGTCTCCACTAGACTCTGCCATAGCTAATTTTTTGTAATAACCTTCTGGTATGTCAACTAGTTTTCTTCTTAAATTCATTATACAACAGGGTTAGTTATCTGTTCTGACCATTGGAAATCTAAATCTAAGTTTGTATCTCCATTTCTTTCTAATCTTACCATGAAGAAATTACCTTTTAATCTTTCTAGTGTCTTTTTGCCTGTAAAGTTTTGTGCGTTCTCATTTATAACCCAGTTAATTTGGTTTTCATCCCATAATTTTATAGGTTCATTGCTCACATTACTATTAACACGGTTATAAAAGTAATTCATATTGTATCTGTAATTGTCATAGCTGATTAATACTTCTTGCGTGTTGTCTACTTTTGTAATTGGGTACTGGGATAATTGTGAAATTGTACCATTATTTAATACTGGTATTAATCTTCCCGAATTCTCATAATTATTATAGATTGTCACTGCCGTAAAAGGGTTTTCTACTATCGGTGCAAAGTCATATTGATTATGATATCTTTTTAATTCTGCACTCCAATTAAAACTTTCTAAGGTTTTGCTAAAGTACTCATTCTTTATGGGATACTCAATTATATAAGGAAATTTCTGACCATAGAATACTCTATAAGATTTGTTTGTCAGTAAATGACTCCACAGTCCATTTGTATTATCATTAGAGTTTATTCCGCTTTGAAAATAGTCTGTATGATTTATATAGTAATTAGGTGTATAACTCATGTAGCTCTCCCAACTCCCCATTTCTGGTCTATAACTTAGTGTCCAAGATACTTCTTTAAAGTAATTAGTGTCGGTTAGTTCTATATCTGTAAGTTCATCTGTTATTGTTGGGTCTATACTCTCTATACAGTCGCAAGAAATATCTCCTTCCTCACCTATTATCGTAGTACATCCTTCTGGACATTCTATATTTGATAATACAGTAGTTTTAATGCAGTCTTGTCCTACTACTACGTATGTGTCGTCTGGGCAATTACAATCTCTCATATTTTATGGGTTAATTTGTTAATATTATGGACATATAGTTATTACCGATATAATTTCTCCCGTACTATCTTGTATATTAGCTGAAAAAATTACGCCATTTTTAGACATTTTAACATATCCTCCACCTCCTGTAGTTACAGTTTTTTCTAGGTTAGCATATAATATTGTTCCTGTAGAAGGTATATCTCCTATATTTTCTGCGTAATAATATATAGTGATCCCTGTATTTTGTGTGCTATTGCAAGACTCAGTTGCTGTATTGAATTCAGTTACTGCTCGCAGACAGCTTTCTTCAATAGATGTTATCTCTACTAAAACAGTAATTTCGTTACCAATACAACCATTAGCTGTTGGTGTTATTGTATAAGTTGTATTTCCTAAACCATTAACTGTTTGTGATATTTGATTACCACTTCCTGCAACAGGTCCTGTTGTTCCACTATTAACAACTGTCCATGTAAAAGTTGTACCTACTGTTGTACTAGTCAAATTTATTACTGCTGTACCTCCATCTGATACAGTTAAAGAGCTTGGTGTTGCTACAGCAACTGGTGTTTCTGGTTGTAAAACAATAATGTCTGCGCTACTCAAAGATACACAATCATAAATATCTGTCAATGTGAAATTATACGTATTTGGATTTGCTGTTACTAATCCTGTTGTTGATATATTTAGTACAGCAGGTGTAAATGTATATGTGTTTCGGGTGTCAAAATCTGCAATTTGAAAAATACCTGTTATTGTTTCACAATTTGGTTGAGTTATTGTTCCTATTTCTGGTGTTGTAAATACTGCTGCAACTGTCTCTATTAATGTACAGGTTTTTGCAGATTGGTTGTATGTATACCCTTCTGGACAAAGATTTATTAACGTAAACGTTTTCTCGCACTTTTGATTTGATGCATTGTAAGTGTATCCTTCAGGGCAATTTGTTGATTGAATTTCTCCACAAGTAGTCTCATTGTATACAAATCCTCTACCTTCTACATATTCTACACAGTCATCTATTGGTAAGTAGTCTTTTTTAGTCAATAGTATTCTTCTGAATTTACTATCATAACCCCAATGTAGTCCTACTCCATTGTATGCATTGTCTGTTTCTGTTAATTTTGGAAACTTTTTTGCTAATTTTAATGGTAGGTGTTCTTTAAACCAAACATCCATTCCGTTTGGTTTCCCATTTGAGTATCTTGATATTTCTTCTAGGTTTTGTCCGCCTGTGTAATTGAATACTTGCCCTCTTTTCATGTCCGCATGAAAATGTCCAAACTCATTTGACAAAGTTATTTTAGATTGTGATCCTCCATAGCCAATATCAGTTGTTCTTAAAGTTAATGGTCTTTTTGCAAACATTCCTCCGTTACCTAGATCAGAATTATATTCAGTGGATCCATCTGTAAATTCATTTACTGAATTTTGCAATTGTAATGCATTTTCAAAATACATTAATATTTGATTTGACTCTATACCTTTTAAACCTATTAAGTTTCCGTAAGTTGATTGTAAAGTTGCTCTGTCATTTGGTCTGTATAACAACCAAGGTTCCGTGATACTATTTTCATTTGCATCAGTTACTGAATACATTACTGTATTTATATTGTATGCTTTTTTAACTTCATTTTCCGCCGAATAATATTCAGGTAAAGAGAATGCTGTGTTTTGAACATTGGATTGCAAATAAGCTTTGTTATAAAAAAAATTTTCAGGTTCCGTTAAAGGAACATTGAAAGGTTGTGTTATTCTTTCGTAGTCGGTATTTTGTGGGTAGAATTGGTCTTTTAATTGTGTTCTTGCATTTCTAAAATTAGTGTTGACTCTTGTTTCACATAGGAAATTTGCAAAAGAAATACTGTATAAGTAAAATTTACCAGGTGGTTTAACATAGAATCCTTTAGATGTACTGTTGCAATCAAATTTAACATCATAAAATATATCTGGAAACAACGTACCCCCTGAAGAAAACTCGCTGTCAACTTTATAATCTATATAATATTTTGGGTCTCCATAATTACTATTAAATTTATAAGGGAAAGGTGTTAAATCTGCGGAACCTAATAAGTCCGTTTCGAACATTCTCACTTTTCTTTTTTTACTGTGTCTTGATATAAATGTATCTCCTCCTAAAATACCTTGACAAAGACCTGTATTTGCAATTGGAATAGTGTAATTTGTGTCTATCCATCTAATGCTATCTATTGTTCCATATTGATTTGGAATATAGTTTTTGAAAGATACATATGGAGATGCTACATTCCTTGACTTTTCAGGACTTTTTCCTTCGTGGCATCCTATTTCAGAACTCAATATTTGAGATGATAAATTTGTAGATGTGTCTGAATTATCAAAGTTAACGTATTCTGAATTTAAATTTTCAACAGGGTAATTGCCTAAACTGAAGAACGGGGAATCTTCTCTATCTATGTTGTTTAACCTTATTATGTTTCCTTGTGTGGTATCCGAAACATTTAACATACCTGATTTAAGATACTTTTTAACTGAAAGTCCCCTTAACCTATCACCATCTGTTTGTAATGTTTTCAAGTAATTATACTTTGACCCTGATGATAAGTAATATCCAAAATTATAAGGTGTGCCTAAATTTTCAAAACTTTCTAGCCATTGCAATCTATATCTTCCAACTTTAAAAG
>Ga0222631_1000366_pt1 | contig 13477 bp, 28 predicted proteins | sample AntAcemetagenom5_FD_179826 | JGI IMG/M metagenome (GOLD analysis project Ga0222631, IMG submission 179826) | Saline water microbial communities from Ace Lake, Antarctica - #5 | ecosystem: Environmental > Aquatic > Non-marine Saline and Alkaline > Saline | place: Antarctica: Ace Lake | collected... | reverse complement strand
TCTACAAACATGAAAGGGGACCCCCTAGAGAGTCCCCAGTCTAGCTATTAACCAAGCATTGCGAAAGCAATGCCAGCGTCATCACGCAACTCTTTAACACCGTATAACGTGTCAGCAGTGTACAATGTAGACAAGAAGTCTTGCTTGTACTGAGTCTGTGAGCGAATGCCCATCTGCTCTGCAAAAACAAAAGCTTCCTTGTGGAACATCAAACCAATGCGGTCAGTTACAGTAGAAGAGGTAGCAGCGTTGGTAGACACGTAAACCATCATGCCATATACGTCACCAATGCGACCGTTATGGATAGTGTTACCTGAACCAGTATCACCAACAAAAGACTGCTCAGTGAAACGGGCGATACCCATCATCACGTTACGGCCTACAGGTGGTAACACAATAGAGCGACCACTCATAGGTACATCAGCATCATCCAAAGTCTGGATCATCTTGCGAATACCAGCGTCAGTCAATGCAGTACCAGCAGTAGTGCCAGCAACATAAGGAGTAGAGCCGTCACCAGCTAACACAGCCTTGTTGTAAGCAGAAGTGCCATTACCACCTTGTAGACCTGCGCCTAGTTCGATGATAGAAGTGTCAACTTGCTTGCTCAAAGCGTAGCCAGCATCAGCAGTGTAGAACTTACGCATTGATGACAAAGCTTGCACTTCTGTAATATCTTCAATGAAACGTGAGTACTCAAAGTGCTGGTTAACCAAGACTTGAACTTCAGACTCAGTAGCAGCAATCAAAGTAACAGCAGTAGATGCAGCTTTAGCAGAAGCAGTACCACGGGTTGGCTTTGGAATGTGCAGTGTGTCGCCCTTTTTGCCCTTGAAGGACATCTTGGAGACAAGGTTAGCCATAACTAGGTTTTGCTTGTAAGCAGCAATAACTTCGTCAGACCAGATTTCAGGGATAAATACAGCACCGGTTGCGTTGGTGACTTGGGGGGTAGGATATGCCATTTTAATTTCCTTTTAGAAATGTTTTATTTAACTCGACCCTCAGCATAAGCTTTCATAATTTCATCAGAAAGTGCTTGATACCGATCTGGGTCTCGTTGCATGAGTTCAATGATGTCGGAGCGTCGATATGTCTTCTTAGAACTTTCCCCAACGCCTTTGCTACTTCCTGTACTTGCGGCTTTTATTGCCTGCTTACGGGAAGCCTTTTCAACATCAGCGGTTTGTTGTACTACACTTTTGCGTTCTTGCCATGTAGACAGTAATTCACTGGCTGCGTCAAAGTCAAACTTTTGATCTGCACGAGCGTACAACTCTTGTCTAACCTTACTTTTCATTATCCATTCTTGAAACGAAGAGTTTTGTATAGTCTCCGAAAAATCAGGATGTTGAGCTTTAAGGTTATTTAAAGCCTCTGCTTTTCTCATTCGGCTTGCAAGCTCTTCAGCTTGGCGAACCTTAGGGTGCCTCTCAATTGCTCTCGCTACAGCTGCATTGGGATCGTCATAGAAGTCAATATCTTCTTCTTCAACTTTAGGGGCTTGTTGTGAGATGGTTTGGGCGCGAATATAATCATCTACTACTTTACGAAGTTCTCCAACTTCACTCCCTTGTTTACCCATGGCCTTCTCGGCCTCACGGTGCATACGAACAATGTCTTTAACAGACTTGTTTTTATACTTTTCAGGAATGTCGTCTTCATCTTCATCTTCGTTAGAATCAGCGGTTTGGTCCTCTAAGGAATCCTCTGTTTCTACATTGAGGGTATCGAATTGCTCGTCCTCGTTTTCTTGAGATGTATTCTCGTCGTCATCAATAAATGTTGCCATATTGTACTCCGTGCTCTAAAGCATTGTGGAAAAGAAACTAGTGCTTGTGCTTTAAGCGGCACTTTTTTGTTCTGCTTTCATCTTCTCAGTACGTTTTCGTTCCCATTGCATTGCTGCTCCGGGAAAGTCGCCAGTAACGCCCTCAAGTTTTACCATTGGCGTACTTATGATTCTTTCAGCAGTTTGGTCACAAATCGGACAGTGGGTTACCCGGCATTCCGAGTCCACTAATTTGTCTGATAAATGACCTTCTCCGCAAACAAACTCAAATATCCGTCTAGCCATTGTCTTCTCCTGTGTTGTCTTCATAAGCATTCTTTATGGTAGACTCATAGGATAAGATACGGTTGACAGCTTCAAGTTGTCCACGTCGATACCATAGTTGTTTCTCATCTGTAATGGTTAGTATGTCACTGAGAACATCAGAGTTTCCTTTGATGTCCTCAATGAAGTCTTTCCACCCAGCTTGGGTAAACAACTGTAGTAAATTTTCGTAATATCTCTGTAATTCTTGATCCATCTCTTTATCCTTTCGTATTAGGAGAGACCCTGACTAACATTATACCACACTTTGGTTAATTTGTCAAGTTCTTTTATTCATCATTTGGATGGAAGCTATACGCTCATTACTGTCAATATCTTTTTCTTTTAACATTAACTCAGCAATCTTAGCCCTCTTAGCAAACTCAGCTTCATCTGCATTCCCTGCTTGTAAGTTGGTAGAGAGAGCAGCTGCCATCTTAGCCTGCACAACCTGAGGCTCCAACTGAGCTTCCACTGTATACTTCTGAGCACGTGCTTGAGCTTCCATAGCCTGAGCTTGGACCAACTGTAGCTGCGCTTGGGCTAATGCAAGTTGCAACTGTTGTTGTTGTTGTTGCTGTTGTTGTGCTTCTGGGTTAGGTTTAGCCATCTCAGCCATTTGAGCCATCAACTCTTCACGGTTAGATAAGCCCATGTTATCCACAACAGCTGAAATAAGCAGAGGATACACTGGGTTATCTTGGCCTACTGTTTGCAACAGTTGTACAAGTTGAGTTACTTCGTATTCACGGGCGATAACACCAAGTGAGGATGAAGGAACAAACTTATAATCACTAACAGGGTAGTTATCAGGGTCAAACTGCATGTAACGCCAAGCTGTCTTCTCAATCATTGGGATTAAGAAACTCTCTTGGAAGTTAATCAGGGTACGCTTGTGGCGTTTGATGATTGCACCCATTGACATTGACACAGCACCTGCAGCGGCATCACCATTGATAGAGCCGGGGATACCAGCAGCATCAATAGCGCCTGTAGCCATCTGAACCATCTTCTGCAACTCTGCAGCTTGAGCAAATGTTACTTGATCTAAGTTACCAAACTTAAATGGTTGTAGAATCTCAGAAGGATTACCGTTGGTAAGGATTGTTTTACCGGGACGGACTTCCAACTTAGCGCCACGAGGCATACGAGATGCGTCCATGGCGATCATTGGGTGCACAGTAAGGGCTAAGGCATCAATACGTGCACGAAGCTCTGCATCTAATGCCTTCTGGCTGTTGTAGCCCTTCTCACAGATACCCCGGCCCCAGAAGCGACTAGGGACCACATCCCAAGAGAAAGCCACCACGGGGCGGTCTTGCATCATGTAAGGATTTTCTTCAATCTTAAGGAGTGTACCACCATTAGCAATAACAATAATAGCTTCTACAAAACCAGTTGCTTTCTTGGAGTCATCCTTTTCTTCTAAGTCAGACAGTTCGTCTTCTTCTTCTGAGTCATCAATAGCAGTATCAAACAAATGCTTGGGCACTAAACCATAGTAACGTGTTAAACGTACCTTGTCATCATCAAAAGAGCTAAGTTCTTTATCTGCTTCTAAATCCGTGTCTGTATCAGCATCTTCAATTTCAACATCATTGTAAATACCATCTTGAATACCCTGTAGCACTTGGTGCTTAGGTACAAACTCATCAATAATAACACCCAGTGCTTCTTCAATAGAAGAGGCTACGGGGTCAATTAAGAAGTTCTGTGGAAGAATAGGACGTAGTTTAACAACAACGCGGTCAGTGATGTTTACACCTACAGCCTGCATAGCCCCGTCCATAACAGGTTGGGAAGCTGGTTTCATTTCCTTAACTTCTTCAATCACTATCTCAGCACAACCAGTTCCAAAGACAGCGGAGTTAATAAGACACTCTGCTACAGCCTTACGGGTCTTAGTAAACTTAAAGTCTTCGTCTAGCTGGTTCTTAAGATACTCAATGTCTTTCTTTTCTTTATCATTACGGTCATCGTGTATATCAAACCACTTACCTCGACCAAAGGTAGCCTCCTCCACTTCAGCTACAGAGGATTCTACGGCTTGTTGTAGGGCAGGGGAGATGAGACGTGAGCGCTCTGAGTCACGAGTCTTGTCCTCTGCTGCCCAGATACCACGCCAGAGACGGTAGTACTCATCAAACTTTTCTCTATAATTGCTGTTGTAATGATCGCGCCAGTCCTCGGCTTTCTCCATAACCCAGTCTTCAACTTTTTGGTTTGTAAACTTTTTTTCGTAATCTTCGTTCATTATTTAGGCTTTCTTTGGGTTATTAACATTTCCACTTTTTAAGTGCTAGTGCTTTACGAGTAGGGCTTCCGTCTGGTTTCTTCATAGGTCCTTTGACACCACCCATTCGTGCACAGAAAGAGTTCTTACGAGCACCACCTTCGGGCTGAGGACGCTTTAGGTTACTACCTGTGGCTGCATTGATGCGCTTACGTCCTGACTCAGACAGACCACCTGTAGGGTTCTTGTCCTTCTTGGTAAGAGATACTTTCTTAGTAGCCATTACTTAGTCTTCTTTGGTGGTATGTGTGTTAAAACCTTGCTGGCAGGTGTGTGCTTTGCACCTGTCATTAAGACTTTACCTTCTTTGTGTGTTTTACCACTATGTATCTTACCGTTAGGCAAGTAATGGGTTTGACCTTTAGCCATGTTATTTCTTCTTAGCTGTTTTAGCAGCCTTCTTAAACTGTTGAGTCGTAGGAGCACCTTTTGTACCGGGTGTTCTCATTTTCTCTTTGCTACCCTCAGCTATGCGTTTACGTTTAGCGTGAATATTTGCATAAAGTCCAGTTTTCATATTACCATCCTGCTACAGCGTCCATAGGTTCCCAGTCATCTTCCTCAAAGTCAGAGACGTAGGATACCTTGGCTAATTGTTCAATGTAAGATAACGAGTCTACCAAGTCATCGTGTACTAGCTTGTTGGGAAATTGAAACAACTGGTCCAAGAACTCGTTATTCCAATCTCCCTTGTTTAGTGTTATATAACCATTTTCAAAACGACCTTGTAAGGACCAGACAACACGATCAGTCTTCTTCTTGTTACCGTGGGTTAGCTCTTCGACCCTAAAGAATGTTTGAGTCCGTCTCATAACGTCTGATAGGTAAGGCATCACCGCTTGTTTGGCAATACCCTTCTCAATCCCTACAGCAATTGGTTCATACTTAGCAACAACATCAAATATTTTCTTAGCTGTTTTCTTTACATCCCAACGACCATAGATGATTTCCTTGACGTACCACCCTTTCTCGTTTGCTTTAACAATAGCGATAGAAGTGTTGTCCAAGCGTTTGTTCTTAACGCCTATAGAGCCTTCTTCTTCAAAACCTGCCAAGTCGATAGCGATATAGTAATCACCTTCATCAGGTTCTTCTTCATCAAACTTAATCCACTTCTCTTTAAACAACTCACCACCAGCGGCTTCAAAGGATGCCATGAATTCCTGTCGGAACGAAAAAGAGGACATGCTCTTCTTAGCTGCCCTAATCTCATCTGGGTCTATGAGAGGATTATCAAAAGAAGTGTAATGGAAGGAGCAAAAAGTTGGATCATCACCACGTAGTCCATGTTGATATAAATCATAGAAGTGGTTCCTTCCCATAGGGGTACCAATAAACAATGCAGAACCCTTTTGGTCAGCTAATGCAGGCCTAAGAATCTGTTCCCATACCTCTGGCTTCATGTCAGCGTATTCGTCCATTACCAAGAACTTCAGCGAGACACCTCGCATGGTCTCTGGTCTATCAGCTCCCTTAAGAGAAATAGTAGCACCATTAACAAGCTTTACTTGAAGGTTGTTTATATGACTACCTGAGATAACCGGATGACCTACCTCTAACATTGTCTGCCACATAATGTCTCGTGCCTGTCCCTGTGTCGGAGCGACATAGAAGACATGTCCTTTGTCAGTCTGTAAGGCGTTGACAATAAGAAGATAAGCCGCTAGGCGGGACTTCCCTGTACGACGACCTGCAGCCACGACCTTAAACCTGTGCTCATCATTCCAGACCTCTTGTTGCCAAGGAAGTAACTTAATTTGTAGATCACTCATCTTCATCAACCTCTATAGCATCTTCTACTTGGTCTATGACCTCTGGAGTCTCTACGTTAACCCCTAGACCTGTAATGTTGATCTGTATGGCAGACCTACCAGCTTGCTTAAGAACATCTTGCTCAAAGGCCGACACTGGCAGAATCCTATCTACGACCAACTTCCATGCTGCAGCTTGGTTCTTATGTTCGTTATCTAAAGCAGCATCAAAGATGGCATCCAAGACCTTCCTAGACTTAGGGCTAGACAACATCCTAGATTTATATTCATTGATGATAGCAGCATCACCTTTAGGGCGACCTACTACATTTCTTTTTAGATTAGAAGACAACTCATCTTTAGGTGGTCTCCCAATTTTCCTTTTTATTTCTGACATTAAAGTCTCCATAGTTATCTTAGGAAGTCCTAAGGCTATACACGAGTATTTATACTTTGGTTAGTGTTTGTTAATAACCAACATAAAGTATTTTTACTAGGAGTGTATGGTTCTTCTCGTGTTTGCTTCCTTTGATACCTTATATTATAGCACAAAAATACCAATTTGTCAAGTGTTTTCTAATGTGTCCCTAATTGTTCTTCTGTTTAGTACCTTATAAACAACAGTTTCTCTTTAGAATACATAAGCTTATGCTTATCTATGTATATAGAGTAGTTTCTTTAGTTTCTTTAGTATATTAAGAGACTAAAGGAGTCCTAAGGGGTCTATGGAAGTCCTAAGGGACCAATGTGTTTCCAAATTACCCTTATTTTGTATCTGGGCGGGTACACATATAATTAAACACAGGCAAAGGGTCCCCCCGGGGGTCTGTACGAATGCAGGCCTTTTGGCGTACATCAGTGTCCATCAGTACCACCAATGGTACAGCATGCCATTAGGAGGCCATTAGAAGGCCCTAGGAGGCCTTAGGACCCATCAGGGTAGTGTAGCCATAGGGTAAACATGTGTGTGCCAACGTGGGTACCATTGGCCCCCTAGTCCTTAGGTCCCATCAGTACCCATCAGTCCCTGCTAACTAGTCCACATCAGTAGTCCTAGGGTCTAAGGTGTCAAAAAACCGACACATAATGGATAATAGTGTCAAACTATTGACACCTAGGCTGGTCATGTGTCAAAATATTGACAGGGTAAAAGCCCTAAAGTAATACCCAAGTATACATAAAGCCTGCCTTTAAGGACTGGCATGGGATGTGCTTAGGTATTGTCATACAAACCACCAATGGAGATTATCATCATGATCACTAAACAATTCGGCACACTTATTGGTAGCTACGGCAAAGGCATAGCAGGCAGTGCCACAGTCAATTTCACAACATCAGGCGGCAGTCACTGTGATGACTCATGCCCTCTGAAGGCCAAGGGATGCTATGCCATCACCACCGAGGCAATGAAACCATCTATCACGATCAACTTAGAACGTAAGCAAGAGGCCATCGGGTCCTACTTAGAGGCCTTGGTGACCCCTAAGGCCATCGCCAAGCTTCAGGCGGCACCTTGGGTCCGATTCGCGGCCTTCGGTTCTATCCCTGCACCTTCGGACCTGACCCTGCAGGACTTTGGACACCTTCGGACCCTTGGGGCCTCCTTGGACCATTCACGGGTACATTTCCCCACAGAGACCGTAGCCAAAGCCGACATGCTTAAAGTCGCAGGGTTCACACCTAGGGTATCGGTCGCGACCAATGTGCATCACCTGCCTGACGTGATCAAGGCAGGCCATGTGGCCTCCTGTGCAGTCAAAGGTGACAAACTGGCAAGGGGTAAGAACAAACGAGCACACAGTGCACAGGCAGTCACCTTCATGCGGGACCTGAAGGCCCAAGGGATTACTGCGAAGGTGTGCCCTGCAGTCGCAGGCAATGCTAAATGTGGTGCCTGCACAGCATGTGCGAACCCTGCAGTGCAGGTCATCGTTTACCCCATGCATTAAGGAGCACACACCATGAAGGTATTCGTATATTTCAATCTAAAGCGCCACTGCTTCAGTATTAAGGCCTTGGAGGTTCCACAGCGTGGCCGCGTGGTTCACCGGGCCATGGATGTGGTCCTGTTTAATCCTGTATTCAAGGTATCCGAGGCAGGTCGTCAACGGGTCCTACGGGAGCGGACTAAAAATGTGCATGCAGGCGTTGTCGGTGATTGGGACCCTGAACAGTACAAGCCAGCGCGTACCGTTGAACTATGGGTCACAGGAGGCCGTCAGGTCACATATAACCCCTACAGGTTCGACTCATTCGTGTACAGGACCTGTGAAACACCTGTGCCCACTGGCCTGCGTTATGCAGGATTGCACAGTGATGGGACCCGTGGCACAATAGTTGCTTTGAAATAACCTAAGGAGAACTAAGCGATGACTAATAACGAGACCCGGGCGCTGGTTGTGCTGTGCATAACTGCCCTTGAAAACGTGGCCTCAGAGGCCGTGATAAAGCAGGACCTAGGACTGACTGATGCAGACCTAGATCGATTTTATGGGTTCCTGTGCGAGCAGGAGAAGGGCCTGTACGGCACACACCCCGATTTTAAACAAGAGGACCTGTGATTATGACCCGCCTAGAAGATGCACTGATTGCCCGCTCGGTAATGAAGGAGGCCAACGACTGTTCAGTGCTCGCGCTTGCCATGTCATGCCTTACCACGTACCATTCGGCACACACGGCCCTCAAGATCGCAGGTAGGCGTGACAGGCATGGCGTGTTCCCTGAGCACATCAGGCACGCCACACGGACCCTAGGGCATACCTTCGGACCCATGCTCAGACCTAAGCAGTCCAATGGGTCAAAGTACACCCCCAAGACCTTGGCTAAGGCATACCCTAAGGGTCGTTATTTAGCCTTTAGTAGGGACCATGTGTTCGCACTTATTGATGGGAAAGTACAGGATTGGCACGAAGGCCGTAGATACCATATAATCAATGTTCACCAACTGAAGGAGAAAACGACATGACAGCATTAAGCACCCCTGAGCAAATCGAAGCCTATAGGCTAGCTACCCTTAGAACGGGTCTTCGCTTGGAAATCAAGGGCCTACGCATGAGCAGAGGCCGGACGAGTTATGCGCTTCTAAAGGACATCGGTTATAAAGGTTCACGTGAGAGGGTCCTAGAGATGGTCACCGCTGACGTAGAAGCACTGAAGGAGGCATTATAATGACCTTTAACCTGTTCATGGAGGCACTGCTGTCCCTAGCGGTAGTGTCTCTAGTTTTCTCACTAGGTGCCCTCATAGCGGACTACCTAGAATCTAGGGAAACCCGCAAACGTAACAAAGGAAAATAAACCATGGCCCATACCATCAAGACAAACCCATACAGCAAGTATGCCAAGACTAAACCAAACGCACAGCGTAAGGCCTTGGAGCGTAACGGGTCCAAGTTCGTTACAATAGAGCACAGAGGCCGTAGCTACAATGGTCGGACCATCAAGATAGATAAGCGCTTAGGCGTGGCTATCATTCGACTAGCCGCTGAATCCTCTGCCCACTGTCTCCGTCTACGGGACATCACACGAATCAAGGCCCAAGGCCTTATAATGGAGTACTAAAATGTTAGTTTTTGCATATCCTAGTAAAAAAGTTCTAAAGGAAAACATTGGTCAACCTTTGGAGTACATAGAAACCAGCATTTTTGGTGAGGAGTACAAACCTGATGGTGTACTGACTGGGGCTAACCGCCCACACATCACCAATATAGGCCGTGAGTTCTTTGCACGTGTTGTGCTGAAGGACGGTTTAATTACAAAGGTAGAATAAACCATGGAATTGTTCAAAATTTCAAAACTTACAGGGGTGTCACACACCATGACCCTGCCACTGACTGGAGATGAATACTACATTCTGCATGATCAGTGGAAGAACAAGAATCGACTCATACAGGACGTGTTCACTATGTTGGATGAGGACCAGCGCGAGTTCGTTATGAACGGGACAACACCAGAGGAGTGGAAGAATGCATAAAGAGGCACTACTGGACATTGTTATGGACCAGATACAACAAGACCTAAAAGATGGTGACGTTACTGCACTGTTCGAGATGCTCGAAGAACTAGACCACGCTACATTGGTGGAATTCTTGTCGCCTATGAGGTACGAGACCGTACTAGAGGAGGGACTGCTCAATGAGTGAGGCCAAACTAGTATGGGCCACACCTGATGCAGAGGATGTAATCGCCTACTGTGCACGTGTGTCTAACCCCAGTAACCAAAACAACACACAAACGGCCCCTAAGCTTCTAAAGTACCTGAGGGACCATAAGCATTGGTCACCCTTTGAGATGGCCTCTGTGTGTATGGAGATCAACACCACGAGGGACATAGCACGTCAAGTGCTTAGGCACAGGTCCTTCAGTTTCCAAGAGTTTAGCCAACGATACGCTGAGGCCCTAGGATTCGAGGAGCCTACCTCACCACGCCTACAGGACACCAAGAACAGGCAGGCAAGTATAGAGCTTTTGGCTGAGGAGGAGTATTTGGACCAATGGTGGAAATGTGCACAGGTTCGAGTGACAGGCGAGGTCATGTACCTTTACCAGCAAGCATTGGAGAAGGGAATAGCTAAGGAAGTAGCCCGTAAGCTACTACCTGAGGGCCTCACACAGTCTCGACTGTATATGTCTGGTACTGTGCGCTCATGGCTACACTTTGTTGATGTACGTACAGGACCTGAGACCCAGAAGGAGCACAGGGACCTTGCAAACCAATGCCTTACTGTGTTACAATCAGTATCACCAGCAATATTTGGAGGTACATTATGAATGATTACAAGTTTGTTGAGATGGTGTACGATGATGGAGGTCCGTGTATGGACTGTGAGCATAAGTACGTAGAAGAAGAGACCTACCCCTATGGTGAAGGTACAGTGTCCCAGAAGTTTAGGGGTTGTATGGTACTGGACACTGGGTTTGGAATCTGTGAAACAGCACAAAAATGGAAGGAAGAAGACGATGGAGAAGATATTTGAACCGTTCATTGGGCCTAACGGTTGGTATTGTCACTATGAGGGACAGATCGGCATTGGACTCACTAAACAGGAAGCAGAACGAGAGGCAGTAGATAAATACGATAGAAAAATGGAGGGCTATCACATGGGTAAAGTTAAAAATCAAGTAACAGAAGAGATGGACGAAACAGGTATGGACATAGACGAGGTACTCGTTGAACGAGGTAAACGCTACGGAGAGTACCGTATGGTCTCTCAGTTATCACAGGCCCTTAAGGAGGAACTACAAGTGTCGCCAAGCTGGGCACACATGGAGCCTCATCAGCAGGAGTCTCTGGAGATGATCTGCAACAAAGTGTCTCGTATTTGCAACGGTGACCCGTTCTACGTAGACTCTTGGCGAGACATAGCAGGTTATGCTCAACTGGTTGTGAACGAACTGGAGAAGAGCTAATGACTAGAGAAGAACTACGTCAGGAACTAATGGAGGACACTACGCAATACTGCTGTTACTGCGGACAAGAGAAGGTGAAGTTTCACTGTTGTGGTGAGAATCATTTTCAAACATTTGCTCAGATGTCTGCCGAGGACCAAGATGAATTTCTTCAAGATGGAGAAGAACAAATGAGTGAAAACCACGTTTCCGTCAAAGATGTGTATAAAGGTGCCCCGCCGGAAACACAGAAGCCTTGGGTGGGGTTAACTGAGGAGGAGGTGGAGCAGATTGTTGATGGAAACACGCATAACGCTGAAGGCTACCAACTTTGGTGTAGCGGTAAGGGTGTTGCTGAGGGAGTTGAAGCAAAACTAAAGGAGAAGAATTATGGCTAAAGTAGTATTGTTACCTAGAGATGTAGAGAAGATTAACGAGATTGTTGAGCTAAACAACATTGTATCTAACATAACCATTGAATGTGATACTAGTTCAGGTATCGGGTCTATCATAACAATGAGTTGGGAAGAAGAACACAACGGACTAAACACCAAAATGACTATTGAACTTTCAGGCGTGGAGAATTGGTAATGAACTATGAGGAAATAGGCGCTGAGATGCGTAATGAAAAGAATTCTTTAATACTACAAGAGCTTGTTAAAGAGTTCTTTGATAAGTATTTAAACAGAGTGGAAGAGAGCGATAGCGGCACAGAGTTTAGCCCCATCACACTTAGCTGTTGTCGGGTTATGATGTTGGAGCCGTTGAATGAGTTATTAACAAAGATGGCAACGCTGTCTGGTGCAAAGGCAAAGGTAACTTATGGACTTTAAAATAACAATATGTGACGATGATGCAGATAAAATTGTCGTGGCTGTACTCAAAGAATTAACAAAGGACTTAAAATCTCAACTAAAGAGGAGAAAAAGAAGTGAAGGTTGTGCTGTATTTGAGTTAGACCAAGCAGCAGACCTTATTGAAATAGAAAAAAGAATTGTTAACTTTAAATTAACGTTAGAATATTTTGGGGAACTAGCATGAATGATATTAATGGAACATCAAACGTAGTACTGTTAAAAGAAAACGAAGACGGTAGTGCTGTTTATCAATTTGACTTTCCGCAGGAAGCAGTATCAGCTTTGACAAGGTTAGGTATACTCACTGCAATAGAGGCAGGGCTGGCTATTGCTAAAAAGCTATCGCCCGATTATGACTCTGAAGTAGAGTTCACAGAGGAGATTAAAGACCTTGCTGAGGATGCCGGGTTTTGTATGTGGGGGGATGAAAGCTATAAGCCGGAGGGTGAGGTGGTGGACTGGGCTTGTAAGTATGACAAAGAGTTAGTTAAGTTCTATCATTTAGTCAAGAGGAAAGCCTTAGGTCCTTGACAAAAGCATACCAACTCATTGCGGTGTACAAGATATGGCCTGCATTACAACTGGCTGAACTGGTGGAGTCATACAAGACGATAAAACAAGACAGAGAAGCAAATAACAACCTTTAGGTATACCTAGTATAGGTAAGGACCTAAAAAAGCAACACAGGCCGTTCTAAGGCCTCCTAGGAGTATTTATGAGATGTACAGCTTGCAATAAAGCACTGAGTGACAAAGAATCAACCTTCAAGGACAGTCGAGGCGACTACACAGATACGTGTTTTGATTGTCTTAAGGATGTTTTTGATGGTTTTGATGGAGAAAACGATGAAGACGTTGACAAGGAGGAAAATCCATGATATACTAGATACATAAGATTAGCCAAAGGAATAATCATTATGAATAATAAACTTAAAGAGATTAACTACCTAAAGAAGTACATAGGTTTACTCTATAGTAACAAATCTACAGTTTCCCCTAAGAAAGAGTACAAAAGAAGTAAACTTAAGAATTCCCTTAAGGTGGAGGTCTATCAAGAACTTGAAGAAGATGTCTTGATAAAGGTTCCCAACTTGT
>Ga0222631_1000365_pt1 | contig 13521 bp, 22 predicted proteins | sample AntAcemetagenom5_FD_179826 | JGI IMG/M metagenome (GOLD analysis project Ga0222631, IMG submission 179826) | Saline water microbial communities from Ace Lake, Antarctica - #5 | ecosystem: Environmental > Aquatic > Non-marine Saline and Alkaline > Saline | place: Antarctica: Ace Lake | collected... | reverse complement strand
AATTTTTGTTTGTGTGCCCTCTCTTCTTTTAATATTTCTAACTGTATTCTTTCTGCTCTTTTTATTTTTGCATTTTCTATTTCTTCTAATTTTTTATTTTTTTGCTTTTCTATAAAATTTTCGTAATTATTCACCAGGGACTGCTTTGTAAATTTTGCTATTTTTGAAATGGTTATTTTTTTAAAAAAACCGATTGGATTTGGCGAGGCATTTTTTTTACTAGAAGTTTTTGAGTTTATTTTTTTTATTTTAAATACAAAACCATTCGTAGCATTCACTTTTTTTTTATACTCTTTCCCATACAATATATATTTGAACCTAATTAGTTTATTAAATCAATGCAAATAACGCATAGATTAACAGCACTTCTTCAATATATGACACTTTTGTTGTTAATTTTTAATAAAAACTTGTATTAACAGGGATTTTAAGTCCTTTGTGTCTACCATTCCACCACGAGGGCCATTGTTACTCAACTATCTACTATCGTTGTTATACTTAAATAATTTAAGATCACAAACTTATTTTTAGAAGTCCAGAGAGATCCAGAGAACAATCTGTGTAGGTTTTGTGTAGGTATTGGAAATTTGTTGGGCTGTTGAAGATAGGATTTTAGGTAAACTTATGGATCAACAGCCCTAGTAACTCTTTAGACAAGAGATAGTATTATTAATGCAGTTGCTAATATAAATCTTTTTTCAGTTTATTAAAGGTAGTTTGTGTCCTTCATGAATCCTTCAATAATATTTCTTAGACCAATCAAAATTATCTTTCGCTTCTTCCATAGCTTGGTCATACTCATCTTTTATTTTAGGTTCTAATGCAGTCCATTTAGTGGAGTGCTTAACATACACTCTTTGTGGTCCTGTAATCATACCTCCGTAATTCTTAGGGATAGACTTCGAGACATGTCTTTGTACCTTTTGTTGTTCCTGTTGTTTCCAAGTGTCAAACCCAGAGACATACTCTTCGGCAACTATGGGATCTACTTTCTTTTGTAATGAGATTAACTTCTTGAGTTCATTGTGAGCCCGAAAGGCTTCATTAGGGTACTTGGCCTTCTCATGGTTTCCCCTATTGATCTTCCTCTTAGTGGTTACAGGTGTATCTGGGTTATGATCTTGGTTTTCACGCAGTCCCTCTCCTGGTCTAAAAAAGTATTGCCCATTGCGTACCACATATTGGTCCTTATAGTTTCCTCTGCGCATCGCCTGTTTGACTGATCCTATGGTTTTACCAATAGATTTCGCAAAGGCACTACGGGTTAAGGTGTATTCATTATCGTTCATTCAAAGTAACTAGGGTTAATTGTACGCTGAATTATTGTACCCATTTGATTCACGCAATCAAACAAACAGTGTCCTTTAAACAACTACTCCCACCTCCCAGACCTCCCAGATATATTTATCAAAGTAGCTTTTAAGAGGGGTCCCGATGGATTTGCCTTTTTGGAAGTTTACAAAAGAGGTAGGAGGTGTGGGAGTAAAAAAGGGACCCAGAAAGATCACCTTTACACTTGGATCTAGAGACTAGCTTCCGGGAAATAGTTATTTGGTTTTAAAAGTGAAGGTCAAAAAAATTATAAAATTTATATTACAAAAAATTATAATATGGATATTAAAAAAATTAAAGACTTGGCAAGTGCCTCTGTATTTTTAATATTAATAATTTTGATTATTGAAGTATTTTATTCATTATTAATAAAAATATAATTATTTTATTTAGTTACATTAATTTCCAAACATTGTGATCCATTTTTATATGTAAGTTTTATTACAATACAGAAGAGACTGAAATCTTTATTTAATTATTAAATAATATTAGCAATTAAATGATGCCGACATATTTCTGATTAAATCAAAGTATAAATTTTTACCTTTATTTAGGTTTGCACCTAATGGATCCAAGATACCAGTTTTAACATTTGTATCTTTGGCAATAGATTTAATTATATCTGGATTAAACTGTGGCTCTGATAATATGCAACTCACGTTGTCATGTTTAATGATTTCATGTATTTTATATATCTGTTCAGCACCAGGCATGACGTCAGGATTAACAGTAATAGCACCCAGTATATTTATATTAAACCTATTTTCATAATATTGATACGCATCATGAAATACTACATAACTAAGATCCTTATTAGTTTTAGTTATTACATCAATTATTAATTTATCAATTTCACCTAATGCTTTGGTTAAATTAAATTTGTAAGTAGATGCATTTTCAGAATCATTTTCAATTAGATGCTCAGTTATTTCATTTAATATTATTTTTGCATTAATTGGATCTAACCAAATGTGTGGATCATATTTGGTATTACCATGTTCTCCATGTTCCTCTTTTTTAGCATCGTGCCCATGTTCATCGAAAATATTTCTTTCTCTAAATTTTAATTTGTTTATTCTTTTTATCTCTATCAACTCAATTTTTTCTGCTTTATTAGCAATTGAATTTAGCGGTTTTTCTAAAAAATTTTCAAAATCTTTACCAACCCAAAATATGATATCTGCCTGTTCTAACATTTTAGCGTGTGATGGTTTTAATTGAAAACTATGAGGTGAATTATATCCATCAACTATTAATCCTGGCGAACCTACACCATCCATTATATAACTAACCAACGAGTGGATTGGTTTAATGGAGGTTACTACTTTTAGGTCTGCTTTTGCTAATGTTGAAAATGCTAATAGCCCAATTAATGTTGTTATTAAATGTATTTTTTTCATAGTTTTAATTTGCTTTAAGTTAATGTTACAGTATAACAAAGCGTAATAATATAACATATTTAATTAGTCAAGCTGTTATTTAAAATAAAATGAATTTAGTTAAAAAAGAAATATTAATAAAATTAGAAAACGTTGGTATTTCTCAAGATAATAAATGGTTAGTTCATGATGTATCTTTAGAAATTGAAAGAGGTAAAATTTTAACTTTAATAGGTCCTAACGGCTCTGGAAAAACCACTACAGCAAAAATTGCATTAGGAATTCATAAAAACATTAAAGGAAAAGTTATAAAAAACACAAATAAGATTGGTTATGTGCCTCAAAAAATATCAATCGATTGGGCGTTGCCAATTAGAGTAATTGATTTTATGAATTTAACTCAAACGCTTCAATTTGATGAAGTTGTAAGCGCTTTAAAATTAACAGAAGTAGAACATCTTAAGTATAATGATTTAAGAAGTCTGTCTGGTGGAGAATTTCAAAGAGTTTTAATGGCTCGAGCAATAGCAAAAAAACCAGATTTACTTGTTTTAGATGAACCAGTTCAAGGTGTAGATTTTTCAGGAGAAATTGCACTTTATGAATTGATTAAAAAAATTTCTGATGAACTTAATTGTGGAATATTGTTAATTTCTCACGATCTAAATGTGGTTATGTCTAAAACTGATTATGTTGTTTGTTTAAATGGTCATGTTTGTTGTTCCGGAACTCCAATGAATGTTGCAAACAATAAAAACTACAAAGAATTATTTGGAGATCAAGCATCAACACTATTGTCTGTATACGAACATAAGCATGATCACACACATTCTACTGATGGTAGTATTAAAGAAAAGAAGCATTGATAATGTTAGATGATTTTTTTATAAGAGCACTAATTGCTGGCATAGGCATTGCTTTAGTTGCCGGTCCTCTTGGATGCTTTGTTATTTGGAGAAGACTATCTTTTTTTGGTGACACTTTATCTCATTCAGCATTATTGGGTGTAACTCTAGCTTTATCTTTTGATATTAATATTGCTTTATCCGTTTTTTTGATTTCTTCAGCTGTTGCACTAGTTTTGTTGAAATTACAAAAAACCACTAACTTACCAGGAGATGCTTTATTAGGTTTGCTGGCTCACTCATCATTAGCTCTAGGTTTGGTGGTGATTAGTTTTTTATCCTTTATTCGTTTTGATATAATGGGATTATTTTTTGGTGATATTCTTGCTGTAGCTCCAAACGACATGTTTATTATTTGGATTGGCGGTGTGTTAATATTATTGGTTTTAAAGATTATTTGGAAACCTCTTTTTGCTTCAACAGTTAATTATGATCTAGCAGAAGCTGAGGGAATGAACCCAGCAAGAGTAAATGCAATTTTTACTATTTTAATGGCGGCTATAATTGCAATTTCTATTAAAATGGTAGGATTATTGCTAATTACAGGTATGTTAATTATTCCAGCTGCAATGGCTCGTAATCTTTCTAATAATCCAGTTCAAATGGTTGTTTATTCAGTAATAGGTGGCTTGTTGTCAGTAATAATAGGTTTATTTTCTTCATTAGAGTTAAATTCACCATCAGGGCCATCTATAATTACAGCTGCATTAGTATTATTTATTTTGTCTTTAACAAAAATAAATAAATTCACTCGATTGAAAAACTAGTGTGTAATTGTTAGAAGCAAATATGAATCATAAAGAAGAATTTTTATCAAAAAATCAACAAATCATATTTGATTTTATTGAAAAAGCTAAAGAGCCACTTAAAGCTTATTCCATTTTATTTAATGTCCAAAAAAAAGGAATTAAAGCACCGCTACAAGTTTATAGAGTACTAGATAAATTAGTAGAGATTGGAAAAATACATAAAGTAGAAAGTAGAAATGCTTTTATAGCCTGTAAAAGTTCAAGTTGTAAAATTTCTAAAACAACAGCTTTTTCAATCTGTACTAAGTGTGAAAATATTTCTGAAATAAATAATCCAAAACTTTCTAAATATTTATCAAATTTTGAAAGTAATGATGGAATGAAATATAATAAATACAATTTAGAATTTTTTGGTTTATGCATAAAATGTTTTACAAAATAGATGAATACAGTCTCTTTAACTTTAAATGAAATATTAGAATTAGCAAAAAAAACACTACTAGCCAATGGGTGTGATGATGAAAATGCTAGTATATTAGCAGATACAATTACAAGGGGGTCATTTTTTATTTTTTAATCTCCAAATACTCTCTGCAACTTTACTCTCAAACCTTGGTTCACTAATCACAGATCCTCCAGAATATCTGGATACATCGACCTCTACAATGTCAATGCACAAGCACTCTTAAATTCTTCTTTAACTATAACAACTATAACAGGTTGCAGAATCCACTGCAACGATGAGGCAACGATTTTCAATAATTGATTCAAATAAACTATAGTTTTCCTCAATAAATTATTTGGATTCATGGTGAGTCTTACAAATAAAAATCCTAATAAAACATAGCGATTATGATTCCAAAATAGAATCCTTTTTTCGTCTATCTACTGGTGCAACTATCTGGTTCAACTTGGCAAGCAAAGAGAATCTACGCAATTGTAGTTAAGATTAAATACTATTTAAAAGAGACCCAGGACCTTTCTCAAATCTGAAAGTTCTTAAACACCCCTCCACCTGAAAACAAAAAATAGGGTGCCTAAATGATCACCTTTAGACTTGGATTGAGACACTTGGAGACGGGGAAAAGTTATTTGGTTTTTACAGTTTGTTTAGAGACATATTTTAAATAAGAACCCACAACTAATAAAACAACTCCGAGAATAACTTTAGTAACATCTTTTTCATCAGAACCGAAGGCTCCATAGAGAGCCAAGCCTAAACCCAATGTGTTCAGAATATTCGCTCCAATACCTTTTAACCATCCACCAAACATAGTTTCTTATAGCCTTTTTTTTTTTTAAACAATATCTTCCACCGAGCATCAGGAACGGGTTAGAAACGTTAGGAGTTTTTTCATTTTTTTATCCAAACATAAATTATTTTACTACTTTTAAATATGAGTGATCCTTAACCTTATCTATCACCACGTAACTAGAATCCCCATCTTCTTTATGCTCAATCTCTATTTCGTCGTCAGGATGGAAATTGGTTAATAAGCTTTTAATGATTTTATCTAACTCATCTGCTGAAATACCTTTGTGAGTTTTGGCGATTATTTGTTTCATTAAGGGAATTTTTTTAATGATAAATTTTTCCAATAATCTACTTTTGGGATTGGATCGTTTAATAATTTTTTACAAGATTTTCCATACTTGTTAACCAAAACAGCTATATTTGCAAAATTATTATCTATCTCTTTTAGCATCATGTCTACTTCCATAGAACCTCGAGCTAATAAAGCTTTAACACTTAAACCTGCTTCTTTGCCAAAAAGTGAAACACCCTCGCTTGCTAGGTCTCTAGTTTTCATCATACCTATTTTTCCTGAATTGTTAGGATCATTCTTTTCCAAAACTATTACAGCAATTTGATAGTAGCTATGACAAGTAGTAAATTCATGAGACATATTACTATTCACATATAAATATCTCGATTCAGAATTGGTATTGCTAAAAGCATTCCCACTCACCAACAAACCCAGAACGATGATCGTAGAAAATAGTTTTTTCATTTATTTAATAAAAAAAGGAGCAAGACCTAATTCTAATTTTTTTGCAATTCTAGATCTGCAATCATTGCCTTCTTGAAAGTATACCTGCTCACCGCTTTTTGCCTCAACAATGCTCAAATCGTACCTAATTAATGCGTCACTAAAGGTTGGAAAGCAAGTGTCATACCTTTCCTGGTACAAATACAATATGTATGCAGGATTTGGTTCTTTGACAGTTTTTAAATTTACGTTTGCTCCAGATTTTCCAGTAGTTCTATATCCGCCCGTTTCTTTTATAAGAACTGTCCAACCATTTTTTCTAAAAAGATTTTTTACATCTTGGGCAATATATCTATTGCCTGGGGGCATACCAATTTTTTTAACAGATGTATCAATGGGCTTGTATAAATCATAAGTAGTTCCCATACACCCGCTCAACAACAAACCCAGAACCATGATCAGAGAGAAGAGTTTTTTCATTTATTTAAATATTTCTTTTAATTTTTTCCTATTTTTTTTTAAACTCTGCTTTCTATATTTTATTCTTTGTTTTTTATTTTCTTTAAAATAGTAGACTTCAATTTGTGATACAGAAATTAACTCCCAACCCATTTCATCTAAAGCATCTAGGCCCACTTCATGTATATCTGCATTTAATATATTATTTGGTATAGAGACTGTCACATTGCCATTTTTATCAATATATTTATCTTCCCATTCTTTTTTTAATTCATCTAATTTTTGTTCACCAATTTCAACAATCTTTGCACTACTTAATAATTTATATTTAAATGGAGAATATAAATCCATTAATGCAAAACCCTATCCCAAACTTCAATTCTTATATACTGCCATCCATCATCTTGTTGAAATTCAAGATCATAGTAATCATCTGGGTCCAAAGTTTTGAGAACTAAATTCACATATGCGTCTATTCTTTCGTGTGAGATTTTACCTCTAAACGTTTTTACAAATGTTTTCATTAAAAAGCTTTTTTAATTTTGATACAAGTGCCTGTATCAGTTATCCTTTTTTCATCTTCTTTTGTTTTGCCATAAAATAACGAATCTGAATTATAACGACCAGTTAACCTATTAAGTTTCATTATCTTTGAATAAATTTCATTCACTTTTCCTAAAATTATTTCAGTTTCAGAATAATTCACAACTTGCATTGAGCTAACTCCAATTTTAGCAGATCTAGTTTCTAAATTTATTATATAAATTGCTTTTATTGACAAAAATTTAGGATTGTCAGATTGACATTGAATTGTTATATTTTTTTCTTCAGCATAAGCATTCCCGCTTAACAACAAACCCAGAACTATGATCCCCAAAAGTTTTCTCATCTAATCTTTGACGCAACTACCACTTTATTCGATTTAATTAATTAAACCGTTAACTATTTCTGTTGCAGCTCTTGTAAGGCCTTTTCTCATTAATCTGTCTGCTATAGATCCTTGTTGCCCGGCAAATCCATTTTGCCAGTTTAGTCCTGCAACAATATTAAATGTTTTTGTGTTTATAATTTGAACACTAGCACTCTGGGGCATTTGATCATAACCTCCAACTGCACTTACAACAATAACAGCATCAATGCCCTCTTTAGAAAATGCTTTTAAGCTTTTGGATTCAGTCACCCCACCTTCATTGAGGTTTAATCTTAACATTAAGCTTTTGGTTTGACCGGGGCTTTGCACCTTGTAACCTCTTCCAACCAACTCATTCGCAACTGCCTGACCAAGCACACCATTATTTGTGCTTAGCGCGATATTACTGAAACTAGATTGGGAGATTTTTTTACCGACTATACTTACTCTAGAGGTGGCACATCCAACTAACAACAGGCTCAGAACAAATATTCCTAAAATCTTCTTCATAACCAGAATTCTACCCTAGAATCTCGGGCAATGGAAATAGAGTGATTGAGGGTTAGGAAATAACGACTTTTTAATCAATGTATCGATCATAAAAATCTCCAAAAAAAGCAGCTGAAACAAACATGGTAACTGAAAGTGCAATCAGAAAATAAACAAAGACTGTTCTTAAATTGCTTGGGTTGAAATACCACCTTGAGTAAGAAAATTCTTTTTTGTTTATGCCTTTTGCAATCAAAATATCATTAGGAGCAATGTCAGCAGAAAAGACAGTTCCAACGGGTAACCCTTTAGCCAAAACCCAAGATTTGCTTTCTATATCCCAAGTTACAGAAGCACCTCCGTCATCTGCAGTTTTAGCTACCGCACAGACTAAACCACCACTTATTCTAGGTTCTATTACTAATTCTATTGGCGATTTAAGCTCTGTCACTTTCTAATCCAATCTGGGTCATACAATCCAGAACCTAATTCTAGAGAAAACCAATCCATATAAAACATTAAAGCAGTAGTAGATACGATGAACACAATTATAAATACAATATGTCCTGGTTCATCAAATTCTTTTTTTTTAATCATTCCTATTAATACAAAAAGGGCAATACCATTTAGAAATAAATATGGGAATATCATAACAAGTTAAGAAAGAATTCTTTTTATCCTCCACCAATTATGAATAAGAAATCCAAGTCCAAATAAAGTCCCAAAGTATTCCCAAAAATGAGTATGTATAGTTGTGGTTCCTAATAGATCAATTCCAAATAATGCCAATAGACCTCCTATAACTACAACAGCAAGAAACCCATATCCACAACAAACAATGACTAGCTCAAGAATAATTTGTGGTATCTTTTTTAAAGTAGACCAACGAATTATATCTGGATCATCTTTCATTTAAAACTTTTTCTTTTCGACTGTATATTTTTATCTTTTATCAAAAACACCTATCTCTAATAATTTAACAAGTTCTTTTGGAAGGTGTTTTTTGTAATTAAATTTTTCACATAAAGGAAAACATTCATATGCATATTTCCATACTTGAAAACCTTTTTTTCTTGTTTCAGGAAAGCATATCATTCCTATTGCTCCCATAAGAAATCCAAGTGATGCGTGTATTGAAAGATTTCCATACATTAATAAATCTCTTGGTATCGTTTCGTGCTGTCTAGTTATATTAGCCATTATCAAGAAAGTATGTTCAAAATATTCCAACATTTCTTTCTTTGATAACTTTTCTGGATTCTTTAATGCTATTTTATGAATTGGCTTTGCAGTTTTAATATCAAATTTAATATAAAATTGGTCAACACTTTCAAGGATAGCATCATAATTTTCAATGATATCCACCATTCTATCAAGAGCTAATGCGAATGCTTTTCCGTCTCCATCACCGTTATGAGCAACATCTAATTGTCCTGTAGACATTTCATCAAGTCTTCTAATCCAATTTGATCTTTTAGATAAAAAAATTGGCTTTAAAATCTTATCAATAAAAATTCCCATCAACTCTCAATTAAATCGAAAAAATCATTGAGGTCAAGGACTACCAAAGGTTCCCTGGTGTTCATCTTGCAGACCACTACGGGAGTTAACCTAGTGTTTTTAGAGGCCTGTTTATACCAATCATAGATAGTCTTCATCTTTTGTTGATTCTTTACTTCAAACTGACAACCTACTAATTTTTTAGCCACCTTACTTAATATAATGTCAGGTCCATTCTGGCCTGAAGAGGCTGTTTGAACATCCTTCTTTTTTAAGTGGGGGAAGCTCTTTAAAATTTTATCTCTAACTAGATTTTGAAGCAAAGCGCTTTTGCGCTTTTTTGAGGCCATCTTCATATCTTGCTATGATCCACGTGATAGGAAGGACCTGTTTGAGTTAACGCCGTGTTACTACTTTCGTATTCCAATGTATTTTTAAAACTAAAAGAATATTTGCAGAAGGCTTTACCTAGTTCAAGTTCGGTTAGTTGAGAGACTTTTTTTATTATGTCTTCTTTAATAACTTTATCTTTATGGACTGTTATTAAGTCTCCTATTATAGGAACAGTTTTAGTTTTTGTTTCCAGTAAAATGTCTCTATCTTCTAATAACCATATATGTGGTCTGGATTGATCTTGTAATGCTCTTTTTGTTTGCTCTCCATTAGGCCATGGAATGTGGTTTTGCTTTATCCATGTCTTAATCATAGTGTCATCAAAATATATTTTCCCTTGGAATTTCTTGTGATAGCGAAGAGCCATTGCAAAATTATCTAAATTAATAAAACCAAAATATTTCCAGATAGACTTTAAACCTCCATCTCCTGTTGCGTCATCCCATGAATAACTACAAAAAGGGAAGGTTCTTTCATCTAAAGCTTTGTCTAAGAGATTATAAAAATCTCCCGCACTATCTTTAATTAATTCCTCTTTAGCTTCTGTAAAAGGAGCATCCCCTTCAAAAAAATCTAAACTTGGAATAGGATAGTTCTTCATTGCATGAATGAAACTACTAGGGTTTTTTTTCAACTTTTTAAAAAAAGGTAAAAATTCTTTTATTTTTTCTTTGAGCTCTTCCTTAGTTCGATGAACCCTCACTACAAATAGTCTCCGGTCATCTTTATCTATAACAAGAGGCTTGTCATCATTAGAATATAAAAAAATATTTACAAAATTTGGAATGACCTCTTCTTGTTTAAATTTAGGATTTACTACAGTGGTCTCGTTAGTGATATATGGTTTAAGCTTATTGGTTAAAACTTTTCCTTCTATTCTTTGTCCGGAAAGCATCAACTCATTTATAAATATGATTTGTTTTCCTTGAATTAAGGTCGAGTGATCATTAGTCATTTTGTCAAAGGTACAATTCAAAACAACATTTTCATTCCCTAAAGCATTACTGATAATTTCTGAAATTAAGTCTTTACCCAGACCTGGAGCAGAAATAACAAGGGTAGCCCAATGAGATTTGAAACCTGGATGTTGAAAAGGTAATGCAATGAATTGAAAAAAACTATCTGCTACCTTCTCATCATTTATAGCCCATTTAAAATATTCAAAAATTTTGGAACAATCTCCTTCCATAGATTTAAAATGACTTGGTTTATATAAATTGTAATAACGACCTTTAGCAATTCCAGGTATGTCACCTTGTCCAAGTTCAATTACACTGGGTGCAAATCCAGGGTGAACGAAAGTTTGGACAACTTTGATTAAATTAGGATTGCACAACAAGTCTTTGACAATAGGTTTCCCTTTATTTTGGTGGTACCAGTCATCGTTAAGCCCTTCTTTGTCTACCCAGGTCTTACTACTTAGCTCATAAAACTCTTTGCGATGTCTTACATAAATATAGTTGTCTGACATTTCGTTGACCACTTCGGACACAAAATGAGTTCCTACATTAGGCGCAGTTCCAACCATTTCCTTTATCCAAGTAGTTAAACCTTTCGTGTAACTCTCTAGATTCCATTTGGGATCTGCTAAAGATTTATCATGGTGTTTAATTGCGTCGTCGTAATCGGCAATCTTTCCAAGATGTTTGTGGAATTCATCTAGGTTTATTTTATTTCCTGGATTAATCTTATTGTATAGTTGAGCACACCATAAGGCCTTATGTTTTGTGGGTTTATCTCCTTGTCCCACACTAGCAACCACTAAAGGATTGTCTTTGTGTTTAGCCCTATATTCAAATTGTTCTAAAGTTAATGGCAGACCGTCAGGTGTATAACAGTAAGTTTCCTTATTATGATATGGAAGGAAAATCCAACGGCCAGGTTTTTCTTCTTTAAAATCCCAACCACTCGGAACAGTTGCACCTTCATCACATTTATATCCAATTTTCTCTAATTCTTTTTCTAACTCCTCCCCTTCTTTTTTTAATTGGTCTGGATTATGCCAATCGTTGTAAAACTTAACTACTCTAAATCTTCCAGAGATAGTTCTAAAAACAAAATACTCAAAACCAAGTTTAGAAAATACATCTTTACAGAATTTTTTTGGATCTACATTAAGGTCCACATCTACTGCAAACCATTTTGCCTTTTGTTGAGATAAATCGACAGCAGACTTACCTTGCATATCTCCGTTTAAATGTTGGGACCAATCTAATGATTGAGGCTCCTCCCAAGCTATTTTTGTTTTTCCATCTTGTTTTAATCCTTTGTATCGACCCCTATGGGTTTCACATCCAGAAAATAATTTTTGTATGGTTAAAGTATTAAGCTTTACAGTGTCGTTTGGTATCATGGATAGTTCCTTTGTTTTGTCTTTCGAAACTATCGGTAATTAGTTTTTCTACTGTCTTTGCATTAGATAATATATGTCCTGGTTCCAGAGTTTCGGAAAGATGTTTAATTTTTGCCATTGTTTGACACTTCAAACTGATAGACTTGTATTTATATGGATCAGTCATCTGTACCTCCCATTGGTGCACATTTGGTTCTGCTTTCTATCTTTCTGGTACTCGGTAATTTTGATCATATTATTTTAAATATTTTTCTATGATTGATCCTAGGCCATGATCTACATCAGGATCTCTGGGTGTTTCAAAGTTTGGCTCTGATACCTCCTGGTTAACTCCAGGAGTAACTACAGGTTTAGGGTTATAGTTTTCCTTGGGTGTAACTACGGGTGACACCTGGGTTTTTCTTATATCTCCAGGCCTAGATTGATAGCTTTCAAAATCAGGAGCACTCATAAACCTGTTTAATTTAGTTGGATCTTTAATTATTTTCGAAGCTTTATTGCGTATCTCGGAATTAATTTTATGTTTTTCATTAAAGCCATATTTGTTCCCAGAAATATCTCTGAATTCCTTTACGTCTTTATTGAAACGAATAGCTTTAGATTTAAGAGATTTTAATTCAACTTCATCTAATTCTTTCTGCTCCTCTGGATCAGCTGTTTGACGCATAATCTTCCAGGTATCTCCTAATCCGCTTTTATATTTTTCTTCATACTCACTAACCTTCAATCCCCAAGTTTCGGGATCTCCATATTCAGGAATATCTTTAATATCTTTAGTCATTGCCTATTTTAAAGCCTTCTCTAAATCTTTTTTAAGATCTTGTAGTGTGTCATGCTCTAACCAGTTAATAGGACCCGAGCCAGATTCTAAGGCTCCTATGAGCATCTCTAATTGTGCAATATCGTCATCCGTTACAGAACCACCAGAGCCTAACTTTTGTCTGACTTCAAAAATTATTTTTTTCATGTCAGGTGTAGATTTGGTCGTATAAGAATAATTATCTATTTTATCTACCATGCTAGGATTGTAATTTAATCCTGCTAGAACTCCTGCGTTGACA
>Ga0222631_1000363_pt1 | contig 13567 bp, 16 predicted proteins | sample AntAcemetagenom5_FD_179826 | JGI IMG/M metagenome (GOLD analysis project Ga0222631, IMG submission 179826) | Saline water microbial communities from Ace Lake, Antarctica - #5 | ecosystem: Environmental > Aquatic > Non-marine Saline and Alkaline > Saline | place: Antarctica: Ace Lake | collected... | reverse complement strand
AAAACCTTGAAACAGAAGGTGGGTATGCAAAAGAAGCATCAGAAGAATTTAAAAAAAAACAAGAAGAGCTGTTGGCAGAAACTTTAAAAAAAATTGATATTGTAATATGCACAGCTCTAATACCAGGTAAAAAAGCTCCACTAATTATTAAGGAGAATATGATAGCTAATATGAAGATGGGTTCTATTATTTATGACTTAGCGGCTGTCCAGGGTGGAAATTCAGCATTTACAGAAGCTGACAAGATTGTAGTTAAAGAAGGTGTAAAGATTATGGGTGAAACAAATATTCTTAATAAGCTGCCTGTTTCAGCGTCAAACTTGTATTCAAAAAATGTATTTAATTTTGTGACAAATTTATATGATAAAGAAAATAAGAAAGTTAATATTAATTTAGAAGACGAAATAATCAAAAAAACGTTAATTAAATAGACTTATGGAAATTGATCCCTTTATATTCAGATTAAGCATATTTATTTTATCAATTTTTATTGGATACTATGTTGTTTGGAGTGTTACTCCATCCCTACATACGCCACTGATGTCGGTTACAAATGCCATCTCATCAGTAATAATTGTTGGAGCTATTATTGCAGGATTAGCTGGAAATTCTGATAATGATTTTACTATTTCAAATATTCTTGGTTTCCTTGCCATATCTCTGGCGGCTGTGAATATATTTGGTGGGTTTCTAGTGACACAACGAATGCTTCAAATGTACAAAAAGAAAAAGAAAGATAAATAATTATGACAGCAAACTTATCAGCAATATTTTATTTGATTTCAGGAGTATTATTTATATTAGCTTTAAGAGGTCTTTCATCGCCCGAAACATCAAGACAGGGTAATTTTTTTGGAATTTTAGGTATGACAATTGCTATTACAGTTACCTTTTTATCAATTGGTAGTTTTTCTAGTGCTCTAAGATATGTATTAATTTTTTTATTAATTGGTGGTTTGATTGGTGCATTCATAGCTTATAAAATACCTATGACTGCTATGCCAGAATTGGTAGCAGGATTTCATAGTTTAGTTGGCTTGTCAGCAGTATTAGTTGCAGTTTCAGCCTTTCTAAATCCAGAAGCTTTTAACCTTGGATCTTCAGGAAGTATAAAACTTGCAAGTTTAATTGAGATGTCAATTGGAGCAGCAGTTGGAGCTATAACTTTTTCAGGTTCAATTATTGCATTTTTAAAACTTCAAGGAATAATGTCTGGATCACCAATAACATTTAGAGGACAACATTTACTTAATGCTCTACTATTGATTTCAATCGTGGTTTTAACTTATTTATTGTGTTCCATGCAATCCTCTAATTTCTTTTGGATACTGTTAGCTGTTTCATTTCTGATAGGATTTTTATTGATTATTCCAATTGGTGGAGCAGATATGCCAGTAGTAATTTCTATGTTGAATTCGTACTCTGGTTGGGCTGCAGCTGGAATTGGATTCACTTTAGAGAATAGTGCATTAATTATAACGGGTGCTCTTGTTGGTTCATCTGGTGCAATCTTATCATACATAATGTGTAAAGGTATGAACCGCTCTTTCTTTAATGTGATTTTAGGAGGATTTGGTGCATCAGAACAATCATCATCCTCTAGAGATAAAGAGCATAGACCAGTTAAAAGTGGTAATGCAGAAGATGCAGCCTTTTTAATGAAAAATGCATCATCAGTTATAATTGTTCCAGGGTATGGAATGGCAGTAGCCCAAGCACAGCACGCATTAAGAGAAATGGTGGATACACTTAAGAAGAATGATATCAAAGTTACTTATGCCATACATCCTGTGGCAGGAAGAATGCCTGGGCACATGAATGTATTACTAGCTGAGGCTAATGTGCCTTATGATGAGGTTTTTGAATTAGAGGAAATTAATAATGATTTTGCTAACGCAGATGTTGCATTTGTAATAGGTGCAAATGATGTAACTAATCCTGCTGCAAAAAGTGATTCTCAAAGTCCCATCTATGGAATGCCAGTTTTAGATGTTGAAAAATGCAAATCTGTACTATTTGTAAAAAGAAGCTTATCAGCAGGATATGCTGGAATTGATAATGATTTATTTTATAAAGAAAATACTTTAATGTTATTTGCTGATGCTAAAAAAATGACTGAGGAAATAACCAAAAACCTTTAAATTAATGAAAACTAAAATATTTTGTGATATTGCAGAACTAGATTTAATTAAAAGATTTAATAAAAAAAAAATTGTTAAAGGTTTTACAACTAACCCAAGCTTGATGAGAAAAGCTGGTGCAAAAGACTACAAAACTTACTCTAAAAAAATTTTAAAAATTTGCGATAATAAGCCGGTGTCCCTTGAGGTATTTGGAGACAGATATAAGGAAATGAAAAAACAAGCACTCCAAATAAATACTTGGGGAAAGAATGTTTATGTAAAGATCCCAGTAGCTAATTCCAAAGGTATATTTATGGGAAAAATTATTAAAGAACTTAATAATCAAAATATTAAACTCAATATAACAGCAATATATAGCGCAAAACAGACTAAAAAAATTCTTAAGTTAATTAATAAAAAAACAAAAGTAATAATTTCTATATTTGCAGGTAGAGCAGGTGATACAGGTAAAGATCCTATACCAGAATTTAAAAAAAGTATTACCATGGCAAAAAATTTTAAAAATGTTGAAATACTTTGGGCAAGCGTTAGGGAGCCCTATAATTACACACAAGCAAAGCAATTAGGTTGTCATATTATTACAATTCCACCAACAACTATCGAAAAAATAGAAAAGTTTGGAAAATCCTTCGAACAATTAACTAGAGAGACGGTTAAAATTTTCTTAGATGATAGTAAAAAAGCAAAATTTAAAATATAATTTTATTTTTTTATATAAGAAACCATTATTGCGTAGTTGATCCAGAATAAGCCTGCAGGAAAAGTAGAAAAAAAGCTTCCAGAGGGTAATAATGGAATAATTGAAAGAGTCACAAAAAGTATTCCTGATAACTGAAAATTATTTTTATGTTTAATATAGTTTTTACAGCTTAAATAAATTGATGAAAAAATAAAAAATAAAAAAATTACATATCCAAATAAGCCTGTTTCAGATAAAAATTCAAAATGCACTTGATGTGGATGTGTGCCCCATCTTGCTAGAGTTTGTGTATAATCTTTATTTTCGTACTCATCTTTTATAACTTCTTTTCTATAATTTTTTACTCCTATACCAAAAATTGGATAATTTTTAAATATTCTATATGCTGAATTGTAATGAGCACCATACTGCGATTCTTTTAGATAATTTGAAATACCATCATTTTTAAAAATTTTATCAACTTGCACAATGTATCTATATTTATAGTTGGTACTAAAATATATAATAGTGCTCAACAGTAAAAATAGACTAAAAAATCCAACCACATAAATCTTCCATTTTGCTCTTTGAGTAATTAAAATAAATATTGAAATTCCAAGTAAAAATTTAATAAAATTTGCTCTTTCACCAATTAAAAAAGAAACCAATATCGTTATTAAGACATAAATAATTATAGTTTTTTTATATTGAGAAAAAAAATTTAAAAAATAGCTTAATGTAAAAAATGAAAACCCTAAAAAAAAACTTCCAGCCACTAATTCATCATTAAAAAAACTTGCAATCCGACCTGGATAATAACTTGTAAACCCAATTGTATTAAATCCAAAAATAATTTCAAAAATTATGTCAAAGAACACAATTAGAAAGATTATTGACCAGGTACCAAAAATTTTTTTTTCAAACAAAGATTTCTGATTAATTAAACTTTTTTTGACTAAGAAAATAAACCCAATAGCTATAAAGACTTTTAATATTCTAGGTAGTGAATTTATTGGATCTACACTAAAAAAAATATTTATCAATAATGAAAAAGCAAAAAATAATATTAACCAAAATATTGGATCTTTTAAAAATTCTCTTTCATCTTTTTTAAATATTTTATTGATAAAGATTAAACACAATACGATGAAAAATAAATTAATAAATAAATTACCAAGCAGAAAGTAAAAAGGTGCTAGTGATATTATAAATAATAATATGTTTCGGTTATCCTTGACTGAACTATGAAGGGTTTTAATTAATAAATTCATTAATTGGTTGCGGGGGACGGATTTGAACCGCCGACCTTCAGGTTATGAGCCTGACGAGCTACCAGACTGCTCCACCCCGCGGTATATCTAAATTCTATTCTTAAGTTTATTTAATTTCTTAACTCTTTTAATGTTTTCTTGTAAAATTCTCTTTTTTTTCTCTGAAGGCTTTTCATAAACACTTTTTAATTTGACTACCTTAAAAAAACCATCACGCTGTAGTTTTCTTTTAAGAACCCTAAGCGCTTGTTCGATATTATTATCTTTAACTTCTATCTTCATAAATACTTCCAAAAAAGTGAGTAATTATCACTATAAAATTTTGATGTCTATTAAATTTATTCATTATTTGAAACTTCTCTTGTTCGTTTTGCTTTTTCCTTCTCTTTTTTTTCTCTTTTAATTCTTCTTTCTGCTTTTTCGATTGCTTCTACCAAGTCTTTTTGAGAAAACAAACTCATTGCAACAGGGTCTTTTGGGCTTAAGCTATTATAATTCCAGTAGCTTTTGTTTCTTATTGAGCTTACTGAATTTTTAGTTACTCCTACAAGTTTAGCTATCTGTGAGTCTTTTAATTGTGTGTGATGCTTAATTAGCCATAAAGCAGAATCAGGTTTATCTTGTCTTTTTGATAATGGAATATATTTCTTAACTTTTTTATCTGAGCCAGATATTTCAATATCTATACTTTTCATTTGCAATGGTCTAACATCATCTTTTGATGATAGTTCAATTTCTTCACGCGTAAGTTGACCAGAAATTATTGGGTTATACGCTTTAATTCCTTTCGCAACTTCGCCATCAGCTATTCCCTGAACCTCTACTTCATGAAGGTTACAGAAGTTAGCAATTTGTTTAAAAGTAAGTGTGGTATTATCTAGAAGCCATACTGCTGTGGCCATTGGCATCAAAGGAGCGTCAGACATCTAATCTTTCTTCTCAGCTCGAAAGTTTTGGAATTTTTTATTAAATTTACTTACACGACCTTTGTCCATAAGTTTTTGCTTTCCTCCGGTCCAAGCAGAATGAGATTTGGGATCAATTTCTAACTTTAAAACCTCACCTTCATTACCCCATGTTGATCTTGTTTCAAATTGAGTTCCATCAGTCATTTCGACTTTAATTGTATGATAATTTGGGTGTATGTCTTTTTTCATATCGAGACTTATAGCAAAAGAATTCTATAAAACAATTAAAAGTTCTCTAATTTTTTAAGCATTTTGTCATTAATTGCCATGCTAGAGGCTCTTATTTGAATATTTTTATTTTGAGAAAGATTTATTGCATTAATCATGCCACCAGCTTCTTTTAAGATAATTATACCTGCTGCTACATCCCATAAATTAAGTTCATTTTGAAAATAACCATCATATCTACCTGCTGCAACATAAGCCATATCAAGTGCCGCACTGCCAGATTTTCTCAAAATTAAATCAACTTCATTTTTTGATAAACCGCCTGTAGCAAACAAGCAGCTATTAAGATCTCTTTTTTGTGAAACTCTAATTCTTTGATTGTTAAAAAATGCACCATTCTCTTTTTCAGCATAGAACATTTCATCTTTTATTGGATCATAAATTATTCCTGAAACTATTTCATCTCCAGATCTTAGAGCAATTGATATTGCAAAGTGTGGGACACCATGAAGAAAATTAGTAGTTCCATCTATTGGATCTATAATCCAAGTATTGTTTTTATCTTTGTTCGACTCAGAACCATCTTCTTCACTAATAATAGAATAGTAAGGTCTTGCTTTTTTAAGTTCTTCAATAATTATTTTTTCTGCTTTTAGATCTGCATTTGAAACAAAGTCTGTAGGGCCTTTGATAGAAACTTGTAATTTTTCTACTTCTCCAAAATCTCTGATTAAAGCTCTAGATGCTTTTTCAGCAGCCTTTATCATAATATTTAGATTGGCTGATATTGATTTCATAAGATTTATATTTTTTTTATATATTCCATAGTTCTAGTATCAACTATGATTTTATCTCCACTTTCAATAAAGGGAGGTACTTGAATATTTATTCCGTTATTTAGAATGGCTGGCTTATAAGAAGAAGAAACTGTTTGCCCTTTAAGAGCTACGTCAGTTGTATCAATTATACATTCAACTTGATTGGGAAGTTCTATCGTCAGTGGTTTTTCATTGTAAAAGCTTATACTTACTTCTAAGTTTTCTGTAAGCAATTTTCCTTTTTCACCAACAACCTCTTTTTTTATATTAATTTGTTCATATGATTTAGGGTCCATAAAGTGATAGTCTGCTTCATCTTCATAAAGATAATTAAATTTTGTTTCATCTAGTGATACTTTTTCTACAGATTCACTTGATCTAAATCTTTCATTTAATTTTGTACTTTTATTTACACTTTTCATTTCAACTTGTGCAAAAGCACCACCTTTACCAGGTTTAACATGCTGGGTTTTTAAGACTTGCCAAAGATCATTTTTGTATTCAATTAACATGCCAACTCTAATTTCGCTTGCGTACAATTTCATTTTAATTTTTTAATAGCTTCTATTGGTTTGTATTTTTTATTGTTCCAAATGTAGCCTGAAATAGCTAAAAAGTTAGCTTTATTCAATAAAAGTTTTTTGTAATTATTAAGTTTTATGCCACCAATCGCTACTATTGGTAGGGAGGTTATTTTTTTAACAGATCTTAATATTGTCAAACCAGCTTTAAATTTAACTATTTTAGTTTTAGATGAATAAAATGATCCAAAAGCCAAATAATCAGCGCCATTCACAATGGCACTCTTTGCTAATTTAATTGAATTATGGCAGGTAATACCGATAATTTTATTACCCATTATCTTTCTTGCACTGGCAATATTCATATCTTTTTGACCTAGATGACAACCATCAGCATTAAGTTTTTTAGCTAGACTTGGATCATCGTTAACTAGAAATTTAACTTTGTATTTATTACAAATCTTTTTTATTTTCTTTCCAATTAATAATTTACTTTTGATTGTTTCTTTTTTTAATCTTAACTGAAAAAAACTTACATTTTGAGTACTTAATACTGAATCTAAATTTGTAAAAAAACTATTATTTTTAATTTTATTAGGAGAAATTAGATAAATAAATTTCTTATTTGTCTTATTCTTTTTCAAGTTCTTTAGTCCATTTTCCTTGAGCTGCAAGTGTACACATATTGGCTCTATGGTTAAAAATTATTTGCGTACCTTGGGTATCTTTAATATTTTTTCCCCAAAACTTAAGGGCGCTTTGCTGTAAAGCTCTTCCATATGAATAGGTCATAATAAAATTTGTATTGTTGAGTTTATTAATTAAGTTTAAATTTTCAGTTGCCTGTATTTCTGTTTGGCCACCTGATAAAAATGCCACTCCAGGTACATCTGTTGGTACATTTTCTTTAAGACATCTTAAGGTAAGTTTAGCAGTTTCTTCACTTGATATTCTTTTATCAGATTTATTTCCTGGGAGAATCATATTTGGTTTTAAAATTATTCCAGTTAAATCAACATTGTTAAGTATTAATTCCTCAAAACATTTTTTAATAACTTCTGAGGTTTTATTAAAACAATCTTCTGCTGAATGATTTCCATCCATTAAAACCTCTGGTTCTACTATTGGAACCATTCCACATTCTTGGACGAGCGCGGAGTACCTTGCAAGGGCATGTGCATTTGAGTGAATTGATAATTTACTCGGGTATTTGTTTGAAATATTATAAACTCCTCTCCACTTTGTAAACCTAGCACCAAGTTGGTAATATTCTTTTAGTCTTCCTCTTAAGCCATCTAGGCCTTCTGTTATTTTTTCTTCAAGCGAACCTGCTAAAATTTTTGCACCAGTATCTACTTTTATTCCAGGAACAGCACCAGAAGAAGAGATTAGTTCAGGTATAGTTTTATTTGAATTTGAAGTTTGTTTGATTGTTTCATCATACAAAATTACTCCACCAATACATTTCTTCATGCTCTCAGAGGAGAAAAGAGTTTCTCTAAATAAAAGTCTATTTTCTGAAGATGATGGAATATTTATAGCTTCAAGTCTCTTAGTCATGGTTCCTGTACTTTCATCAGCCGCAAGGATACCTTTCCCACTCGATAAAATTTTTAAAGCAATTTTATTTAATTTAGACATATTAATCTAAAGCTCTTATACCAGGAAGTTCTTTTCCTTCAAGATATTCTAAAAAGGCCCCACCAGCAGTTGAAACAAAATTAAATGAATCTAATTTTTTAAACTTATTTATTACAGCAACAGTTTCTCCTCCACCAGCAACAGCATAAATTTTATCTTTAGACTTTTTATTGGCAATAATCTCTAAAATTTCTTTTGTTCCATTGGCAAAGTTTGGATTTTCAAAATATCCAGCAGGGCCGTTCCATAATACTGTATTTGATTTATCAATTACATTTCTTATTGATGTGATAGTTTTGGGTCCAATATCTAATATCATTTCATCATCACTAACTTCGTTAATTTCTTTTATTGTTCCGTTTCCATCAAGTGTTTTTGAAACCACAACATCAAGTGGATAATATATTTGACAATCATACTCTTTAGATTTTTTTAATATTTCTCCAACTAGATCTTTATAACCATCGTCACACACTGATTTACCTATATTTATTCCTGTATTTTTTAGCAGGGCATTGCCCATACCTCCTACAATAATTATGTTATCAAAATCTTTAATCAAATTTGAGATAATTTTAATCTTTGTAGAAATTTTTGAACCACCAATAATACAAGTAACAGGCCTTGTAATCTTAGATGTTATTTTGCTTAAAGCATTTATTTCTTCAATAAATTGTAAACCACAATAGGAAGGGATATATCTAGTAATTCCTTCAATTGAAGAATGTGCTCTATGAGAGCAAGAAAAAGCATCGTTAACATATACATCACCTAGGCTTGAAATTTTTTTTGAAAAAAAATCTTCGTTTTTTTCTTCTTCTTCATAAAAGCGTATATTTTCCATCATCATAATTGAACCATCAGGAATCTTATTAATTTCAATTAAAGTTTTTTCATTAATTTCATTTTTATTAAATAAAATTTCTATATTTAAAAGATCAGATAGTTTTTTTGAAATAGGTTCTAAGGACATTCCTTTTACAACCTTTCCTTTTGGCCGACCAATATGAGATAATATTATTATTTTAGCTTCCTTCTCTATTAATAATTTTAATGTAGGTAAGATCTTTATTATTCGTGACACTTCTGTTATAGATCCATTTTTCATTGGAACATTTAAGTCAACTCTGACTATTACTTTTTTTCCTTTTAAAACAAGATTCTGGTCTAAAATGCTATTCATTGAAATTTAAATCTTATGAAGATATTCAGCAATATCACACATTCTATTTGAAAAGCCCCATTCGTTATCATACCAAGCTGAAATTTTTCCCATGTTTTTGCCAACGACACTTGTTAAAGAAGAGTCAATAATTGCTGAAGCTGAATTATGATTAAAATCAATTGACACTAGTTTTTCTGTAGTAATTTCTAAAATTCTTTTAGATTGTTTTTTAGAAGCAACAGTAAAAGCATCATTAATTTTTTCTTTTGTTATTTCTTTTTTTGTACAAAAAACAAGTTCTATTAAAGAAACATTGGGTGTCGGAACTCTCATCGCTACACCTTCAAGCTTTCCCTTTAAAGAGGGAATAATTTCACCTAAAGCTTTTGAAGCACCCGTAGATGTTGGAACAATTGACTGACTTGCTGATCTTGCTCTTCTTGGATCTTTATGTGAGTTATCTAAAATTCTTTGGTCACTGGTAAAAGCATGTATGGTAGTCATGAACCCTTTTTCAATTTCAAAACTTTTATTTAAGACATCAGCAACTGGTGCTAAACAATTAGTCGTACATGAAGCTGCTGAGATTATTTGGTCATCTTTTATAATTATGTTTTCATTTACACCGTAAACAATTGTTTTGTCTGCATTTTTACATGGAGCTGAAACAATAACTTTTTTTGCTCCATTTTTAATATGTGCTAATAATTTTTCTTTAGAGTTAAATTTTCCAGTACACTCAAAAACATAATCAACATCAAATTTTTTCCAGTTTATATCCTCAATATTAGATTCTTGGGAAAATGTAATTTTATTTTTATTAATAATTAGATGATGTTCATCAAAATTTAAATCTGCATTAAATTTTCCATGAATAGAGTCGTATTTTATTAAGGCACAACTTGCCTCAGAATTAGATCGGTTATTAATATGTTTAATTTCTATATTTTTATTTTGGCTTTCGATAATTGCGCGTATTACCATTCTACCAATTCTTCCCATTCCATTAATTCCAACTTTTACTGTCATATTTAACTTTTTATTAGATTTTTAGCTTTTTTGGAAATATTTTCAGTTGTTAATCCAAAATATTTATAAATCTCTTTGTATGGTGCACTTTTACCAAATGTGTCAATTCCAAAAGTTAAACCTTCAGTTCCAACATATTTTTTCCAACAATCTGTTGATGCTGCTTCAATTGAAACTTTAAACTTCGTTTCACCAAGAATTTTTTTTTTATATGATTTTGATTGTGAGTCAAAAAGTTCTTGGCATGGTACTGATATAACTTTAGTGTATATTTTATCTTTGGCTAATTTATGACTAGTCTCAATTGCTAAATTAACCTCAGAACCACTAGCAAGTATAGTTAAATTAATCTTTTTATTAGTTCTTAAAACTTCATAGGCCCCAAAAGAGCATTTATTTACATTTGAATATTTTTTTCTAATGGGGTCAAGGTTTTGTCTAGTTAAAGATAAAATACTTGGCGTTTTAGAATCTTTTAATGCTATTTCCCAACATTCAATAGTTTCCATTCTATCAGCAGGTCTTAACACATTTAAGTTGGGTATAGATCTTAATCCAGATAGTTGCTCGATGGGTTGGTGTGTTGGTCCGTCTTCACCCAAACCAATTGAATCATGTGTCATTACATAAATAACACGGAGCCCCATTAATGCTGACAAACGAATTGAAGGCTTGCAGTAATCTGAGAATATTAAGAAGGTACCACCATATGGAATAAGCTTACTATGAAGTGCAAGACCATTCATTATTCCAGACATTGCATGTTCTCTTACTCCGTAGTGAATATAATCACCATTAAAATCAGCAGGTTTGATAATATTATGATGTTTTGTTTTAGTATTATTGGATCCAGCTAAATCAGCTGAGCCACCAATTAAAGTATTGTTTTTTTTAGTAAGAGCATTCAGGGTTAATTCAGAAGATTTTCGTGAAGCTAAGCTTTTATTTTCTGTAATAGAATATTGTTTTTCTGATTTTAAAGCTTTAGAAAAGTTATTTTTTAAAACTCTATTTACAGCTTGCTTTTTTTTCTTATAAATTTTGTTCCAGCTAGACTCAAGTTTAATACCTTTGTTGCCAACTTTTTTCCATTCGTTTAAAATATTTTTTGGAATTTCAAAAGGTTTATGCTCCCAATCTAAAACTTGTCGAACTAGCTTAATCTCATCTGTGCCAATAGGACTTCCATGTGAAGAGGCTTTACCTGATTTATTGGGTGAGCCGTAACCAATTTTAGTTTTACATGAAATAATAGTTGGTTTCTTAGCATTTTGAGCTTTTTTTAATGCTCTAAAAATTTCTTTTTCATCGTGACCATTAATTAGAATGTAATCCCATCCATAACCTTCAAACCTTTTTTTGAAATTATCTGAAACTGCTAAACTAGTCGGTCCATCTATAGATATTGAATTATTATCAAAAAGCATTACTAAGTTTTTTAATTTTAAATGACCAGCTAAACTCATTGCCTCGTGACTAATACCTTCCATTAGACATCCGTCACCAGCTAGAACATATGTTTTATGATTAATTATTTCTTTACCCAATTTCTTTTTAAGAATTTCTTCTGCAATTGCAAAGCCAACAGAGTTAGCTATTCCCTGTCCGAGTGGACCGGTTGTTGTTTCGATACCTGTTCCAGGATGGTACTCGGGATGCCCTGCACAAATAGAATTTAATTGTCTAAAATTTTTAATATTTTTTAGGGAGATGCTTTTGTATCCAGTTAGATGTAGCAGTGAATAGAGAAGCATAGATCCATGGCCAGCAGACAGAACAAACCTATCTCGATTAAGCCAATTTGGATTTTTTGGATTAAATTTAAGAAAACTTTTAAACAAAACTGTTGCTACGTCTGCCATCCCCATTGGCATACCAGGGTGTCCCGAATTTGCTTTTTGTACAGCATCTATTGACAAAAACCTTATTGCGTTTGATAAATCTTTATGTAGTTTGTTCAAAATATCCTATCTAGACTTAGAAGACTCAATTTAATAATATAAACATATATATATGAAAACAAGCAGTGAAAAAGAAAAAAAACTTAGTTTTGCACTCAATAGATTGAAGAGTTTAAATTTACAAAATCCAACGTTAAAGAGTAATTTAGAAAATTTAAGTGCTCAGAAAAATCAATTAGAAATTGAAAAAAAACAAATAGAAGAAAAGTATCAAAATTTAATAAGCGAACATAAAGCTCTTAATCAAAAATTGCAGGATATTAATCAAAAAAAAGTAGATGAACAAAAAAAAGAGACAGAATTTTCAGAAAAAATAGATGAATTAAATCAAGAAACAGATACTTTATTAGAGGAACTAGATAAATGGCAAATGTAAATATCAAATTTAATGGCAAAGACTTTCTTCTATCATGTGATGATGGGCAAGAAGAGCATTTAGAGGAGCTGTTAACCCATATTAATCAAAAATTCAGTGATTTAAAAAATGATCTGGGAAACATAGGTGAAAATAAACTTTTATTAATTACCTCAGTTCAAATATTGGACGAATACTTTGAAACTAAAAAAAAAGTGGAACTTAAGAAGGATGAATTAAGAAACCTATCAGATAAATTTAGAGAGTTAAAATCTTTAGTTTATGACTACAGAGATAAAAAAGAAGAAGAGCTGAAACGGTTATCTCAAGATCACGAAGATTTTAAAAAAGAAATAGAAAAAAATAAAGAAGATTATGAAAAAATAATTGAAGAAGCTACAGATGAAATTGATAGTTTTGTCAAAAAAGCAAATTTAGAAAATCAAGTTCAGTAAATTAGTGCTAAAATCTAAATTGAGAAAAAAAATCCTTAAGATTAGAGAAAAAAATAATAAAAAAAATATTCAAATTGATTTTAATAAGATCATAAAAATTCTTAAAAAAGAAAAAATGACTAAAAAAATTATAGGTGGATATTATCCTATAAATTTTGAGGTAGATGATCTAGAATTATTAAAAAAATTTGAAAAAAATAGATTTAATATTTCTTTGCCTGTGATTAAGAAAAATTTTCAAATGAATTTTTATAGATGGTCATTTTCTGAGCTATTAAAAGTAAACAAATATGGAATACCTGAGCCAGAAACTAAAAATATAGTATACCCTGATATTTTATTAATTCCTTTGGTTGCATTTGACAAAAATTTGAACAGACTTGGGTATGGTG
>Ga0222631_1000360_pt1 | contig 13746 bp, 18 predicted proteins | sample AntAcemetagenom5_FD_179826 | JGI IMG/M metagenome (GOLD analysis project Ga0222631, IMG submission 179826) | Saline water microbial communities from Ace Lake, Antarctica - #5 | ecosystem: Environmental > Aquatic > Non-marine Saline and Alkaline > Saline | place: Antarctica: Ace Lake | collected... | reverse complement strand
TGCTTGTCTCAGCCTTCTCGTCCCAATGCCTCATTAGCCCTGCGGCCTTCCTGTCTGCATCCTCGCCAAGCGTTGCCGGTGCATTTATCGGCAGCTCTGGCGTTACCTCATCCCATCCATCCTTCATCACTTCACCCCTTGTAAATATTTCTCTATCAACGCCCAGGCATCATCGCCTGATCGCGCCACCAAACACAGGTAACCCTCGGCGTTTAGCCTGCGGGCAATATCCTTCTGCGCAGCGGCCACGGTCCCCACGTCCGTCTTCATCTCAACAAAAAGCCCATGGAACCCATTAGAAGCCCTCAGGACGCATAAATCAGGCATACCCCTAAGTACCCCCTCACTATGCATCGAAACCCTCTCCTGAGCCGTCCTAGAGCCCCCATTCGGTATCGCCGCTATAACCACGTCCGGATAGAACGCCCGCACCTTGGCCACCACCTTCGCCTGCTCGGTGTGCTCCCTGCGCCTTGACCTTAATCCCACCATGGTGTTGCCTCCTCGTTTATGACACCTGCATCAATTTTACTGATGTAGCTTGGGCAGCGGTGCATCAGCCCAGCCGGCATGGCCAGCAGCCCGTCCACGTCACAGTGCCTGCGCTTGAACCTCACCCTCGCCCAATCGTTGCTGACCACCGCCGTTTCAAACATCCACCTGTTCGCCGGATGGTTCACCTTCCTCAACTTTTCCATTTCTCCGGCCGGCATTGAGATGCTGTCCTGCACCACATCCATATGTCCACACGACTCGCACAAAACCCTGTCCTCCACCCATCCCCCAACCTCCACCACCCCACTACCCAGCCTGTGGATAACTTTTTCCATCTCTTCCCCCTTGATAGTGCAAAGTTGATTGGACGTCCGTAAGCCATACGTCCACATGTCCGATCAACTTTTGATACCCACAAACAACCATGCTTGCCTGTGGATAACCTGTGGACAAGTCCACAGGGTTATCCCCATTCGGGCATCTGCGTCGATCGGACCGTCCTATCGCCGTCCTATCGACGTCCACATGTCCGATCGACTTTTTAAGCCGCACACTCATGACAACCTGACCCACTCATTCATACTCGAAGTGGGCGCAAACCTGTGGAACACGGCCTCGATTACCGCCTTCCTCACGTCCCCCCTGGACGACCCAGGCACAGCCGCCAGCACGTCTGCCATGTCCAACCTCGCGCAGCCAGACATATCAGACGGCGGTTTCCTGGACGGGTTCTTGCCCCTACGCATCACCAACCCGTTTGGGCTGTGGTTAATGACAGACTGTACATAAATACATGCCTCATCTGCCCTATCCTGCGACCGCTGGCCCTGGCGCTCAGACGACGCCTCCGCCGCCTTGCGCTCGCGCTGCTCAGCCGATGAGATAAGTGGCGTCATGACCCGGCACACCGTCTCGACTAAGTCACCCTCCGGCGACGTGGCCAGCGCGGTGAAGGTCTCGGTCGTGAACTCAATTTCATCAAAGTCAGGCTCGTACCGGCGCTTGATGAGCCGCATGTAGCGTGATCCATCCTCGTCCGCAAATATGACGGCGGTGCCGGTAGCGTCGCCCGTGAAGGCTGATGCACCCCTGGCCATGGCGTCGCTGTCGGTGCGAGATATCTGCTTGTTCATGTGGGACACGATGGCGATGGGCGTGTCCAAGATGGTGTAGATGGTCTGCTTCAGGCCGGACATGTACGCGCCGACCTCACTGTTGTCGTTCTCGTTCTCTAGGGCTAAGGTCGCGTTGGCTGTGTCGAGTATCAAAAACGGCCTGGTGCCGTCTATGGTGTGCTTGATGACGTTCTGCTCCAGCAGCAATATCTCCGGCAGCGTTGAGCGCTTGGCGCGGATTATGACGACGCTGTTGATGATTAGTTGTGGGTCTATCTTGAAGTGCCTTGAGTAGCCGTACAGCCCCCTGATGAGCTGGTCCGCGTCCTCTGTGACGATGACAATCTTCCTTGGCTTGGATGCGTTTATGGCTTGGTCTGTGAGGCAGTTTGTGATAGTCATCATCAGCGACATCAGTACCGTGGTCTTACCAACGCCGGGTTGTCCGGCAATCACCCACAGCCCGTGGGCCAGGAACCCGTCGATGATGTAGCGCACAGAGGGCAGGTGGTCTAGGTTGTAGTCCATCTCCTGCCAGCCGGTTGTTGGCTCTGGCTGTGTAGTTAGCTGCGTGTCGGGCTGCTGTGTGTCGGGCTGCTGTGTGGCCTGCTGTCGCTGCATAAAGTCCTGCACCGCCGTGCGCTGCTCAGACTGCGTGGTCGGTTGTGTGTAGCCGTGCTGCTTGGCCATGTGAAATAAAGTGCCGAGGCCAACGCCCTTTGATGCGTTAAAGCTCTTCCAGTGACTGTCAAGGTCCTTAGCGCCCTGATACTTCTCACCCTGCTGCGACCATCTGGACCATACGTCGTGGCCTTGGTCACCGAACCCGTCGTGCAGCGCCTGGCCGAGCTGTATCCACTCGGCGTAGTCCACGTCCGGCGAGATGTGGCGCAACGCGGCCTCGGCCTTTGACAAGTCGTCAGACGGGTTGGAGTAGTTGACCAGAAGTAAGGGCTGGAGTTTTTTCTGCTCAGGCTCAGACTTGATGCCAAGCTCTTGGATAAGGGCTGCGACGTCTACGTCCTGGTCGTTGATGGCGTCTTGGGTCAGCATGTCGCCAGTCAGCATTAGCGACTTCTTTGGGCTGTTTGGCTGGCCAAAGACCTCAATCTCTTGGTGGTCCTGCAGCTTGTACTTGGGAAGTATGTCGGTGGATGGCTTGGACAGGAAAATGACGTGGCGGCCCTTCTTGCTGTAGCTGCGCTCAGCCATGTGGCCGTGGTCCTTGGCCCACTTGGCCAGTCGCTGTATGCGCATGTCGGTGGTGGACGTGCTGCGCTTGAGGTCCACGTCAAGCACGGTCAGGACTGCCAAGTCAAACATGTCTGTAAGAGGCTCGTGCATGTACAGGCCCCAGTAGTTGTTGTCCGGCAGTCTGTCGTGCGCCCTGACCTCGTCTGGCGTGTACAGGTCTGCCTTGTCTGTCTCCATCGAGACACCAGGTCCGGCCTTAGAGCGCGGCAGCTTGCGGCCGTCGTCTGTCGCGGTGAACAGACAAAAATATGCGTTTGGGCACATATCTGCAATCGCTAAGGCCACCCTCTTGCTGCCGTCTACTGATAAAATTGTTTCTGAACTTTGGTTCATTACGTGTTCTCCTTTACGGTTATGCCCAGTGGCTTCCACCACTGGGTATTTTTTTATGTTTTGGCACGCACCAGGCTTGATACGGACTGCTTCTCGCCGATCATGCCATCCGGCAGTTGGATGCCCAACTTTAAGATGGCAGCAGGTGACTTTAACTTCCAAGCGGTAGGGTCATCCTTCAAGACCTCCTCGACCATGGCCGGGGCACTCCAGAACTTCGTGCGGCTCCCATCACGCATGGCCCACCCTTGGATCGGTGAAGTGGTTATCTGGCGTTTTGCGGCCTCTATAACAGCCTCAGACCACGTCGCGACCACGTGTGCAAGCTCAAGCGTCTCTGGTGTGACCAATGTGTCGCAGTCTGTGTCCTTCCCCTCAAAGTCCAGCCTGGCTGCCTCGGTTGCCTTCTCCCTAAGAGCCGGGCAGATGGTCTTGGCGCGGCAGTACTTACACTGCTTCTCCCCTGGGTTGGTTGGGCCGTTGTCTGACAGCGCCAGGTCGGCTGATGCCGTGATCTGCTCGCCGTGTTGGATTAGCCGCTGGCCAGTGGTTTCCCACCGTGAGCTGCCGGTCCTTGGCTGGAAGATGTGCAGCACCACCTCGATGGTGTCCGGTGCATTGAGCTGGCGCATAGCACCCAGCGCGTAGGTCATGAGCTGCAGGTTTTCTTCCGCATCGACCGGCACGCGTCCGGTTTTTAGGTCAACAACGTGCAGCGTGTTGCCGTCGACTATGACCGCGTCTGCGGTACCGCCAAGGGCTGAGTGCAGGGACTTGAGGCCCTTGTCAACGTTGACCTCGATCAGCTTCTTGCGCGGGTTCTCGGCGATGGCGTCGATGTACTTGATGTAAGCCTCTGCCATGTCCATCTGGTCTTGGTCGTATTTAGCGTAGTCGATGACGTCGCCGCGCATCAGGTGCTCCGCCAGCTCGTGGACGTCGGTGCCGTACTGAGCCGCTGGCCCTGCCTGCTCGTAAGGCATCTTTGCCTCTAGGCGCACAGAGCCTGGGCACGGCATGAACCGCTCGGCCCTACTGGCCGACAGCCTGGCGTGTTTGCGTGTGGTGTGTTCGGTTGTCATAGTGCCTCCATGTAATTGACTTCTATCTCGCCCTTCATCATCTTCGTCGTAAAGATATTCCTAAAATCTGGATACGCCACCTTCCAAAGGCGGGCATAAAAAGCGATGTGGTTGTTGCTAATCTTGAAGTCGTGGCCGGTGGTAATAATTGACACCTCCCACCTGATGCGGTTAACGATCAGCCAATGGCTAATGTGCTTCCTCCCAGAATGGGCTGCTTCAAGAGAAAATTGCTTGAAGTATCCCCAAACCCTTGGGTTTTCCCGGTGCCAATCCAGCCATATTTCGTACTTGCGTAAAAAATCTACTTCACTGGTGGTCATTGGTTCACCTCAATAAGTTTTGTTAAGTAGTGCTGCGCTTTCTTTAGGTCCTCCAGCCCGCCCTTGTCCTTCCAGCGGCTCACGTACTTGACGACGTTGCCTTCTAGGTAGCCCAACTGGTTGGATGCGATGTAGTCCCACGGCTGTATTGCCTTGGACTTGTAGTGACTGCCGCCGACCTGCTGGGCGTTGGCCAACGCCTGGAACGCCTCTTCCTCCTCCTCGGTGGCCACCATGTCGATGGCCATCTTCATCGCCATAGCTGGCACCACCGGCAACTCCGGCTTTGGCACATACGGGAAGGCGTTGATGTCCTTAATGATCTGCCTGCGCATCTGGCCACGGATGGCCGAGACAAACGATGAGGTGGTGCCAAGGTCCTTGGCCAGCAACTTGTTGCGCAGCTTCGGGTTGTTGGCGATGGCGGCTCTGATCTTGCCGCTTATGCTGTTGGGGTCTTTCTTGCGTGTCATTGTGATTTCTCCTTCGGGTTAAATGATCTGGTCTATAACTTGCAGCTTGCGCAGCACCTTGGCCAACACGTTGTGGTCAAGTGATGCGCGGATCGTGAGCATATAGACCATGGGCCGGAATGACCCCTTGCTCACGTTTTCGATACGGCTTGACGCCTGCTCCAGTGCAGACGTCTGCCAGGTTGCTTCAACAAACACCACGGTGTCTGCTGCTGACAGGTCAACGCCCTCAGACATACTGGCGATATTGCCGACGATGACCTTGGACCGGTTGGCCTGAAAGTCTGCGATGTACTCGTCGCGTTTTTTCCTCGGCGTGTCGCCGGTGATTGACACCGGCTTGTGGGCCTTCAGCCCCTCCACCAGTCCGGCCACCACGTCCTTGTGGTGCGCGAACACGACGACCTGGTCTTGCGACTCAAGCAGGTTGTTGATGAACTCCACAGACGGCTTGATCTTGCGCATGCCGGCCTCTTTCATAACTTCAGACAGGCCTTCGATGGCCATCAGCGCGCTTGGGTTTTCGACCAGCGCGTCTACGTCAAAGTCACGCTCACGCTTGTCGACTGGCAAGTCAAAGGTGATGAGCGACACTTGTGGGTTTTGGTAGTCCGTGAACACGTTTTCTTTCTTGCGCCGCAGGACGTGTGGGATCATGAGCGCCTTCAGCTCCGGCAGGTTTGATGCGCCGGACACGTCCAGCCCCCATGGAGCTGTCCACATGCGTGCGTAGCGCGTGGCAAACTCGTAGTAGCCGTTGCGGTAGATGCCCAGTGCGTGAAGCATTGGCCACAGCTCGATGGGGCGGTTAGGTATCGGCGTGCCAGACAGGCAGTAGACGCGCTTGATCTCCTTCATCGCGGCCATGCAAGCCTTGGTGCGCTTGGCCTCTGGGCTTTTGATCCGGTGGCTCTCGTCGCACACCATGGTCCCAAACTTCTTAAACAGGGTCGGGCTGATGTACTGCACCACGTCGTAGTTGACAACAACAACGTCGCACAGGTTGATGTCTTGCGCCTCTTTCCGGCCATTCACAACTGTCACCTTGAGGTCTGGGTTGACGGCGTTGAATGCGCGCTCCCAGACCGTCTTGGCGATGGCTGGGCACACGATAATGGCCGGCAGGTGCTCGGCTGCAGCCGCCGCCGTAGGCAGCGTCTTGCCAACCCTTGGCTGGTCCGCAAGTATTGCCCGCTTGGTCTTTAATAAAAAGTCTTTAGCGACCTGCTGGTGTGGGTAGAGCTGCATACGTTCCTTCGTTTTGATCGTTTGATTTGCATGTAGTGTATCAGGGTTTAAAAATGTTTTAAAGTGTGTTACATTAATTGCACTCATCCGGCTTGGATGGGCATAGCGATCAAAACGATCAAAACGAAAGAACGACATGACAACACGAGTAGTAACCGACAAGGTCCGCTTCAGCTTCTGCAACGTATGCAGCCCACGCCGCAATGAGTTCAACGGCAAGGACGAGTTCTCAACACAAATCCTGGTGGCCAAGTCAGACACCACCACGGTGGCGGCCCTGAAGGACGCGGCCAGGGCGGCGTTGGCAACAAAGTGGGGTGACAAAGTGCCGACCAAGGTGCGTAACCCTATGCGCGATGGCGACACCGAGACAAAGGGTGACGGATCAGCTTTGGGTCCAGAGTACAAGCACCACTTCTTCATGACCGTCAAGTCAAGTAAGCGGCCAGGCATCATCGACTCCAGCGGCGTTGAGCTGCTTGGGTTAGACGACGTGGCATCTGGCGACTGGGGCCGCGTGTCACTGAACGCCTACGCGTATGACGCAGCTGGCAATAAGGGTGTGAGCTTTGGCTTGAATAACGTGCAGCTCATGAGCAAGGGTGAGTCGCTGGGTGGTGGCCGACCAAGTGCCGCAGCCGACTTCGGTGTGGCCACATCAACAACAGCAGCACCCGTCGCTGAAACGGTAGCCGATGACGACAACTGGTAAACGGCTGGTGGGCGTCTACCTCGACCCAGGTAAACTGGCAGAGGTAGACGCCTTGGCGTCTAGGTTTAGATGGTCACGGTCTGGGCTGCTTCGGCACGCCCTTGACCTGGCCCTGCTGGATTCTTTGCAGCAATCAGCTCTGCCAGTGCCGTCTCCAATGCCTCCACGGACTCATACAGCGGACGTGCGCGACCCTTCAGCCAGCGACTAGCCTGGCTTTGGTGTATGCCCGCATGCGCGCAGATGGCGGTCATTGTTATGCCGAGCGGCTTGGCTTGATCTTTGATGCGCTGTATAGGGTTCATGCATGAATTTTACATTGACTGCAATAACTGGTTGACGGCTTGCATAAAAGAGTCCATGATTCGTTATACGCACCTTGCGTACATAAAGGAAAACAGAATGAACACAGAGCAATACATCAAAGCCCTCAACGCACACGACTGGTCGTTTGAGTGGTCCGACGACGACACAGTCTGGAGGCGCGGGCGCCAGCAGCGGGCCGACCTCAACGCAGCGCGCCCATTACTGGACGCGGATTACGCGATCTGGAACGCTCATTGCGAGCACCACTACGTGGTGGTGGCGTCATGAGCAAATTCGCACGAACAATGGACCAGGCGTTTCCTGGCCACGGCAACTACGCCTACGCCATCAGCACAACACGGCCCAAGCTGATGCGCCGCATGGCCAAACTTCTTGGGTACGCGGCCATTGTTGCCGCTGGCCTGGCTCTCATGCTGTCGTATTTCGACATACTCGTAAAGTAATCTATGTCTAAATTATTAGAATCTTCGGAGTTCCTCTACACCCACCTGCAAAACATTACCGTCGGGGCAGCGGCGCTGGAGCGGGCGGCGGTTCATATCACAGACCACAACGTGCGTATGCGCACCTTCATGCTGCGCATTGTTGACCCAGAGGACTTGGGCCATGCGGTCACTGATGAAGTCCGCAGACTGGCTGGCGCGTTGCTGACAATGGACAGTGGCAATGGGCGCTCGTGATCGAATCTTGGCACTGTGTGATGGCACCAGGTCATCCACAGTCTTGGCCGCCCAGGCGTTTTGTGACCGGTCTTATGTGTGCCGCATCCTACTAGCCGGGCAGAGGTCTGGCAGCGTGTACGTCAGCGGCTGGGAAAAGACGCCAACTCGCAACCGCGCGCTGTACATGTTTGGTGTTGGCGAGAATGTGGCTGAGCCTCGGTCGTCCAGCACCATGCGTGTGCGGGCCATGCTGGAGCGCATGTCCGCAGACGACAGGGACCGCTGGCGCAATAGGACCAACACCCGCCGGCGTAAGGTCAAACAGGACCCGCTGGTTCGGGTGTTTTTTGGAGGTGAGAGATGATTAGAAATTATTGCGGGTTATAGCCCACCTCTGGGAATTGAAACCTCATTTCGCTCAAGAATACTGAGCAAGCCTTCATTGCCGGGGAACACGACAAAGTTACTGGTGTCTGCTTGGAGTACTTGTCAAACGCGTCTGTGTTCTGGCCATACTCGCCAGACTCCATCTGCTTGTAGATGCTATACGGCACGCTGCCGACCATGGATGCCAAGTTGGTGACACCAGACAGGCCAAGCTCTCCAGCTCCAAGCAAATACTCAAGCGGGTTGCGTGCGTTAAATACGGGCATTTACTTCTTCGCTTTCTTTACGGTCTTGGCTGCAGCCTTAAATGCCTTGGCGGTTGGTGCGCCGGCGGCGCCAGGCTTGCGCATGGTCTCCTTACTGCCGGCTGCGATGCGTTTTTGTTTTGCTTGGATGTTGGCGTAAAGCCCCTTGCTTGGCATAGTCGTCTCCTTTGGTTGGATTTATCGGTCTAAAAAGTATCCGCTAGACTGGCCACCAATTACGCCGGATTGGACGAGTTGCTGTCGCTGTGCATCGTTGAGCTGGTTCAACGCCTCGCGCAGCTTGGTGAAGTCGGCTGGGTTTCGTGACAACAACAGCCTGCCTATCTCGTTCCGTACTGGCTCCGGAACCTGCACTCGGCCCAGTCGGTTTGAGGCCGACTGCACTATGCTTGGAGACGCCATACCCGTCTTGGCAGCCACACCCATTTCTGCGGCTTCTCCAAGTACCTGTAGCGGCGACTCGCCAAGGTCAGCTTGGCCAGCTAGGCGCTCTGCCGTCTTAGAGCCTTTGCCGACAGACTCAAACGGCTTCATCTTGCCCTCCTGCAGCAATGTGGCCGCAAAGCGCTTGTAGTCATTTCCAAAAATCTGCTTTAGACGATCCGAGGTGTTTGGCTCTTTCCAAAACTTGGATAAACGAGTCCGGCCGCCCTCTGTGCCGGCGACCTCGCGCAATGACTGCACCGCACCAAGGCGGAACGCATCCATCTCGCTCTTGGTCATTGCGGCCATGGCGTCCGTTAGGTCGTCAATCTTTAGCTTCATAGCGCCGCGACCGACCTCTACAGCATCCAGCAACTTGGATGGCCCAGCGAACGCATCTAGAGCTTGTGAGTATGCTGATTTTCCTCCTACCTTGGGGGAAATTTCTTTTAATTTCTCAACCAAGCTGGCCGCAGCGCCAGACGCGACCCTGTTTGTGTTGGCCTCGCCAGCGCGCTTTGCGGCGGACGCAATGTCATCAAGTGATTTTTTCAGGGTATCTAAAACCCGCATTGGCACAGGGTCGCCAACCTTGAGGTTTGATAGGTCAACCAAGTTGCCGGTCTCCATGCGCTCCAGCTTTTGGGCTTTGCTTTGCGCGTCCGATGCGCGCCGCAGCAGCGCGTACATGCCATCATCAACAGTTACAGTGGCTGTATCCACGACTTTATAGAACGGTGCGGATGACAACTTTCTCTCATCAATCAAACTTTGGACAGTGCCGCGCACGTCTATCGCTTTGCGGCCCATTACCTGCTCCGCCCCAGACAATATGCGCGGACCAGCGGTAGACTGTCGCTGGCGGATGGCCGCGTCAACAGCCTGCTGCGTGCGACCAGGCATTGTGGCGGTGGTGTCAAGTAGCGAGCGAGTTGGCGCAGAGACGTCTGCAATCCTACCCTGCGAGCCAAGGGCACGCAGCTTTGCTTGCGCTTGGTTAAGTGGGTCTGCACCAGGCACCTCTGGCATGCCGCGCGTAATGGCCTGAGCCACCTTTTGCGCCGCATAGTTTTGAGCTTCCGGCGGCAGCACGCGACTAGCAATCTGGCGAACGCCTACGCCAACAGCGGGTATGGCGGCTTGTGTGGCCCCAGATAATACAGAGCCTACAGCTGCGCCAGTGCCGACGTCGGAATAAAACCGTGGGTCATCTAAGCCGTACTCACTAGCTCCGGCGGAACTTAGGCCGCCAAAACCAGCGCCAGTTACACCAGCCCTTGCGAGACGCCCAGCCATTGACATGTTGCGCGCCTGTCCGATGCCAGGGATGGCCATCAGTGGCAGACTTGCAGCAGCCTGTAAACCGATGGTTTTTAATGCCCCCTGCTCTTGGGCCAAAGACGCTTGCTCGCCGCGGATCAAGTCTCTGCCCTGGCGGTATGCCTCTGGGATAGACACACCTTCACGAATAGCCTTTGGTATTGCGGTGGCAGCCCCGTATAACTCGTCGTAAAACCCAAACGTCGGACCCTCTAATGCAGAGCTGACAACTCGCTCAGAAGTTGGGCTTTTCTCTCCAGCCCTAAACTGGGGTGATCGAGACAAAAAATCCACAATGGCGGATGGTTGGACGTTATCCTGCAGCGCCTTTTGAACCCCAGGTCCAACATCTTCTAAGCCCGCCAAGTACTTTACGATTTTCTCGTCCGGGACACCGTCGGCCCTGGCTTTTGCGATGCCATCTTGAATGTTTGCCATTACTAGTCCTTATTCGTTGGGATGAAGTACGAGCCAATGTCTTTGCCAGCTCCGCCGTTTTCAAGCTGGCCCATCACATTACTGTAAAACGATCCGGCGTCCACGCGTGGGCCTATGTAACCGGTCAATGTACCATTTATGTCAATATAATCAACCATAGACTGTTTGGCTAATGCTTGCCCCTGTAGCTGCTCCATCAACATAGCAAGCCTGCGTGCGTTAACTTCGGGTTCCAATTGCGGGTTAAACGCCCTAGCAATCATTTGAGAGCCTTCCTTTTCAGTAAACTGAGTACCCATGACTTCTTTCATGCTTTGCTGCACCACGCCTGCCACATTCTCTTGGGCATCTACGGCGTTGGGGTTGGTAAACGCCTGAACAAATCCAGGGATTAAACCAAGCACTGGACCTGACACTTGCTGGCCGGATGCAATGGATTGAAGCACGCCGCTAATTTGCGTAATGTTGCGCGCAGCGTTGACGTTGCCACCGGCTTTCCAGTCAACGTATGCTTGCGCAAAATTTTCGTCCACAGCCTTACCCATTGGCGTCATGCCCTCGGGGATGCGAACTACGTTGGAACTAGCTCCGGCCTTAGCCCTTGCATTTTGGAATTGCTCAAGTGTGCCGCTGTAGCCTTGTTGTTTGGCGTACTCATACTCTTGAATACCGGATGTTGGCTTGTTAAATGGCGTTGCCCCTGGCACCACGCGCCGCGATCCATTGGTACCATAAACCACCTGCACTGGATTTCCTCCAGGGCCCATCTCTGTAATCGGGTTGCTAAATGTCTCACGCTGACCTGCAGCCTTGACCAGCATTTTTTGCTGATCCGGGGTAGATAGTAGTGGGAACAGCTTGACCTGCTGGTCATTCAGGCCAAACATGCCATTAGAAGTCTGACCCTGCATGCCAGGCTGCATGCCAGGCATGCCAGTCTGCATACCCGGCATGCCAGGCTGCATACCCGGCATGTCAGGCTGCATACCCGGCATGTCAGGCTGCATACCCGGCATGCCAGGCTGCATAGCTGTTGCAGACGACTGTGGCATAGCACCTAGTGTTATGTTGCTGGGGTCTGGGGTTTGCATCTGCGTAGGTGCTGACCCCTGCATCCCACCGGAGATCATGGCGTTTAAGGCTTCTTTGCGCTTCTGCTCGCTACGATACTCCTCAATCTTCTGCTTGGTCAGCATGCCCTGCACAGCGTTTTGGCCAGCCTTGCCGTAAGCCTCTTGGCCAGACAAAAACGCACCACCCAAGGCTTGGCCAAGGTTGGTGGGTGTGGTGGACGGCCCACCGGCCTGCAGCAGCTTGGCGGCCATGGTCATCATGGTCTGCTGCTGCATGCGCTGCTTTTGCTCGTCTGTCAGCAGGTCGCCGTATACATCGCCGCCGCCGAACATGCCGCCGAACATGCCGCTATTGCCGCCATCACCGCCGCCAAACATATCCATAAATCCAGCCATATTATTTCCCCATGAGTTGCATTAGGCCGCCCATAGGCATGCCTTGTTGTTGGGCGCCAGGTTGACCGGCCTGCATCATCTGCATGGCCATCTGCTGCATTTGTTTTTGCTTCATTAGGCGCATGTACTCATCCTGCGTCATCGCTGAGCCTTGTCCCATTTGGCCACCCATCGCCGAGTTGGCCATCATGGAGCCATCAGGCATCCGATGCTGGCCGCCCTGGCCGCCCTGGCCCCGCTGCATCATGGCCATCTTCATGACGTCTTGCATATTAAAGCCTTGGTTCATATCATCCCCTTACAGTAAGCCTAGCAACGCGCCGCCGGCGGCGCCCATCGGGCCAAACATACTGTAGCCGCCCATAGCGCCGCCAAGTATATTAGCGCCGGTGTTTCGGTACATCGGCTGCGTGGTGCTGCCACCCAGGTTGGCCGGCTGCAAGCCCAATGCGCCTTGCATAATGCCCAAGCGCTCCAAGTTCAAATTGCGCTGTGCGTCAAGCTGCTGCTGCGCTGCGGCCTGTCGCTGCTGTCCAAGGCCCATCATCGCTTGGCCGCCTTGGTACTGGCCGGCTGTCTGCGCTTGGCCCATCTGCCCCAGCTGCTGGGCTGCGCCCATTCTGAACTGCGCGCCCTGCATCCCAGCAGCCTGGTTGGCCAGTTGTGCCTGCTGGCCCAGACCAGCGTTGAACTGGTTCATCTGGTTCATGGCAGACTGGTTAGACAGCGACGCAGTGTTCATTGCACCGGCACCAAACTGCCCCGCTTGGTTTAACGCGCCCATGTTTGACAGACCAGCCTGCTGCATGTTACCAGCGTTGAACTGCGACATCTGGTTGCGAGCTGCGGCGTTTGTCAGCGATGCTTGGTTTGCTGCAGACTGGTTGGACAGCGCAGCAGTGTTCATCGCGCCAGCGCCAAACTGGCCCGCTTGGTTTAACGCGCCCATGTTTGACAGACCAGCCTGCTGCATGTTACCAGCGTTGAACTGCGACATCTGGTTGCGAGCTGCGGCGTTTGTCAGCGATGCTTGGTTTGCTGCAGCCTGGTTAGACAGCGACGCAGTGTTCATCGCGCCGGCACCAAACTGCCCCGCTTGGTTCAACGCGCCCATGTTGGTCAAGCCTGCCTGCTGCATGTTACCAGCGTTGAACTGCGACATCTGGTTGCGAGCTGCGGCGTTTGTCAATGCTGCTTGGTTTGCTGCAGATTGATTGGATAAAGATGCAGTGTTCATCGCTCCAGCGCCAAACTGCCCCGCAGCGTTTAGCGCTGCAGCGTTTGATAGTCCAGCCTGCTGCATGTTACCAGCGTTGAACTGCGACATCTGGTTGCGAGCTGCGGCGTTTGTCAATGCTGCTTGGTTTGCTGCAGATTGATTGGATAAAGATGCAGTGTTCATCGCTCCAGCGCCAAACT
>Ga0222631_1000354_pt1 | contig 13838 bp, 12 predicted proteins | sample AntAcemetagenom5_FD_179826 | JGI IMG/M metagenome (GOLD analysis project Ga0222631, IMG submission 179826) | Saline water microbial communities from Ace Lake, Antarctica - #5 | ecosystem: Environmental > Aquatic > Non-marine Saline and Alkaline > Saline | place: Antarctica: Ace Lake | collected... | reverse complement strand
TCTATTTCTAATTTTAGTTTTTCTGATAATGCATTTACAACTGAAACTCCCACACCGTGTAAGCCACCTGATACCTTATATGAGTCGTGATCAAATTTCCCTCCTGCATGAAGTTGAGTCATGATAACTTCTGCAGCAGACATTTTTTCACCCTTGTGCATATCAACAGGTATTCCTCTACCGTCATCTCTAACAGTAATGGTTCCATCAGAGTTTATTTTAACTTCTATATTTTTACAGTGTCCTGCTAAAGCTTCATCTATCGAATTGTCCACAACCTCATAAACCATGTGATGCAGACCTGTTCCATCATCAGTATCACCTATATACATTCCTGGTCTTTTTCTAACTGCTTCAAGACCTTTTAAAACTTTGATCGAGTCAGCCTGGTAATTTGATTTATTTGTCATATTTTTATTGGAAAAATTAATTATAACATTTTTTATCTAAAAAGGACTATTTAAATTAACTAAATTTAAAAATAGTGAATTAATGATTTTTTTCAATTTTTATTCAAGATCTGCTTTGGTAAATTTTTTTGTAGATAAATCATTATTAGTTAAACTTTCATATATCCAATTGTATGTTTTTTTCATGCCCTCTTCTAATTTTGTCGAATAGTTCCATTTTAGCACTTCTTTTAGTTTATCATTGTTACTTGATCTACCCCTAACACCTAGTGGTTTATCAAGTTGATATTTTCGTTTGAGCTTTAATTCTGATATTTTTTCTACAACATCAACTAATTGATTAATTGAAACTTGCTCATCACTACCTATATTAATTGGCTCTCTGTGATTGGATTCAAAAAGTTTTAAAGTTCCTTCGATACAATCATCAATATAAAGAAAGCTTCTTGTTTGTTCTCCATCACCCCATACATCTATAGAATCTTTAGCATTAATTTTTGCCTCAATTACTTTCCTGGAAATAGCTGCTGGTGCTTTCTCTCTTCCACCATCAAAAGTTCCATAAGGTCCGTATACATTGTGATATCTTACAACTCTAGTTTCTATTCCATAATCCTCAAAAAAGTGTCTACACATTCTTTCACTAAACAATTTTTCCCAACCATATCCATCTTCTGGATTTGCTGGATAAGCATGTTTTTCTTCTAGCCCATTAATAAATGTTTCTTCTTGTAAGTCAGTATTATATATACACGCACTTGATGAATATAAAAATTTGATTACATTATTAATCTTTGACGCTCTTAATAAGTTTGTATTTATTAATACCGACAACATACAATCTGCTTTATTATTCATAATAAAGCCCATGCCACCCATGTTGCAAGCCAAGTTGAATATACCATCAATATTCTCTGTCACACTTAAACAATTATTATAATCATTTAAATCCATAGAAAAATTTTTTGCTTTATCAAATTTTTGAAACCAATAATCCAAAGGTTTAATATCTGCTCCAACAACGTTATACCCATCTTTCAAAAGTCTTTTTACTAAATGACCTCCAATAAAACCACCTGCACCAGTAACTAAAATATTTTTTATTTCTCTAGACATCAGTTTTTTTTCCATTATTCATATCTACAAATGCCCATTCCCATTCAATAGGGTTTGTATGTTTATTGAACCAGTATGATAAGTATCTTTCTGCCAAATATCCATAAAGCCTTGTTTCGTAACCTGATAAACTATTAAAACCAAATTTTTCTTCACACCTAAAAAGCCACTGAAAAACACTCTTAAACCACTCATTCATTATTTTTGGATGAGTAATAAACATGTGATGTGGATTAAAAAACCTACTCTTATTAACATATTCTCTAAAATTGTCACGATCATTATTATTCATAAGATCTATTGCTTTATCAAGCATTCCATAGCCATGAAACATATCAAAATGAAGTTTGACAGTTTGTTTTTGATTATTGAAAAGTATTGAAGGATCTTTTATAAAATTTCTAAATCCTCTTTTAACAATTTTCATAAATTTAGGATTATCAACATAAATTTTTTTAGCAATCACAGCATCATAATTTTTCCAGCTTAATGGGATTGTGTTTAAAACATTATCTTTTAAATTTTCTCTGTTGATTGTTATATTTTTATCATAATCTTCTTTTAACCAATATCTTCTATATTGGCAAAAACCAATCCAAGAATTTTCATCATAATTTTTTAATTGATTTTTCCAAAACCAATAATGAAAAACATATTCTGCATAGTGAGGATCTTTATGAAAAATATTATCTCCACTTTTGCATTCTAAATAGTTATCTGGAAATTTATCCTTGCCAACGCCAGCAGGTTGACAGTATAATTCATCTAACAAGGGGTCAGCTCTATTTGTTACATTAAAAATCTTTAAATTATTTACCATCAGTAATGTATAAACGTTTTTTTATTTATCTGAAAAGGTTAAATTAATGGAGGAGAGAGTGGGATTCGAACCCACGGTACCTTTTGGGGTACACACACTTTCCAAGCGTGCGCCTTAAACCGCTCGGCCACCTCTCCCAATAAAATTAGTTATTATTTTTTTTTAATAATTGCAATTTCATTAAAATTACCTTTAAAAATTTCTATACTAGCAAAGTTTTGTAAAAAATATTTTTTATCTTCATTTGAAATATACTTAGATTCAAACATATGATCATCATCTTTAATGTTGTTTAAGATCTCTCTAAGAGTAGGTTTTTCATTTTTAAGATTCATGTCTTGTCTGGTATCAGGAAAATCAAGCTCCTCAACTATAAATAGGCCCCCAGGATTAATTGATCTAAATAACATAAATAAACTAATTATCTGATCTTTATGAGAGTGACTCGCGTCTTCTATTATAATATCAAAATTGATATTTTTTTTTATAATATTATCATTTATCGAATCTTCTTCTGAAGAATTGACATAAAAATTTTTTACTCTTTTAGAGTTATAGCGAAACAGATCTGGACATATATCACCAGCATAAAGAAAAGAATTAGGAAAATAAAAAAACAAACTTGCAGAAGCATTTCCATAAAAAGACCCTATTTCTATTATATTTAATTTATTATTTCTAATGGGCTTGAAATATTTTTCATAAAAATTTCCATATGCATGCGCTTTTATTTTTTCTTTTGTTCTTTTAAAAGGCTGGACATATTGATTTTCATAATAGTTTCCCTTGTCACTATTAAAGTAATCAAAAAGATAATTTAAGTCATTATTTAATAGGTCTTTTTTTTCTTTTTCTAATTTATCAAGATTAGTTTTTGTTGGTAAGTACAAAAAATTTAAGACATACCTATAGGGCAAAACAAAACTTAAATAGATTTTTCTTATTAAAGAAGCTTTTTCAAATCTATGTCTGTAGAATATTTTATAAAACGTATTTATATTCATTATATTAATGATTTATAAATTAAAAAAAAATAAAGTAATTAACTAAATAAATAAATATTAATTTTTATGAGTATTATTAAAAAAATTTTTAAAAGTCTCTATAAATTTGTTGTCTACAGCCTTTTTAAACTGATTTATGGTAAAATACATCCTTCATCAGATCTGTATTCGCATGATGATTTAATAATAACGAAAACTAATAATAAAAAAATTAAGAATTCTGATAAACACAACTATTCAATCTATGAGCTAAAAAATAGTAGAGTATGTAATGACTTTGTAGAGAATGTTGCTATAATTCACAAAAACAAAATCTTAACAAAAATTTCTTACCAACAGGTCAATGGTAAATTTAAAGACGTAAAACATAATTCTGCTATTTATAGGGGCACACCATATTTAAAGAAAAAAATTGATGGCAATGTTTTATGTTTAACACAAGGAGCTAGTGGTCACACAAATTATTTTCATTGGCTCTATGATATTCTTCCTAAAATAAAAATATATTCTGAAAAATATAAATTAACTTCTTTAGATTATTTTTATTTATCTAGACTTGAGGAATATCAAAAAAAAACACTACAAAGCCTTGGGTTAGGAGGTGTTAAAATATTAGATGCTAAAAAATATAGACATTTTTCTGCTGATAAAATTTTTGCTGTAGAACATCCTTGGTATAACAAGGGATATGTCTTAAAAGAGGTCAATAAACTTCCTGGTTGGATTATTCAATGGATTAGAAATAGTTTTTTAAAAGACTCAAAGAAATTTAATTGTAATGAAAAAATATTTATAGATAGAAGTGAATCTAGCTTCAACCATTGTCAACTTATTAACAATCAAGAAGTTCATTCATTTTTGAAAAAACAAGGTTTTACAAAATATAAGGTGGGCCAGCTATCCTGGGAAAAACAAATTTATTTATTTAGAAATGCTAAAGTTATAGTGGGCGCGCATGGAGCCGCTTTTGCAAATCTCGCTTTTTGTGCTCCAAAAACGAAAATTATAGAGATTAAACCAAAATATCATCCTAACTATGTAAGTAAAACTATAGGTAAAATTAATGATTTAGATGTTAAAATAATAGAAACAGCAAAAGTTAATAAAAACATAAGATCTCAAGGAGATATTATGTTGGATATTGATAGATTAAAACAATCTCTAAATTAGAAATTTAGAGAATTTTTTTTTATTTAATAACAAATATTTTGGTAATTTTTTCTGATTTTTAATTTTAATAAATTTAAATGCTCTACCAAATAAATCTTTTTTTAAAGAAATATTTTTTTTAATATTCTTGGTATCTTTATAATTTTTCTTATTAAACTCACTGTGTGCATATGACTCTATTTTTTTTTTTATGCTTTTATCTGACATAACAAATGAAAAATGCCACCCCCCATCTTCAATAATATTCCAATTTATTTTATCCATTCTCCAAAATGAATATTTTTTAACTTTTTGGTTTCTTAACCATTGTGGGGACTTTAAATATTTTTTTTTGCAAACTTTGCTTCCTATCCAATCTGGTTCAGAGATATTATGTAAATTAAACCGATAATAAAACATTTTTTGTTTAAATGCTGTGTATTTTTTTTCCTTAAAAATTTTCAAATTGGATATTTTCGGTATCTCATCCAAGTCTGAAATCATAATATAGTCCTCAGGCTTTGCGCCGTTGAGTCCTTTAACTATAAAATTTCTGTTATAGTTTTCTCTTTCCCAGTTTGATAGATTCTTGGGAAATTTATCCAATACAATATATTTTATTTTATTTTTAAAAATTAAAAAATTATTAATCTTGAAATTAAGTTTTTTTTTATTTCCTTGATGGTCAAAACGTGATTCTACAATTATAAATTTATGTACAAATTTTGAAAGAGTTTGTAGTCTTAATTCTAATAACAAATCTTCATTGTTATACATAAAACAATCAAATAATTTCATGAACTAATTTTCCTTGCTTATCTTTAAGACGCCTATGAATGCTTCTTGGGGTATCTCGACTCTACCAAACTGTTTACCTCTAGCTTTTCCCTTTTTTTGCTTATCTAATAATTTTCTTTTTCTATCTCTAGCACCACCACCATGAATTTTGGTTAGTACATCTTTTTTAAACCCCTTAATAGTTTCTCTTGCTATAATCTTTCCACCAATTGCTGCCTGAACAGGAATCATAAAGTTGTGTCTCGGAATTAAATCTCTTAATTTTTCACAAACCTCTCTCCCCACTGTTTGCGCAAAATCCTTATGTACCATCATTGATAAAGCATCCACCGGTTCAGCATTTACAAGTATTCCAAGTTTTACCAGGTCTCCCTCTCGATGACCTATAATTTCATAATCAAAGCTTGCATACCCACTGGTCATAGATTTTAATCTGTCATTAAAATCAAAAACAACTTCATTTAAAGGAATCTCATAACTTAATACCGCTCTATTTCCTGAATAGCTTAAATTAGTTTGTACCCCTCTTTTATCTTGGCAAACTTTTATAATTGCTCCTAAATATTGATCCGGGGTGATGATTGTTGCTTTAATCCATGGTTCTTCAATATATTTAATTAATGTAGTCTCGGGTAGGCTAGACGGGTTTTGTAACTCTATTATCTCACCTTTATTCATATGAACTTTATAAACAACACCAGGTGTTGTAGTTAATAAGTTTATATCAAATTCTCTCTCTAATCTTTCTGTAATAATCTCTAAATGTAATAAACCTAAAAACCCGCATCTAAAACCTAAACCTAATGCTGAAGAAGATTCTGCCTCATATGAAAAACTAGCATCATTTAACTGTAACTTACCAAGACCATCTTTTAACTTTTGATATTCGGAGCTATCAACTGGAAATAATCCACAAAATACCACTGGTTTACTTGGTTTAAAGCCTGGCAACGCTTCATGAAGTGGTTTACTGGCATCACAAATAGTGTCACCAACTTTTGTTTCTGATAAAATTTTTATTCCCGTAGTTATGAAACCAATTTCTCCAGAATTTAATTCTTTGATATCAGTAGCTTTTGGTGTGAATACCCCAACTTTTTCAATAATATACTCTTGGTTGGTAGACATCATTTTTATTTTCATATTTTTAGAAATTTTTCCATCAATAACTCTGACTAAAATAACTACTCCAAGATACGTGTCATACCAACTATCAACTAATAAACATTTTAAATCCGCATTTTTTTCTCCTTCAGGAGCTGGTAGTGACACAATAATTTGTTCTAGGATATTCTCAATACCTTCACCTGTTTTTCCAGAACAAGGTATTGCATTTTCAGTATCGATACCAATTACATCCTCTATCTGTGTTTTTGTTTTTTCTAAATCTGATGCGGGTAAATCAACTTTATTTAACACAGGAACTATTTCATGCTTAGTGTCCAAAGCTTGATAAACATTTGCTAATGTTTGTGCTTCAACTCCCTGAGTGCTATCAACAATTAAAATGGATCCTTCACATGCATACAAAGATCTACTAACTTCATAGCTAAAATCTACATGTCCTGGAGTATCAATGATGTTTAGAATATATTGTTTACCATCTTTCGCTTTATAATTAAGTTTAACAGTTTGAGCTTTAATGGTTATTCCTCTTTCTCGTTCGATATCCATTGAGTCTAAAACTTGTGCCTTCATCTCTCTTTCTGTAAGACCACCACATGTGTGGATTATTCTATCTGCTATAGTTGACTTACCGTGATCTATATGAGCAATAATTGCAAAGTTTCTAATGTGATCAATTTTTGCCATGATTATGATCTAATTTTTGCACTAATTTTTGACTCGACAGCTGAAATAATAAGTTGATTAATTTTATTTAAATCATCATCTGTTAATGTTTTCTCTAAAGATTGAATAGTTACATTTAACGCAATTGATTTTTTGCCATCAGGAATATTTGTTCCCTCATAAACGTCAAACACTTTAACAGATTTAATTAATTCTTTGTCTACACTGTAAATAATCTCAATTAACTCATAAACTTTAAAATTTTTATCTAAAACAAAAGCAAAATCTCTCTCTGATTTTTGAAAATCAGAATATTTGAATTGAGTTTTTTGATTTTTTAATGATTTCTTTGGTTGTTTCAAGTTGTCTAAAAATATTTCAAATCCTACTAGTGCTTCAACTTTAATGTCTAATTTTTTTAATATACCGGGATGAATATCACCAAAAAAAGCTACTATTTTTTCTTTACCTTTATTTAGAAATATTCTTCCAGATTTTCCTGGGTGATAATAACTTGGTGTTTCATCATCAATATAGAATTTGTCTTTATTATATCCTGCTTCAACTAAACTTTTGATAACATCACTTTTAACATCAAATACATCAACTAATCTTTCTTTTTCCAACCAGCTTTGTCTGGCTAATTTTCCTGATCTTAATCCACTAGCTACAGTCTGTTGCTCTCCTGGTTGAGATCCTAAAAAAGTTGGACCTATTTCAAATATTGATAAATCCTTAAATCCTCTTACTAAATTTTTATTTAGATAAATAATCAAATTAGAAAAAATTGAACTTCTCAATACATTTAAATCTGAACTTATAGGGTTAACTATTTTGATTTCTTTATTATCTTCAATAAATAATTGGTTAATTTTACTATCGGTAAAAGACCAGGTGATAGCCTCAAGATAGCCTTTGGAAGCAATAGATCTTTGTAAAAAATGAAATAGTCTTTGTTTTAAATTTAATGTTTGTTTTTTTCTAGCTTTTTCAGGTTCAATCATTTTAATTTGATCATAACCTTTTATTCTTACCAGCTCCTCTACCACATCAACTTCTTGGGAAATATCGGGTCTCCAAGATGGAATGATGATATCAAATATTTTTTTATCTTCTTTTATTTCAAATCCTAGATTACCTAAGATTAGTATCATTTCTTTTTTTTCAATATTAAATCCTGTAATTTTTTCAAATAAAATAGGATTAAATTTTAATGATTTTTTTTTAACATCTTCAATTTTTTGAATATCAAATTCACTCACCACACCACCGCATATTTCTTGTATTAAATTAGCTGCTTTTTCAAGTCCTTGTTCAATTGACAACGGATCAATACCCCTTTCAAATCTAAATTTTGCATCCGTGTCTATATTCAAAATTTTAGAAGATTTTCTGATTGATCTTGGGTTAAAATAAGCAGACTCTATTAATACATTTTTTGTATTTAACGTAGTTCCTGTTCTTGTCCCACCTATTATCCCACCAAGGCCTAATACACCTGTAGCATCTGATATGACACACATCTCATCACCTAGCTTGTATTCTTTATTATCTAATGCTTCAAATGCTTCACCTTCTTTAGAACTTCTTACAATTATTTCTTTATCTATTTTATCAATATCGTACGCATGTAGAGGTCTGTTTAAATCAAACATTACATAATTTGTGATATCCACTATTGCAGAAATGGACTTTTGACCCAGGGAAATTATTTTTTCTTTTAGCCAGTCTGGGCTTTCAATATTTACTACACCTGTAATCAAACAACTACCAAATGATGTACATGCTTTATTTTTTTCATTTTGAATTTTTACATTAACTGTATGTTTACTTTTTTTATCTAATTTTTTTTCTTTTTGATTTTTTAACTTACCTGCGCCTGCTGCGGCCAGATCTCTTGCTATTCCTCTTACACCTAGGCAATCTGCTCTATTTGGTGTTATAGATATATCAATTACATTTAAATTATTTTTAGGAAAATAATTTTCACCTACTTTTTTTTCATATTTTTCTGGTGAAAGCTCTGTAATGCCATCGCTTTCATCTGATAAGTTGAGTTCAGATTCTGAACAAAGCATTCCATATGAAGTCACACCTCTTATTTTGCTTACTACTAATTTCATTTGATTTTTTGGTACTACTGCACCTGGTGGCGCATAAATTGTTAATAATCCTTCTTTTGCATTTGGTGCACCACAAACAACTTTAATGGGATCACCTGCTCCAATGTCTACATCACAAACTCTAAGTCTATCCGCATCAGGATGTTTTTCTGCTCTTAAAATCTTGGCAATTATAAAACTATCTAGTTCGCCTGGTTGACTATCAACACTTTCCACTTCCAGACCAACATCCGTAAGTTTATCAATAATTTGATTTTCATTAAGTTTGGTGTCCAGATGTTCTTTTAACCAATTTGTTGTAATCTTCATCTACTTAGGCCTCTGTAGTTTGTGGGTACATCTATTGGGTCAAAACCAAAGTGGTTTAGCCATCTATAATCACAATCAAAAAATGCTCTTAAATCATTTATGCCGTATTTAAGCATTGCCAATCTATCTATTCCTATACCAAATGCATACCCTTGAAAGTCACCAGGATTTACTTTTACATTTTTTAAAACGTTTGGATGAACCATCCCACAGCCTAAAATTTCCAGCCACTTATCTCCTTCACCAATTACTATTTTTCCATCTTTAATTTCATAGCCAATATCAACCTCGGCTGATGGCTCAGTGAATGGAAAATGACTTGGTCTAAATCTCATTTTGATTTTATCAACTTCAAAAAATTCTTTAATAAAATAATTTAAACAACCTTTTAAATGACCCATATTTATATTTTTATCAATATGTAACCCTTCTACTTGGTGAAACATTGGTGTATGAGTTTGATCACTATCTGATCTATATGTTCTACCTGGTGCAATTATTTTAAAAGGTGGTTTATCATTAAGCATAGTTCTAATTTGAACTGGAGAAGTATGTGTTCTCAATAATAGTTCTTTTTTTTCATCAAGATAAAACGTATCGTGCATATCTCTTGCTGGATGATTATCAGGTGTATTTAATGCCGTAAAATTATTATATTCATTTTCAATATCTGGTCCTTCTTCCACACTAAATCCAATTTCAGAAAAAATTGAGGAAATTTCATCTATGACTTGAGATACTGGGTGAATTTTTCCCAGAATAAAAGGTCTCTCCGGTAAGGTTACATCTATTTTTTCTTTTTCTAATTTTTGATTAATTTCTTTAATTTCAATATTGTCAACCTTTGTAATAATTAAATTTTGAAGCTCCTCTTTTACTGCATTTAAGTCTGATGCAAATTTCTTTCTTTCTTCTTCTGCAACTTTTCCAAGTTGTTTAAACTGAGAGCTAATCAATCCGGTTTTACCAAATAGATCAGTTTTGATTTGGTTAACTTGATTTAAGTTTAAATCTTTTTTTAACTCTAAACGAAATTCATCTTTAATTTTTTTAATATCAGACATGTTGAGAGATTATTTCTTCACCAAAGAAAAACAATAGTGAAGATTAATTTAGTGCAGATTGAGCTTTTTGAACGATCGTTTTAAAGGCTTCTGGGCTGTCGTATGCTATTTCAGCTAATATCTTTCTATCTAGCTTAATTCCACACTTTGTTAAGCCATTAATAAATTTTGAATAAGTTAACCCTTCAGATCTAACACCTGCATTAATTCTCTGTATCCACAAAGATTTAAATTCTCTTTTTTTAGTTCTACGATCCCTGTATGCATATTGCATTGCTTTTTCCATAGCTTGCTTTGCAACTCTTATCGTATTTTTTCTTCTGCCCCATTGACCCTTGACAGCTTTTAAAACTTTTTTATGTTTAGCGTGACTTGTTACGCCTCTTTTTACTCTTGCCATTTTATCCTCTTAAACTGTAAGGCATATATGATTTAACTATTTTGCCATCTTGTTTTGACATAGCAGTCGTGCCTCTTAATTTTCTGATTTGTGAATTTGTTCTTTTAATCATACCATGTCTCTTTCCGGCTTGGGCCATCATTACTTTACCTGTAGCTGAAATTTTAAATCTTTTTTTTGCTGAACTTTTAGTTTTTAATTTTGGCATAATTCAGCGGACTTATACAAATATTGGAATGGATTTACAACCTCTATTAAGCCTTATAAAGGCTGAATAACCATGATCATTTGCTTACCATCAAACTTTGGGTGCAATTCTACTTTGCTAATATCTTGCATATCAATTTTTATTTTATCCATCAGCTCTCTACCTAAGTGAGAATGCTGTAATTCCCTACCTTTAAACCTTATGGTAAATTTTACTTTATCGCCTTTTCCAATAAATTTTTTGGCATTTTTAACCTTGAAATCATAATCATGAGTCTCAGTAACTGGCCTCATTTTAATTTCTTTTAATAAAACGATTTTTTGTTTCTTTTTTGCAACATTTGCTTTTTTTTGGGCATCGTACTTAAATTTCCCCATATCTATAATTTTACATACAGGTGGTTTTGCATTTGGAGCTATCTCAATTAAATCTAAGCCTTGCTCTTTGGCCATTGATATGGCTTCATTAGTATTTATTATTCCTATATTATCACCATCACTTCCAATAACCTGAACCTCTGGTGCAGTAATCCTATTGTTAGACTTAGGTCCTCTATCTTTAGTTCTTCTTTGAAAGTAATTTTGTTTAAAATCTGCCACTTAGTTTGAAGATGCTTTGTTTAAAGCTGAGAATTTTTTTAAGAATAATTTTAATTCCATATTTTCTTGTTTATTGGTATCCAATCTTCTAATCGTTACTGTGTTACTGTCAACTTCTTTTTTACCACAAATCAACAAAAGTGGTATTTTAGATAAAGAATGCTCTCTAATTTTATAATTTAAGTTATGGTTTTTTAAATCTACTTCAGAACTCATACCAGCATCATTAATTTTCTCATTAACTTCTTTTGCGTATGCATCAAACTCCTCTGAGATTGGAATTATAACTACCTGTAAAGGAGCAATCCAAAATGGAAATTTTCCCTCATAGTTTTCTATAAGTATTCCTATAAACCTTTCTAGTGAACCAAATAACGCTCTATGAAGCATTACCGGAACTTTTTTAGTTCCGTCGTTGTCTACAAAAGATGCGTCTAATCTTCCTGGTAAATTTAAATCTACTTGTAAAGTTCCACATTGCCAATCTCTACCAATAGCATCTCTTAAAACAAATTCAATTTTTGGACCATAAAAGGCTCCTTCACCTTTATTAACCGTGTACTCAAGTTTTGACGCTTTAACAGCATCTAGTAAAGCTTTTTCTGCTTTATCCCAAACATCATCATCACCAACTCTTAAATCTGGTCTATCTGAATATTTTAATATTATATTTTCAAACCCAAGATCTTTATAAATATCTAAAATCAAATTTGTAACAATCAAACATTCTTCTGTAATTTGATCCTCTGTACAAAAAATATGAGCATCATCTTGTGTAAAGGCCCTAACTCTTAACAACCCATGTAGTGCTCCTGAGGGTTCATATCTATGTACTTTTCCAAATTCAGAAATTCTTAATGGAAGATCTCTATAACTTTTTAAACCTTGGTTAAATACCTGAACATGGCCTGGACAATTCATTGGTTTAATTGCAAATATTTTTTCATCTGGTGTTTGAGATGTATACATATGCTCACCATATTTTTCCCAGTGACCTGACTTCTCCCACAAAGCTCTATCTAAAATTTCAGGAGTATTTACCTCTTTGTAACCTGCCTTATCTTGCCTACCCCTCATATAAGCGACTAACTTTTGAAATAACTTCCACCCTTTTTCATGCCAAAAAACTGATCCTGGACTTTCTTCTCTGAAATGAAATAAATCCATTTCTTTCCCAAGCTTTCTATGATCTCTTTTTTCAGCTTCTTCTATTCTTTTTAAATATTCATCTAAATCTTTTTGTGAGGCCCAACTTGTCCCATAAATTCTCTGTAACATCTCATTATTAGAGTCACCTCTCCAATAAGCTCCTGATACTTTTGTTAATTTAAAATATTTACCAATTTTTCCTGTTGAAGATAAGTGTGGCCCTCTACATAAGTCATACCATTCTCCATGAAAGTATATGGAAACATCTTCTCCTTGGGGAATACTTTCAATAATTTCAGCTTTATATATTTCTCCCTTATCTTTAAAATGAGATATTGCTTTGTCTCTACTCCAAACTTCTCTTGTAGTTGGAACGTCTCTATCAACAATTTCTTTCATTTTATTTTCAATTTTATTTAAATCTTCTTCTGTGAAAGGTTCTTTTCTTGAGAAATCGTAATAAAATCCATTTTCTATAATTGGACCAATAGTTACTTGGGTTCCTGGAAAAATTTCTTGTACTGCCATTGCTGTTATGTGTGCAGTGTCATGACGGATAGTTTCTAGGCCTTCTTTATCTTTGGAGGTAAAAATTTTAATAGAACAATCTTTGTCTATGACATAACTTAAGTCTCTAAGCTCTTCATCAACACTGATAATCGTAGCTTGCTTTGATAAAGATTTACTAATCTTTTCCGCAACCTCTAGCCCTGTCACTTTATTTGGAAATTTAATACTGTTTCCATCTGGTAATGTAATTAATGGCATTTAATTTAATAATTTTTTGTACTCTGAATATGTAGAAAAACACATTTTTTCAACATTAAATTTTTTAATTACATTTTTTCTACCTTCAATACCTATTAATTTCAATCTAGATTCATCTAAATTTAAAGCT
>Ga0222631_1000347_pt1 | contig 13942 bp, 17 predicted proteins | sample AntAcemetagenom5_FD_179826 | JGI IMG/M metagenome (GOLD analysis project Ga0222631, IMG submission 179826) | Saline water microbial communities from Ace Lake, Antarctica - #5 | ecosystem: Environmental > Aquatic > Non-marine Saline and Alkaline > Saline | place: Antarctica: Ace Lake | collected... | reverse complement strand
CAACTGATGGCATATCAGTACACTCAACAATAGGGTGTCCTAAAATATTAGAACCAACGCCCATAGCATATACACCTGGTTGGAAAATATATTGTCCTGCCGTATCTTGCATTTTTCTAACAATTGCAAGAGTTGATCTAGACATAATCCAAGAACCATTTCTTGCATATTCAGCTTTAACATTGTGTGCTGCATTAACTAAATCATTTGCACCAAGAACGTCATTAGTAATTGATGTTTGTGATCTACCTGCTGGTAAGCCTGTAAGAATACCTTCTGGTTTTCCAACAGAGTTTCCTGATACGAATGCCGCACCTTCTGCTTTTGCAAATTGCTCTGTAAATTCAGAGTTCATTTCTGCTTCAAGATTGAAAACTGAATCTTCAAGTTCTTGTTCAGAAATATCAACCAAAGCATACATTTCGTGTGCTGCGATTTCTTCTAAACCAACTGTGTATCCAGTAGTTTCACTTCTAGTTCCTTCTTCTGCAACCCATTGTGCTGCAAATTCGCCTGTTCTTTTTGGAACTTGAACACTTCTTTGAGATGTGCTTCTGATTCTAGCGATTGATCTAATTGGAGAATATTCAACTATTCCTTTAATTAGTTCTCTCACATACTCAGGTGGAGCAAGATAACCAGCTGTTGTATCGTTTCCAACAGTTAGAACCTTGATCTCATCTGGAGATAAGTTTTCTTTACCTTTTCTTAACCATTTGTCAAAGATTTTAAGATGCTTTGATTCCAATTTGGATTCGTTTGCAAAGTTAGGTCTTGATAAAATAGTTTCTATTTTCGCCATCGCTTCTTGAGATTGCTTTTGTGCTTCAGATTGAGCTTTCATGCTTACTTCCAAATCAGCAAATTTATCCATATCTTTTTCAATTTTAGATAATTTTGCTTCTGTTACTGGATCAGCAGCACCTTTAGCTTCAACTTGAGATAGTCTTTCATCATTCGCTTGTTTGAAAGATTCAAAAGTTTTTCCAAGAGTTTCGACAGCAGATTTTACTTCATTGTTGTCCATTTTTATTTCCTTTTGGTTTATTGTTTAATTATATTAGCAACTTTATTTATTAAGTCGGCTAATTGCCTATTACTATCTCCAGCATCTCGCTGTGATAAAGATTCAGATAATGCTTTCGCACCTATCTTTGCCTCAGTCCGAGAAAGATTTCCTGCCTCACGCAGAATTTTTTCCCACTCTCGAATATTTTTTGCATTTCCTTTAACAGTTTCAATCAAAGCACTTTCATTCATTGGGAAAGTTACTAAACTGATTTCCATAAGATCAACTTCTTTAAGAGTTCTTACTCCCCTCTTATTTTCGTTGTATCCCTGTTTTTCTGGATCTGCTCTAAATCCTATTGACATTCCATCTAATGCACCCATTTTTAAAAGTTCATACGCTTCACGACCTTTTTGAGTACCCATAGCTAGTTTGCCTTTTACAAATAAACCTTTTTGATCTTCATATATTTCTTCAAAGACTCCTATAGGTTCATCTGTTTTATGTTGATATAACATCTTTACTTTATTCGCTGGTCTATTTTTTAAAGACTTTGAAAAAGCACCTTTTTGCATTATATCATTTCCTTGATCTTCGTTTCCGAAAATAGAACCATAGCCAGTAAAGACTCCTTGTTCTCCAAGTTCTTTGATTTCGGATTCAAAAACTAATTTCTTTAATTCTGTATCGCATTGACAAATATTATCTTCTTCACAAACGCAAACAGTTTTCATAAGTTTCTTTTTTGGTTTATGATATTTTTCATCAATTAATTCCTCATACTCATCATGAGTAGAACAAGGCATATAAATCTTGTTACCATCTTCGTCTATCATTGAATGGCTTCCTACGCAACCTATTTCTTTTGCTCTTGTTTCTGCACTTGCTTCATTGTCGTAATTATCTTCTGCCTTTTTTGATTTAGACGAGATAACATCTGTCAAAGATTTTATGGCTTCGCCCATTTTTTCAATATCATTCATTGAATATTTCTCCTTTTTATTTTTATTTGTAAATATCATTATTTCAATCTATTTATAATAAATTCTTTTGCTTTATTTTTTAAATCAAACTTATCATTCAATTTACATAAGCATATACCGATTATAATTCCTATTAGTATTAATTTCATTTTATCTCCTATAAAAAATCAGGTGTTATATATATGGAAGCACACCTGCAGTTAATTGTATTTCCAGCAGAACCACTAGGATCACCTGGGTATTTTAATCTTTCACCACCGACAATAAAGTTGGCTTCTAAAGGCACTCTTTGCCCTGATGCAATAGAATGACTTATTCTAGTACGAGCATCTTGAATAGCCACCCATTCTTTAACGGTTCCCTCTATGTTCATGTTTTCTGCAACTGCTTCATTTGCAAAACTGGCTACTCTATGAACTTCTGTTCTTGATATAAGATTTGCTCTATATATGCCCATACCAATAATTGTATTTCTTAAAGCAACTCCTGTGGCTTCAGTAGATAATCCGTTTGCATACGAGTTGTCAATTACTTTCGCCAATCTTATTCTTGTTGTTTCGTCTATATCAGAAACCCAAATACCAGTATTTAAAGCTATAAATGCTGCTAATTGTTTATCAAAATCTTCATCAAAATTTTTAGAGAAAAATCTTCCTAACGCATAATCTTTAAAAGCATATCCTACAGTTCTATAGATAGTGTTTAAAATAAATTTTAACTTATCTTTTTGCTTTCTTAGTTCTATATCTAAAAGAATCTGACTGCTTGTCTGGTATGCTATCTTTACTTTGTTTCCAAACTCTAAAAAGTATCTATTCAATACTTTGTTATATTGTCTTGTATAGGGTGTTCTTAATCTTTCTTGTTGATACCAAGTTCTTTCCCTAACTCCCTTAAACAATTTTAATTGTTTGCGATTAAAAAACATTATCTACCCAAAACATTTTACTTATTCTCCTTATTATCTTTTATTAAATATTTTATTATTACTAATGTATTGTGGTAGTTCCTGTTGGGTAGTAGTTGTCTTCAAGTTCTTCAATACGATCTAATATACTATCTGCATCAAAGTCAATGCTTTTAGTCATGTGAATGTAAGAAGCATAATGTGCTGCTTCCCTTTTTGTTTTAAACTTTCCTATTAGAACTACTAATTGGTACTCACCCTTGTTTTTTAATTTCTCTACAAATACTTTTGTTTGTTTAATTGTCGCCATCTTTTTTATTTATATTTTCAATTAAAAATTTTTCTTTTTCTTTTTCTAGTTGGTTTCTAACTTTTGTACTCCAGCTAAATCCTGCATCTCCACCCCATAATGCCCAAGCTATTCTACCATTAGATGGGTATCCTTTTTCTCCAACTTTAAATCCTTCTGCTGCTTTATCACTTTCGTGTCTGCTAAAAAAACTAAACATTCTTTTTACTGTACTAGGAGATAATTTTTCTTTAGCAACGATTTGACTTGCCCTAACTGCACCCACTCTAGTGCCTCCTCTATTAAATTCTTTTCTCCAATCAATACCTTTTTTAGCTTCTGTAACCATTGCGTCTGTAGGTGTTGTATTTATATCACTAATGGCTTTTATCACTTCATCAATGTCTGCGTCTTCATCTTCAATTAAATCTGTTGGTATAACTTCATTAGGAATTTCTTCACTAACAATATTGGCTGTCATATCGTCTGTTAAATTTAAAGGCATTAAATTTGCTGGAACTAATAAACTATCAGCACCTTCCATTGTTTCATAACCCAATGCTTCTCTTGCTTCGTTTCTAGTTAGGATACCCTCTTTGACTCCTGCACTAACAGATTCAAAAACTCTTTTTCTTTGTTCTGCCATAGCTGGTATTGAGTCAATATCATATCTTAATTCTAAAGAATCATCTTTGAACATGGGTACTAACCACTCATTTAAATCTCCCTGTATTCTGTCAAGCAAAGGAATAATTGTTTCATTGTATAAAGCAAGTTTTGCTTCTGCAAAATTAGAATAAGTTTGTGAGTCTGGTATACCTATAAGCTGACTTGGTACTCCATAAACCAAAGCAATATCTTTGGCTGACATATTTTTTAATTGTATAAAGTCCATGTCTTTAGGAGATAAGCCCATTTCTTTCCACTCAAAATCTCCCTCTAATAACATTGGCTTACCAGCATTTCCTGTTCCACTAAATCTCTGATTAATATCATTCCTTAATTGATTTCTTTGAACATCTGATAGCTGAACATGACCGCCTGTTTCATCTTTTGGATTAAAGATAACAGCACCACTAGGTCTTGCTCCATTTTGTAATAAATTTACATTGTGTTTATTTGATAAATTGTGTTGGTCAATATCCACACTTGAAGCCTGCATAGGACTCATTCCATAATAGTCGTCCAAAGGATTAAAAAGTTTTATATGTTTTACTTTAGAACCACCTGTTGCCTGATCTACTAAATAGCTTTCAACAACTTGACCTTTAAGCATATAGTCATAAGCAACTGGCATTACTCTTGAGCCTGCTCTAATGCTCATTCTGTCAGGTCTTAAATTGTAAAGTTCTGTTGGTGGAGTATTATCTCCTCCCACACTTAAAATATAATTGTTTCCTGAAATTAATAAGTAAGAATACAATGCTTGAAACCATTCAACCTGTGACATGGTAGGACTAGGGTTATATAATAAATCTAATAGAGGGTGTTTATCAATTTCTTGATCTCCTCTGAATAAATTTATTTTAACTCTTGACGCATTGTTTGCTATTTCATTTACACATCTATAAACAATAGCATTCTCAGAATAACCATCAGTTGCTAAATCTTCATAAGAAATTTTAGGTGCTGAATCGTATCCCAAAGAATTATAATAAACAATCGGTGCTTCTTTTCTTTGCACATTCGGTTGTTGTTTTGTTTTGAATATATTTTTAATATTTTGATATATTGTTGCCATTAACTAATTCTCCAATTTGCTTTGCCTGTTCTTTGCGACAGTTCTGTTATTCCCCATACTAAAGCATCTAATCTATCTGGCGAACCAGAAAATGTTGTGGGATTGTAATTTGCCATTTGATCCTCTAAAAATTGAAATGGTTTTATGTGCTTAACTCTATTCTGTTCATACAACGCAGATACTGGTTCTGCTCGTAAGTATTTACCTTTAGTTGCTCTCACACTTCCATAACTTATATTATTATCTACTGTCCTTATCACTCTTTCAACTAAATCTCCACCATTATTTACTTCGGCAATAATTCTGTCTGCGTCATACTTGTAATAAGTTTCAACTGCTACTTTAGCCCATTGATCTGGACTGTACCTACCAGTTAAGTCATCAAGAACATAAAATTTATCATCTGTGCCTTTAGCACAAACTATGATCCCTGTTTCGTTTGAACTTTTGTGATGAGTAACTGCAGGATCAATAGCTACTACTGTTCTTGTAAAGTTTGGTATTAAGTCTGTGGATTTGAGTAGTGCTTTACTAATCATATTGCGATTCCATAAAGCACCCTCCACATCTTCTAAAATTTCAGCGAATAATTCTTGTCTGCCCAGCCTAGTTCCTTCATATTTTTCTTTAAGTTTTTTAACTGCGGACTCTGCAAGATTATCCTTATTTTCAAAAGTGCTACCTCTTGTTACAAGAGAATCTTTACTAATTACTAATTCTTTAATCAAATCTGTTGGTTTGGGAGTTGTTGTTATTACTACTTGTGGCTTATCTCCAAGTCTTAATCCAAATAATAATTGATCCCATGCGTCATTGTTTTTCCAGCTACCTAATTCATCACACCATGCTCTATGAAATTGTGGACCTCTTAATCTGTCTGGCTGTTCAGCAGAAAAAGTTTTATAGATAGTTCCATTTTTCAAAACTAATTCTCCAATACTTCTGTTCCAGTTCTCAACATTGTCAGGATCAATACAAGCCAACAAACCAGACACACCCTCTATACAAGTATCACGACCATCTCCAAATGTAGGAGTTACTATTGCTATTCTTGAGTTTGGTCTAGTCAATCCATAAAACGCAACATCTTGTGCACCTGTTCTTGTCTTACCCCAACCTCTACCCGCTAAGATGAGCCAAACATTCCAATCTCCTTTAGGAGTTATTTGTTTCTTCCTCGCTGTCTTGCACCAAGTCAGATGCTTCAATAATATTTTCTGATTTAACGAAGTTAATCTCGTCAAATACTTTTCGGATTTCAATAAGCTGTCTTTCCTCTCCGAATAATTGATCTCCGTCTTTTCCTGTAAGTTCATGATAATTTTTTTCTTTCCAACCAGCCTGTGTCTTTAACCAGAATATCTGTGCAATCACATTACCATCTTTTGCTTTTTTAAACAATGCTTGAGATATAATAGCATTTGCTCTAGCTTTACTGGTATCTAACTCTCTTCTAAAATTTTTTCTTAAAGTAGGTTCACTCACTTTAACTATTTGTGCTATCAAAGTTTGTGTTACTCCAGCTATCGCAAGTGCTTCAACTAATTTAGTATCATCATCTTTTTTGATATAAGGTGGTCTTCCTACTTCATTATTTTCTTTATTCATTCCCTTTTTTATAACCGAAAAAAATTATTAATGCACTATGTATAATGTTTATTAATAGAAATTAACACTTAAAAATAGCTTTTATTACGAAATTTATTAATATTTATTAATTATGCTTAATAAGTCGCTATTTTAATGACTTATTTAACTAATAAAAATTAATATTTTCTATTATTTTACTTTTTATTCCTTTAAAAATGAGTATAATATTACTTATGTTAAACACAAAAAAAGGAGATAAAATGTCAAACAAAAATACAATAATGCAAAAAGTTGCAGATCAAGTTATCAAAGCGATTGATGAACACGATACTAAATGGTTATGCCCTTGGTCAAAACAGGGTATGCCTAAAAATATTCGTGGAACTTATTATACTGGAATCAATACTTTTATTCTTTGGTGTGTTCAAGGCGAATATAATTATTCCTCTCAAACTTATGCTACTTTTAATCAAATCAAAGAAAAAGGTGGCAAAGTGAATAAGGGTGAAAAAGCACATCAAGTTGTTTTCTACACTCCCTTAACATTTAAAGCTGAAAACTCTAAAGGAGAAGAAGTAGATAAAACATTTCCGTACATGAAGTTTTATAATGTTTTTAATCTTAACCAAACTACTCTTAAAGACGAAGATATTGTAGTTAGCGATGGTGCTTCTACTCTACCTAGTGTTGAAGAATATATCAAAAATACAAATGCTGACATCAGGTATGATAACAAACTTTTTTCAGGTAAATGTTATTATGTTCCTAGTGAAGATTACATTGGTATGGTTGACAAAGATAAGTTTAATAATCTTGATGGTAGTGATGCTACTGAAAATTATTATTCTACTATCTTACACGAACTTACTCATTGGACTGGAAATTCTTCAAGATGTAATCGTCAAGAAAAATACAAAGGTAAATTTTTTGATGATATGAACAAATATGCTTTTGAAGAATTAGTTGCAGAACTTGGTGCAGTAATTCAATGTTCAATGTTAGGTGTTTCCATGAAACCTACAAAACACGCTTGTCAATATCTTAATGTTTGGAAGTCAAGAATAAAAGCAGATCCAACAGTTATGTTCAAGGCAAGTGCTTATGCCCAAGCTGGTGTTAATCATATTCTTAAATTGCAAGAAATTACTGCCAAAAAAGCAGTTAATCAATAACTCCCCTGTTACCCTGCCATCATTAATTTGGTGGTGGGGTTTTTTTTTGACAACTCTGTCATTATAAATTGTTTCCTATCATACCTGTACGCATAAATCAATAAAATCTTTGTTTATAATATCCAAAGTGAATAGAAATATCATCTAAAACTTCTCTTAATCTTTGCCCCATATATCTTTGTTCAATATTTAAAATATTCCTCGTTTGTTTTAATGAATAGTTTTGCCCACAAATATAAGAAGCAATCTCAAAACCTTTATTTCCTAATATTTTATGAATACTAACCAGTTCTTGAATATTGTGCAAAGCATTATAAGAAACCTTATCTTTAGAACCACCACTACTAACAAAGACACTTAAATCCCTCCCTTTCATTCCTCCAATGGCAGAGGACTCAAATATTTGTCTAAATTTTATTCCTGCTTTGTGTTGGTAATCAGAAATAAGATTTCTATAGAACATATAATCAAGACCACATTCTCTTACATTAACCATTACAACAGTTGTATATCTCTTACCTTGAGAGGTTAATTCGTGCCTTTCCTGTGGAATTATCTCTATTTTTTTGTCTTGCTCTTTCATAAAAAATTGTTTAATAAATTGTTATGCAAATAGAAATTGTAGATATTAATAAAATTTTACCATACATTAATAATCCTAGAAAAAATTTAAACATAGACAAGGTTGCTTCTAGCATAAAAGAGTTTGGGTTTCAACAACCGATAGTGGTTGATAAAAACTTTACGATAATTGTTGGTCATACAAGATTTGAAGCTGCGAAAAAATTGGGTTTAAAAGAAGTTCCTGTTCAGATAGCTGACTTAACTAGCAATCAAGCAAAAGCATATAGGATAGCTGACAATAGATTAAATCAAGATGCAAGCTGGGATACTAAATTACTTAATTTGGAATTTAATGATTTGCTAACTCAAAATTTTAATTTAGATACTTTGGGTTTTAGTAATGATGAATTAGATAATTTATTATTAAAAACTGACGAAGAATCAGATGCTGATTTGAATGAAGATATTGAAATGCAAGAAGAAAGAATCAACGATGTAAAAATGGTTCAATTATTTTTTAACCCAGAAAATGATACTTTGTTCAAACAAGCAATAGAAAAAATTTCAACTAGAGATAATATTGACAATATTTCTGATGCTGTTTTAAAAGCAGTGTTAAATGAAGCTACTTAAACTTAGTCCAATACTAAACGAAGAACAAATTTCTAATTTAAAAGGAACTTTTTTCACTCCTGATTTAATAAAGCATCATATTACAGAAGATACCAAAATAATAAATGAAAATGGAGATATACTTGCAGTATTTAAAAAAATGCTGTTCCAAAAGAAGTTATTGATAGTTGCCGTAATTCATTTAGAAAATCTATATCGGTAAGTAATAATAGAGGTCAAGCTGCTGGACCAATCCCTCCTGAATTAAAAGTAGGAGATAAACTTGACGGACTAACTATCGGAAAAATAATGGGTAATAGATTTTTACCATTATTAAAGACTGGAAAACTTTCTAAATCTGCCAAAGCGAGAGCAGTCAAAAGTTCTATAATTGGCTTTAGTGATAGGTACCCAAGAATACCTTATTGTCGTACTAGTATGTGGACTCAAAAAAACTGGAAAGAATACAATAATTGTTTGCCTTACATAAAATATGTAGATGCCTTTTTTAAAAAACACGCACCAGCTAGATACAAAATTCAAAAAAAGATGGCAGAAAAAAGTTCTCAAGATTTTATTATTAAAGATACAGCTTTTAGTACAGTCACAGTAAATAAAAATTTTAGAACAGCTGGTCACTATGATAATGGGGATTTAAAAGAGGGTTTTGGAAATTTGGGAGTTATTGCAAAAGGAGATTACGAGGGTTCTATAACTGTTATACCAAAATATGGAATAGGACTAGATTTAAGAGATGGAGATTTGGCTATATTTGATGTTCATGAATTACATGGAAACACAGAAACAACTACAAAAACTTTTTATGAGAGAATTAGTGTTGTTTGTTATTATGGGGAAAAAATGATATATTGTGGGGATTCTAATTATGAATTAAATAGAGCAAAAACTAATACAAAAAAAGTTGCAGATGAAGATGAAATAGAAAGAGCCAAAAAAATAAAAGATGAAATTTTAAATGACACAGAAAGCACTTCTTTGCAATAAATACGAGTTTAACATCAATGTTCCATTAAAAGATGAAAGTGAAAAAAAAAGGAATGACCAGTCATATTTACACTTCATTACTTCAAGGCAGGACTTGGTTTCTGCAAAATGTATAGCAACTGAATGGCTATTAGAAGATATAAGAACAAATAGAGAACATTCTGTAAGAGAATATTTCGCAGGAGTAGGTCTTCAATCTACTTTGATCCAAAATATGATAAATGTTAAAGAACACAAGGTTTCAGATATAGATATTAATTGCTACAAACAACTCAAAGAGGATAAGAGGTGGGTTGCTACACAAGAAGATGGCAATAAAGCAATATTACAAAATGAAAATTTTAATATAAAAATGTTAGATTTTCCTCATAGCAGTATAATACATTTAAAAAGAGGTAAATGGTCTAATTTTTTAGCAGTATTTATTAGCAATCCTGAAATAGTTATTTGGACAGATACCTCCATGACATATTCTATAAAAATACATGGATCCAATTATGCTAAAGAATTAAACACTACTACCTTAAACTCTTATTCAGAATACTTTAAAGCAATGTCAAAATGGCTATACACTCAAGTTGGCTATTCTCTAGTCAAGGTTGCTTACAGAGCAAAAAATGCTGCTTATATAAAAGCCATAAAAGGAAAGCATAATTTAATTGAAAAATCATTTCCTATAAACGATTCTAATTTGGGTTTTAAAATTTTATGATTGGAACATACTGTGAACTAAACAATTTAAAAGAAATAAAAGATTTAAAGAAAGGTATGGATTTTAGAAAACCAGAATATAGACGAGAAGTTTTTTTGAGATTTTATGAGTTTCATTTAAAATACAAAAGTCACCCTGGGGGAGTTTATTTTGCTTTTCCATATTTAAGTAAAAAATTTAATTTAGACATGGAACAAAATTTATGGATTGCCTATATAAATGGTTGTACTCAAAATATTGTTTCAACATGGTTAATATTTGAACAATTCCCTAGTATAAAAAATTTAGACATAGATAAGTTAGATAATTGGTGGAATAAAGAATATATCAAATACAAGGTAGGTAGTGGTTGGGATTTGGACAGAAGATACTTCAAGATAGGTAAGACTGGTTTTCCAAATTGTGTTAAATCATATAAAAAATGTGTTGACCAATATGATAGTCAATTAGAATTTTATAATTCCCTAACTACTTCTAATGATAAGTTTAAAAACTATGAAAGATGTTGGGATTATATTAGAAAAAATTTTTTATCTTTTGGAAGATTGTCAGCATTTAGTTATTTAGAGTATTTGAGAATACAGGGTATTAATGTTGATTGTAATAATTTATATTTAGATGATATTAGTGGTTCTCGTTCTCATAGAAATGGAATATGTAAAATTTTAGGTAGAGATGATTTAGATTGGTGGAAAACTAAAATAAATTACAATAAAGAAACTTTAAATTGGATCAAAACAGAAGCTGAAAAATTATTTAATGAAGCTAAAGATAGGATCAAAGAAGAAGATGTTAGTTACTTTACATTTGAAAGCACATTGTGCAATTACAAGTCTTGGCACAGACCAAAAAGAAGATACCCAAATGTCTATATGGATATGATGTATAATAGAATTAAATATGCTGAATCTCAACATGGTAATAAATTTGATTTATTTTGGCAAATGAGAAAAGATTGTTTGCCTAAAGAATTGAGATATGAGGATAATCCTAAAGATGTTGGAGTAACAGAAATTAAACAAAACCATTATAGAAATACAGGTCAGGTCATTATGATGAATAAAGAATGGGATTGTTTTAAAAACGATTACAATGATTATGTTGCATAAATGTGTCGCAATAGGTGGACAACCAGCGACTGGCAAAACCACTCTAGTAAAGAATATACTTAAAAAATTTACTTATCAAAATTTTAAATATGGATTGCTTAGAGGTCATTTTATTAAAGATAAAAATTTAGTTATTATGGGTATTTATAATGAGGAGATATTTTGCGGTACGGATAAATTAAGCATGGCAGTCAATAAGGATTTTCTTAAATATGTTAAATTAAATAAAAGGAATATATTATTTGAAGGAGATAGATTGTTTAGTTTAAACAACATTGAATATATTAAACAATATTATGAAACTAATATCATTCTTTTGGAAAATGATGAGAAAACATTAAATCATAGACATCAAGAAAGAAATGATTCACAATCAGATAAATTTTTAAAAGGTAGAAAAACCAAAATAAATAACATATCCAATCATTTTAGTGAAATAAGTGTTTATTCTCTAAAAAACCCTGATGACTCCATAAAATTAAGCGATCATATTATGAAATTTTTTCAATAGGAGTCTGATTGAATTTGTGTTTTTGATATTTATTTCCTTGATTATCAATTAATTCTATAAATTCTCCAAATATACCCTTTTTCTGGAGTTTAATACCATTGTATTCATATATAGGATCTATGATTTTTTTAGGTTTATTTGTTTCTTCATCTTCAAATCTTTTTTGGTTAAGCCAAGTAGAAACATGGGCTAGGAACTCCATATCCTTAACTGTAGAGGCATAACGATTAAATCTGTCAGCTATGTCTATCGGATCTGAATTAAAGCAGTAAATAGCATATTTCTTACTTGCAAGATGTTTAGAACCTTTTTTGTTCTTCAATAAAGTCCAAAATTGTTCGAACATGGGTTGTGTATTACTTTTAGGTATAGGTATAGGTATAGGTATAGGTGCTACGATTTTGCTAGTAGCAAAATTACTCTTTGCTAGACCACCCTTTCTACCAGCTTCGGCTCTTTTCTGATATTTATCTGACAAATACTTATGTTCTTTGATTAATCTTTTATGACTAAAAATCAATTCTCCATCTGTAGAAAACGGATCTCCAAGTTTATCAACTATAAAAAATTCTGTCAAAACCGACATTACTTTTGATTTGCAATCATCATCAATACATTGGCATATTCTATAAGCATCTTTTTCTTTAAATGCTTTTGCATTTTTAGTCCAAGAAAAACAAAGTAATCTTATATATATCCCAACAGCATCATTTGTAAGATGAACAGTTTCAGCACTAAAAGTATCAGTAAATAATTGTAATGCGTGAAACTTATTTGTTTCGTTATCCATTCTTTTCTCCTTTTTTTAGTTATTTTGTTAATAATGTTTTTTTATTATATTGTTTAATTGAATAAATAAATCATTAATTTCTCCTTTCAGTATGTAATGTGGCGTATTTAAGGAAATGCTTACATTTTGCCATAGTTTCTGGCTTTTGCTTAGTGTTCCTTTTGTGGTTTTTAATTCAATATAAACTATTTTACCTCCATTAAATTCAAGGATAAGGTCAGGACAACCAGACTTCATACCCATTTGTGCTAAGAGCATTTTATATTTAATTGAACGCATTCCTTGATTGGGAATATGAAAAAACCTTAACTTTGATAATTTCTTATTCTTTAAATAATTAATTAACTTAATTTGTATTTGATATTCTTTCATTTCTTAAATGTTTAATTGTTTTTTTTAATAATTTTACATAATTTGGATTGGTTGCGTATCTTTTGAGAGTTTCTACGAGTACCAAAACATCTAAATTATCATTTATAAGCATTTGAAACCTAATTTCTCTAAATTGACTAAATGCAAACCCTGTATTTAAAACATTAATATAATCTTTGACAGATTGACATTTGTTTTGATATACTTTAGCACCAAATTTTGAATTTTTAACACCTTCAGGTTTAAGATGTGGTTTGTTTAAATCAAAAGTCATTACTCCAAAAAGATTGTTTCCCTCTTTTGCAAATCTGCTTCTCCCGTAGTCGCTTTCTACAACTGCCTGTGCTATCAATATTTCACGAGGAACATCTCTCCATTTTGTTGTATCTTTTTGTATCCATAAAACGCAATTTGTTAATGATTCTACAAACTCTTTGGGGTTGTTATAAATAAAATTTGGCTCCCTGGCTTTGATTTCGTATTCCATATTATTAGATCCTATTGTTATTGATACAAAAACAATTATCAATATACATATTTTATATTTCAAAAAACTTTTTAAACTTATCATCTTTA
>Ga0222631_1000345_pt1 | contig 13970 bp, 11 predicted proteins | sample AntAcemetagenom5_FD_179826 | JGI IMG/M metagenome (GOLD analysis project Ga0222631, IMG submission 179826) | Saline water microbial communities from Ace Lake, Antarctica - #5 | ecosystem: Environmental > Aquatic > Non-marine Saline and Alkaline > Saline | place: Antarctica: Ace Lake | collected... | reverse complement strand
TTAGATATAGTAGCAAATAATTACATAATAAATAACCCTAACCAAGTAAAATCAGCAACAAACAACAACGGAGAATACAGTACACAAAACAACAACATACTATACAGTCTTTCAGAAAAGAAAGGATTTAACGAGAATGTAGACTTCATACAGGAAAATGCACAAGAGTATAAAAAGACAAACAAAATAAGATCTACTGCAAGTAACCCTCTATACAGGTTGAACAAGGCTTTCTCAAAGCTAATAGCAACAGCTTATGATAATTCTTCTAAAACATCTGACGATGTAAAAGTAAGAGAGTCTTATGAAGCTATGGTATCAGAAACTCTAGATCAATATGATTTTATAATAAGTAAAGGATTAAAAGTAAAAAAACACGAAGGAGAAAAAGAGCCTTATAGCAACTCTTCAGAGATGTTGAGAGATATTAGAAATAATAACACACTTACATTTTTACCCAATGATGTTGCTTTTGGAACAAAATCTGAAAATACAGAAGGTAGAATTGGTCTACAAGATAGTGGTCGTACTTTAGAAGATGGCTATAAGATGACTAACTCAGAGGTATTTAGAGTAGTTCATGATTATTTTGGACACGGTATTTTAGGCAACCAATTTGGACCTATAGGAGAAGAAAATGCAACTTTACAACACCTAGACTTATACACAAACAAAGCAAAAGATGCAGTTATATTTCAAACAAGAGGCCAAAACAGCTGGGTAAACTTCTCTGGAATAAATGAAAAAGCAAAAGAGCTACAAAAAGAATCAAGACAACTAAAAAAAGAAGGAAAGACAGAGGAATCTAAAAAAGTTCTTGCAGAAGCAAATAAAATGTTTACCTTTGCAGAACCGAAAGATGACATCTTACCAAACATTTATAATTTTAAGAAATATGAAACAGTCAGAAGAATTGAAGAACAAGAACAAATCGAACAACGAGAGGACTACCTTGACCCACGAGGAGCGTATGAAAATAATAACTTATCCGAGGCATTACGAAGCAGCACTAACAACAGCCGCTCTTCAAGGGGAATCAATAGAAGAAGCTTACGAGGAACTAAAAATATTCGAATTTATGAGCTAAATGTTATAGCTGAGTACACTTTAGATTCAAAAATAGAACAAGGTATAAAAAAGGCATTCCCAAAATTCCAAGGCAATCAAAAAATATACGAAATTACAGAGGGTGATACTTATAGAAAAATGATGATAGAATCATTGGAAAAAAACCCTTTTAAAGCTTCTGTTACAGTACATTCAGCAGAAGATTTTTCTAAAATGCGAATGTTCATCACGGAAGATGGAAGTATAGGTATAACTTTGACTGACGAAGGCTTCTTAGGAGGAGCTTGGTCTGACCCTTCTTTTGACAAACCTAACAATTTAGCTCAATTATTAGTATTGGGTATAAAAGAAGGAGCAACTACAGCAGAGGCATTTCACACAGTTTTACCAGATATGTATTCAAACTACGGTTTAAAAGCCACGTCAAGAACTGCTTTTGTAGATGAATACAGGCCTATGAAAGAGAATGGAGCCTTGGTTGATTGGGATTATAATTTGTATAAAAAATTCAATAAGGGAAGACCAGACGTAGTATTTTTTATATATGATGGAGGTAACAGAGACACCATAGAGGATAGAATAGGGCAATTCGACACCTATGACCATTATGAAGTGAATAATACTGTATTAGGAACATATGACGAGGCTGAAAGTCACATGAAAGTTGCTTATATTAACCGAAGTAATTTTGAAAAAGGCGCAACAAATAACAAACAACAAACAGAACAATTCAGAGGAGAGCAAAGTTCTGCACTGTTAGCCAGTTTGTCAATCGATGAAGGCTCATACAGCCTAGAATCAGATGGCCAAAACTATCAAACTTACCAAGAAGCACTTGAAAACACAACAGGTAAATACATCAACATAATTTCAAATGGAAAAGTAATAGCAAAATTACCAACTACCCAGGATGAAACTTCAACAGAAGGATTAATCAACTCACTAATATTAGACGGAATAATTAAAGCCGAAAAATACACGTACAACGGAGAAACATTCTTCGAAGCAACAGGAGATGATTTTAACCAACAGAAGATGACGCTTGAATTCATAAAAGAAAATGCAAGAGGTCGCTCGCTAAATACACGAGTAGAAGTTAAAGATTCTTTGGTTAAAATAGTAAAGGTACCAGAAGTAAGTGAAAAACCTAACAGACAAGAGCAAATTACAGATGCCATAATGAATAGTTTCTCAAATGAGACTATAGTTAAAAAAGAGGAAAGAATAAAAGAAGATAATTTAAGACTAAATCTTTTTAAATTACTAAATGACATGGGAATATCTGTAACCTCACTTAAAGGTTATCAGACTAAATTCCGAATGAAAAATGGTTCAACAACTACTGTAGATGCCCTAGCAGATATTGCCAACAGATTAGTAGCATTTAAAGGTGTGGAATTGGCAGATGGAACCATAGACCAAAACTCAATTAACCTAGACGATCTGACGGAAGAAGTGATGCACGTAATTGTGGAAACTTTGCCGCAGGAACAAATAGATGAATTATCAGAGTTCATTCGAGCTTCCCCAGAATACCAAGAGCACTATAAAACATACAACGAAGTTTATAAAGGGGACCAAAAATTACTCGAAAAAGAAATTTTAGGTAAGATAATGAAAAACCTAACTTTAAGCAAAACAGAAGGTAGAAACAAATCTTTCTTAGCTAAATTGATGGATATCATAGAGCAGTTTTTCGACAGATTAAATATCACAAACAAGCATTTTGAAGAGTTAAGACAATTAAATAATCTAGTAGAAAAGTTCGTAATACAGCAGACAGAAACGTTAAGTTTTTCAGATATCCAACAGGCTAATGATATAGCCAAGATGTACTCACTTTCAGATCAAGTGGCGGCTGTAACAGATAAATTGAGCAGCAACTTATCAAATTTAACAGAGAAAACACAATTTTCAAGTTTAAAAAGACAATTAAATAGAGATTTAAAAGGTAAATCAGATGAAGTACTAGCACAAACTTCTGAAAACCTAATTCAATCCACTAACATGCTAATAAACAGCACAGAAGCAGCGTTATCCACAGCAAAAAGCCAGAATAAAGGATTAAGTTCTCAGAATTTAACAATGTTAAAAGATTTAGTTGAGTTAGAACCTCTACTTAAAATACTAGAAGAAGGTTTTAGAACAAGAGGTGACTCTGAAATAAAAGGCAGAATTAAATTAATAGAAAAATTAAGAGAGAGTAGTTCTAAAATAAGAGATTTACAAGCTCAAAATGCCAGTGTGTTCAGTGATCAAGTCAAAGTCCTCCAAGACAACACGATGTCTAATTTAGGAATAATGGAAAGTGCATTGGCAAATAAAAGCTTTGAAGATGCAATCAAAGGAGAGATAAATGATATAAATTTCTTATTTTCCTTTTTTGGTCAGTTGCATCATTCTTCAAACCCAAACTTAAAACTATTAAGTGTAGGCCTACACAAAATGAAAAGAAGAGAAGATCAACTTAATGGAGAAAGGTTGTCTAAACTTACAATTTTTAAAGACGCAAAAGGATTTACAAGAGAGCAAACAGATAGTTTACATGATAAAGATGGTTATATAAAAAGCGAATATGATGAAAAAAGACATTTAGATGATAATGATAAAGTTGATTTTGAAGTTTACAACCAGTTTGCAAAAGAGCCTATTGCCACTATGGAAGAATATAAGGTTGCAAGAAGAGAGGGCAATGTTAGTACAGACAACTTTTCTGAGCAAGATTATGGTAAGTACCAAATAGAATTAGAAAAAAGAAAGCTAGAAGTAAATGAACCTAGAGTTAATCCTAGATACCACAGTGATAAATTCAACCTAGACGGTACAGAAAAAGAAAAGTTAGATAGAAAAGGCGCATATGATAGATATGAAAGATTAAATACTCAACCTGAAACTATTACATCTAGAAGGGAGTCATCTCAGGCACGTACAGCAATAATAAATCAAAATAGGAGAGAAGATGGAAGAGTTATACTAACATTAGAAGCAAAACACGAATTAAGTTCAATTGCAAAAAAGAGAAAAGCGGAAAAAAGTATACTATCTGATATTACAGGATTGAAAAAAGGGCTTAAATTTGAAGAAGTGCAGACAGACACAAATGTACCTTTGAAAAGTGGAGGATTTCTAGCTTTAAACATAGAGGGAATGGACAGATTAGAGGCATTGCCAGCTATTAAGTCTTATGATTTGCACAGGTTAGATCATGATTATCTAATGAACAATGAAAACACCAAAGAAAAAGTAAATTTAAAAGATCATTTTGAAAAGTTAATCACTGATGACACTCTGACAAAAGAAGATAAATTAAATTTATTGCTGTATAATATGAATGTTAGCTTATCCCAAGATTTCTATGATTCAATGGGAGAAGGTAATGCAATATCAGGAGAAGCTATTGAAAAATTAAACCCTCAAAAATCTATTGAAATTAGAGATTTAAGAAGACTGACAACACAAAGAAGTGCACTTTTAGCAGTATATAGGAATACTTCATCTCCAATGGAAATTGATAAAATGCATGACACTGACATGGAAACAGTCAGACAGTTAACAGCAAGTATTAAAAAAGCAAAAGAGGGTCTAGAAATACCCCCTAGAAAAGGAGAAAGTGTAGGAGTTCAAAGTATAAATACAGCTTATAGAAACTATTTAAAAAGTAGAAATATAAAAGAAAATTCAAAATCAGAATTAGAACACTTAATAGATGTAGCACACTCTGATACTTCTGGAATGACAAAAATGACCCAGACTTTTTTAAAAGCAGATAAGGGGTACAGTCTATCAGAGTCAGAGCAGAAGAGGTTAGACAGATATGGTAAAGATACTCTATTTGAAACTCAACTTGAATTTGCAAGACAAAACTTACAATCTTATTTTACTAGATTTGCACCAGAAGGTTACAAAACAATAGAAGAAAGGTACAATAACAATGAGTCTGTAATGGACATTTTTCTTAACATAGATTCAAACCCTTATTTAGATATAACTATAGACAGTAGCCTATTAAATGACTCTGAAGTTATAAAAATGGAGACCTATTCTAAAATGGCAAATGAGAGTATGACCTTAGAAGAGTTCAAAATAAGAGAACAAGAAGGCACACTTAAAAAATTCAACACAAAAGACCAAGCAAAATATGAATACGACTTATTTGATAACGGTTATATATTAAACCCAAACTTTAATCCTAATTATAAAGGAGGAAGAGTGCAACCTAAAAAAGGAAAATACGAAAATAATGAATTTAAACAAATGTTTGGCTTAGATTCAAAAGGTGTACCTACTAGAAACAAAGATTTATTTGAACTAAGAAAAATAATGTTAGATTTAAAGGAAGAATCTTTTGAATTTCAAGACAGTAAAGGAACTAATATATATAGACCAGTTCAAATATCAAAAACCCTAACAGAAAAAATAAGAGATGTAATTAACATAAAAAGTGCTTTTAAAGACAAATGGTCATCTATTGTAGAAATAATAAAAGACACTCTTGCATATCGAATTGATGATTTAGCTTATGGAGAAGATAATTATAAAAAAAGCAGGTTACTGCCTAGATTTTACACTAGAGATTTAGAAAAAGAATCCGATGTGTCAACAGATCATTTTATGGCTTTAGTGCAATTAATTACAAAATCAAACGCATATAAAGCTAGGAAAGAATTTTTGCCAGAAATAGAAGCAATCCAAAACCACATTATAAACAACAGTAAAAACAACAAAGGTAAAGATTTAAAAAATGTAGTGTCAATGACAGAATCCTACATAGACAGTGTAGTATATGGTAAGCAAGAACAATTAACTAAACGAGTAACTTTACCAGGAGGGTATGAATTAGATTTAGCTAAATTATCAAGAGTATTTACTAAATACGTAAGTATAAAAAATCTTGGTTTTTCAGCACCAATCGCACTTACAGGTATGACAACAGGTTGGATAACTAAAAAAGTAGAAGAGTTTATTGGAGAGAAGATAAATGCAGAAGCTTCTAAATTAGGGAGTAAAGATTTCAAACGTATGTGGAGAGAGCCTGCTTTAAATTCAGCAAAAGGAAAAGAGTCCGACAATTCGGAGTTCTACATAATCATGCAAACATTAGGTTTTTATAACCCAAACGAAAAAGCCAGAAACGCTAAATTTGGACCTTCACAAAGACTTGCATCAAAATCTGCGATGGCTGTACATGCTATTGGGGATTTCCCTATAACGGGACCAACTGTACTTTCAATATTGAGAGACCAAAAAATAGTTGATGGAAAGAGAATGAATAGGCTACAGTATTACCAAGAAAAAAGTAGAGAAGGGGTTGAAAAGACTAAATACAAGGCAGATTGGACAAATAATACAGAATTCCTAATAGATCACATGGACTTTACAAAAGGAAAGTTCCAATGGAAAAATTCTGTATACAAAGCAATGACAAAAATAGAGTTTTCAGACTTAACCGAAAAACAACAAAAAGAAACCTACGATAAACTAGAGCTTTCTATGGATTTTATAAAAACTTATTCTAGTAATATGGTTAGTATAATTCAATCACAAATCCCACAAGAGATGAAGTTGACAGCGCAAAGACATGCAATAGGGTCAATGGCAATGTTACATAAAGGGTTTGCATCTATAATTCTACAAAACAAGTTTAAAGATAGGACTCCAAACTATGAAACAGGACAATTTGAAGAAGGTACTTACAGAACCGTAGGAAGATTACTAGGGTCTATGGTTACTAATCCTAAATTGATTGGAAAAGAAGTTAGAGATTTTCTTAAAGAACCAAAAAGAGACGACTTTATGGAAAAAGACTCTAATGGGAAACTTGTACTTGATGAATTAAAATACTACGAAGCACAATTGGATCATGAATTAAAAGTCAGAAACACAGGTAGGGTTGCAAAAGAATTAGGCACATTGATGGCCATGGGAATAATTTTCTCAATGTTATTTGCGGCAATGGACGACGATGATTTAGAAGATTACTATTTAATTGGCATGTCAAATTACCTACTTCACAGAACTTTAAATGAATCTGGTACAAACTTATCTGTAGGTATCCTTGGAGATGCTTGGGGAACAGTTAAAGACCCATTAGGAGCACATGTATCTGCTGTTGAAGTTTTAAAAGTGTGGCAATTATTAGACAACGAAGAGATAAAACAGAATAAGTATAAAGGATTAACAGTGAGACAAAGGTACTTAACTAAAAATATAGTTGGAGTAAAATCATTATACGATATGCACGATGCAGAAACATTAAATGAAGTAACAAAGTCTTACGAAATGTACAACAAAGAAGCAATGAATATTGCTCAGTTTTCACTTTATAGTCTTTTAAATGATAAAGACACAGGACTATTTAAAGAAGATTAATTAAAAAACCCCTAGATTAATTTCTAGGGGTTTTTGTTTATTTAATAAGTTCAACATATTTTTCTAGTACTACTAAATTAGGATAGTTATCGGTTAATTCTTCTAATTTAACAGGGTAGTTGTTTTGTAGCAGCTCCACTGTAGTTCTCATCATTATTATTTTCATATTTTATATTTATTTTGTTACACTGCAAATATACTCCAAATAAAAAACTCCTCAAAATTAATTGGGAGTTTTAACATTTAATTAGTAAAAAGTAGTTATAATAATCCTCTTATTTGATTATCTAATTTATCTACGAGATCAGAGGTTATAGAATTTGTACTTATAGTATTCTTTAATAAAACCCAATTAGTTAAAAGATTTTGTTTATTATATGTTTCTATACTATCTTTCCTGACCCCTTGCAAGGGTAAAGTAATACCATTCTTGATAATAAAGGTATCCCTAGACTCTATGGCTTCTTCTAATGTATCAAAGATTCCTACAACAACTCGTTTCTTTTTAAATCCTACTCTAGAAATAAACCTGTTATTTTTTTCAGAAACCCCTGTCACACCTAGGTTATTTTTTGTACCAGATTTTTTAACTGAGTAAGGCTCTGTAGGGATAAGTAGGTCTTTTGATAAGATACTACTAATAATACCTAATGAGTTGTTGAATTCTCGGGTCATTGTATTAACAGTAGTAGAATCTACATTTAACTCTAAAGCAGCTTCAAAGACAGAATTAAAACTCAAAACCTCCCCTTTGAATAATAATTTAATAGAGTTCCCTTTACTATATTGATTTTGTTCTCTAATAGTAAACCACCTTAAATTATCTACATTGTTATTCAAAGGGGTTTCGTCATCATGATTAACTGTCGGTTTGTTTTCAGGGTTGGGAATGAAGGCTAAAGCAACTAATCTGTGGACATACATTTTTTTATTAGGGAGGGTTACATACAGATATCCATGTATACTAAGGTGAGGTTTTAAAAAACCACTTTTCCCACTATTGGCATAATTTAAACTTAACACTCTTCCTTTAGTACTTATTTGGTACTTACCTTCGTACCCTTCAATATCTTTCCAAATTTCTTCTTTGTTCATATTTTTTAAAATGAAAATTCCATTACATCAAACAGCTTCTCACGTCTATTATCCATAATGGAATTTAAATTATTTTTTTAGTCGAGTTAAGTGTGAGAAGTCAACCTATGCAAATATACAATAAAAGTTAACTTTACACAATTACATTAAAATATATGATTAAATTGCATAATAAAATACATTAGGAACACCTTTACCATTATCTTCTGTTATTACAAATCCGCTTTCAGAAGTGTAACCTAAACTTTCAGAATAAAAGTTACCAGTAAAAAAACTAGGACAGTTCATTCTTCTATGATCCACAGAGTCATCTTTTATATTTTGAAAAACATCTCTACTTTTTACTGATAATTTCTGAATAATAGAGTGTAAATGCCCTTCACATATAAGATTGAATTTACCCTTTACACCATAATCCCAACAGATTTGTTTGGTTGATTTTTTAGAGATACCATGATGACCATGAGTTAAAATATGACAGACATCTTCTACAATATGTGTTATAACTAAAGGATTAAATTCTATTTCGTAACCCATTAAAGTTAAGCCCCAAGCTATAAGTTGAGCAGCTCCTCCTTGAACATCTTCTTTATTATCAGAAGTCACTCTATCATGGTTCCCAGCTACAAGTTTTATAGTCCCTAAATTATTGAGTTTTGATAAAAAGTTATCATGTAAAACCTTACAGCAAAGTTTAACAGCTTCTGCCCCTACCATTGCTTTATCTAAACCTTTCCAAGTATTCTTGTGCGACAAACCTGTAAACGACTCAATCATATCCCCTAAGAAGTGTATGTGTACAACTTCGTAGTTTCTCTTATTGATAACTTCAGCAGCATCTAGTAATTTTTCAGCTAAAATATTAATTGAGAACTTTTTAGTATTAATAAGATTATCAACATAAGCTCCAAAATGAAAATCTGCAAGTTTAGCAACACCTATACCATTACCCTCTTTACTAGATTTTTCATATGTTATAGAAGATAACTCCGTTGATATAATCTCTTTTATTTCTTCAATAGTCACAACAGGCTCAATAACTGTTTCAAAGAAAGCTACATTATAAAAAGGCACTGCTGTATGTGTAACCAATTTATAACTTTTTACTTTTTCTATATCTAAACCATAGTGATTGCAATAAGTTTCAATACTCATCATAGAGCCATCTTCCGCAATTGCATTAAATCCCCTCCAAGACTTTTTATCCTTATCATTAGAATACTGATTAGTTTCAGTGGTTGTTTCAGTATCCAAATCTTTGTCAACTTTAGTTTTATTAATCAGATTGCTAAACTTCCTGCGAAGACCGTCTGTGTATTCTAAACCTTCTTGTTTAGCATACTTTTTAGCTGTGGTTGTGATATTTTGCTCTTCTTCAAATATCTCTTGTATTTTTTCTAAATTTAATTTACTCATTTGTTTCTATTTTATAATTTGAATGTATAGTTTTAAAATTATTGTTATCTGTTACTTCAACAATTTCACTTGAAAGCCAAGAGAACCCAGTTTCAGTCCTGTCTACAATACAATGCCAACCTATTTCAGGATGTGTAATTACTTCTTTTGCTCTGTTGAATTTGTTGAACTTTACGAACTCAATTTGACCTTCTCTAATGAGGTTGTCTGCTTCTCTAATTAGTTTTTTCATTAATATTTAATTGTTTAAGTATTTTTTTAAATTCTGTGGCGTTTTTAATATATCCAGCAAAAAGGGTAGGGTTAAAATTATAAGAATTATATTCTTCCCACACAGTAATAGACCATTCACCTGTAGAAACTAAAAGCCAATTAGATTTGGGGTTATAAATTAAACTAACTTTCTCACCTCTGCTATCTTTTCTATCAGAATTAAATAACATTACATCTTTTTCTCCATTGATGGGTTTGTAATTGAAACTCTCACTTTTAATATCCTCTTTGTCTAGACACTTGACTCTTATTTGATCAGACTTCAGTAAAGAAATAATTTCTTCCAAAGTTCTATGGTCTGAAGGGAATGTTACATCTTCATAGGAAATAAAACCATCATCAAAAGGTCTAGTAATCATTTTGCCAGTGTCTGATGCTGTAGAAGATACTTTAGTCTTTTCCCAAACTTTATGAGTAGGTTTCGAAATAGTTTCGCTAATTCCTTTTTTAAAGTCCATCATAATAAGACCTCCTGTGGACATAGTTGTAATTTCATATTCAAACCCCACATGGAATTCTTCGATTTCTGGTGTGTAATATTTATCCTTCATCTTCAAAGTATTTAATTATTGCATCTATTGCCAAGCCCAACTCTGTAGGATTGACCATTTCAGGATGATCTTCATCAGACCTTCTCCAACTGTTGTGTTGTTTTAAAATTTGTGTTGCTCTCTTTATTTCCATAATTAATGATGATCTTCTGTGAATACTTTTCTGTTGTTCATAATTTCTTTAATTTCCCAATAAGAGTAAGGTTTAAATTCAGGATGGCAATCTACACCAACATCCATTGTTCTTTGAGTATTTCCATGGATAATTAAATCAGGTAGACTATTGTGACAATGGCCATGTAACATCCAAGCACCTTTTCTTTGATGATTCCAACTTCTAATTGGGTAGTGCATCATCGATACTCTCTGTTTTTCTGCTTTAACACCTTGTAATTTACTATTGGCGGGCTCAATAAAAAGAACTTCTAAATAATTTGAAACAGAAGAAAAAATATCTCGAATACCATTCTCATTATCCCTAATTATTTGATCGTGATTGCCTAATACCAAATGAACTTCCCGACAGTTAATTGCATCTCTGAATTCTCTAGCTTTAATATCACGTTCATTAGATATATTACCAAACGACCAATCTCCTAGACAAAACAAAATATCATCTGAACCAACGGTTGAATTTATATTTTCAACTAGAGCACTATCATGCTCACTTAAAGTATCAAAATTTCTACAAGGGGATTTGTCTTCCCAATTAGATACCCCTCTCACTAAACTTCGATGGTGATAATGAGGATCACTCATTAAGAATACATTTTTTTGTCCTACATTAATTTTCATATGCAAATATACAACTTTATTCTTTATTATTACAACTTTCTATAATTTTTTCCTTGGGGGCACACTCTTTGCACACTCTATAGAATTTAGGTACATAGGTTGCAATATCTTTTCTAATAAATTTACTGTTAATTTTTTCCATTTGTATTTTTATATTCTAGTGGAGAATTTTTTCCTTTTTCAAACATGGTTCTGGCCGTTTTTAAATAACCAGCCAAGTTTTTTTGAAGATAATCGGATTCTTCAATGCATTTAGTCAGGTAGTCGAACATCCTATCTTCATCAATATTTGTATATTGTGCCGCATAACCAGAAGCAAGCATGCTCCCACTAATAACAGCAGAATGACCAACTTGATTCTTATCAGCTAATCCTATTGTATTTTTAACATGTTTGGCTACATTCATAATATCTTCTGTTGACAGTTTGTCTGTAGCCTCAAAATCAGGATCAATAGAATTAATGTCAAACTCATCTTTTTGAATACCTCGAATGTTCCAAACAGTAGCATCTTCTCGCCATTTAATAGCTCTATCCATGGAAAGGTACAAAGGTAGAATAACATTTTTAGGTGCGGGGTCAAATCCAGTATAAACTTGAAGATAAGAATAAAGACCGTAAATATAAGTCTTCAGTTCTGCTATACTCGAACATTCAGGTACGCGAACTAAAAGCTTACAACCCAATTTAGAAGGAGAAACATAAGCACAAACTACACAAGATAATTTATTGAATAACTCATCTCTCAACTCCTCCGCCCACTGTATACCATCAAAATCTATCTGGACCACACAGTTAAAAGACTGAATATTTTCGTAACTTCTCCAATTGGAAACCTTCACAGAGGGAACAAAGTAAAACAGACCCTTTTTAAGCTCATTCTTCAACTTTAAATCTCCTTTGGCACTAGCATTAGATATTTGAGTAAAGAGTTCTACAATTGACTCTTTTGGGTTCCTGTGAGCTTCTATGAAGTCTCTAATTGAAACTTCTCCTATGGGTTTACACTTTGTAATATCTGCGGGGTAAAAATCCATTTTAACCTCGTCTAAAAATTTATCCATTATCTTTAATTATTCGATTACATTTATTTTTCCAAACACTATTTCCAAAGCAACTCACTCCTTTAGTTTTAGTTCTACTATTGATCATATTAATTTCAACCCAATCATCATCTAGGTGAAATATAAAGTCTTTAGTCAAAACAAATTCATATTTGTCTACCATATTCATAAACTTAATATGCTCTCTTTTAATACCTAATTTATCTGCAACTTTAAACAGGTCATCATTATTAGTCTTAAAATCATAATTGTCGCAATCTTCAAATCTGGAAGTCAAAATCCAAACCTCAAACCCCTTGTTAATAAGAGACTGAGCATAGTCTTGCACTAAAACCCTGTCTAGTGTAGCATCAAAATCAAAACTAACTTTACTCATCATCTTCAGTTTTAAAATCTCCATCTGCATCACAATGAGCAGGAGGGTAACCATGTTTTCTAATTGTCCAATGTCTCAAAGGTCTATTTACTAAGAACTCTATTAATCTAATCGGCGAATTAATAAAAATAAACACCATTAACCAATAACCTAAAAATCTAAAAAGGCCTCCACTAACACTTTCTACTATTATTTCTTTTATTGTTTCCATATTGCAAATTTAATGTTTTTAATTGGTTACTACAAGTTATTAAGTATATTAGTTACCTCAGATAAATGTCTAATAGTATGAGGGTCATTTCTGTCATAATTATTCATATATGCAGGTACAAATTGTATACCCACCAAACCTGCCTCTCTAACAGCTCGAATTGTAGAAGGCTTATCATCAATCAATACGTCAATACCACGACTTTGCATTATATCAACTTTACTTCCTGTTTCACAAATCAGAGGTCTATCTGGAAATCCATTGTCATTCAACCAACACTTTCTAAGCAAACCTAAACTATTAGGCAAGGCTGTAATATAACAATCAACATCAAATGTAATAGAATTAGGATCGGATAATATAGGTAAGTGCTTCCAAAAACCTATATTATTATACAATTCAGGAAATTTTTGGGCAACCCACTTACAATCTACTTCTGCATCCCAAATATCAACCTGAAATTCAGGTCTATTAAACTTCTTGCACATTGCAGGATAGAATCCCGCAAGACAATCATCCACATCGAGGGCTATTTTATACTCTCTCATAATTTCTAATTAAGTTTAATAATCTATCACAATTAAATTCGGGGTTTGTAATCCTAATGTCAAAATCCGAAAAACCTTCAAAATCAATTTCATCTGATTTAATTCTTCTTTCAGTTGAATCTGCATCAGAACGTTTAGATAATCTTTCTCTTCTTACTTCTAAGGGTATGTCAAAATAAATTAAAATACACTCATCTCTATCTT
>Ga0222631_1000340_pt1 | contig 14212 bp, 15 predicted proteins | sample AntAcemetagenom5_FD_179826 | JGI IMG/M metagenome (GOLD analysis project Ga0222631, IMG submission 179826) | Saline water microbial communities from Ace Lake, Antarctica - #5 | ecosystem: Environmental > Aquatic > Non-marine Saline and Alkaline > Saline | place: Antarctica: Ace Lake | collected... | reverse complement strand
TGAAGAAGATATGTTAGATATGGCTTTTGAACCTAATAAATTTAGTAGATTAAGTTGTCAGCTATTAGTTTCTGATGAACTGGATGGACTAACGGTTAGCATTCCATCAAAACAAGGTTAAATGATTAAAACAGATACTTTAATAATAGGCGCAGGGCCAGTTGGATTATTTTGTGTTCATCAATTAGGAATAATCGGATTAAAATGTGAAGTAGTTGATAACTTAGATAAAATAGGTGGACAGTGCATTGAACTTTATCCAGACAAACCTATTTATGATATTCCTGCAGTACCCGAATGCACAGGTGAAGAGTTAACCAATAATTTAATTGATCAGATTAAAGCATTCAAAACAAATTTTCATTTAAATGAGCGAGTACAAGAACTTAAAAAAGTTGAAAAAAAATGGTTAATAAAGACCAATAAAGGAACTGAATTTGAAGCATCAAGTATAATTATTGCAGCTGGTGTAGGATCTTTTGAGCCAAGAAAATTCCCAACAAAAGAAATTGAAAAGTATGAAGGAAAACAAATACTTTATTCAATTAAAGACAAAAAAATTTTTAAAGATAAAACAGTTACCATTTTTGGTGGAGGAGACTCAGCATTAGATTGGGCGATAGAACTCTCAAATACATCTAAAGTTATATTAGTACACAGAAGAGATGAATTTAGAGGAATGCAAGCAAGTATTGATAAAGTTAACCAATTAAAAGATGAAGGTAAGATAGAAGTTCATACTAAATACCAATTAGGTTCAGTTAGCGGTAATGAAAAAGTTGAAAGTATTAACATCAAGCATGATGATGAGAGTATTAAAGAAATTAAAACTGATTATGTTTTGGGCTTTTTTGGATTAATAATGCAACTAGGACCAATTGCTGAATGGGGATTAAATTTAGATAAGAAAACAATACCGGTTAATACAGAAAATTTTGAAACCAATAAAGAAGGTATTTTTGCAATTGGTGATATTTGCACCTATCCTGGAAAACTTAAATTAATTCTTTCAGGTTTTCATGAGGGAGCATTAGCTGCAAGGGGGTGCTTTAAATATGCTAAACCAGATGAAAAATATAGATTTGAGTTTACCACTTCCTCCAAGACAGTAAAAGGCAGACTAGGTATTAAAGAGTGATAGAGTTATTTACAGCAGATACTCCAAACGGGAAAAAAATTACAATAATGTTAGAAGAAATAGGTTGTGATTTTAAAGTTACTAAAATTGACCTCTCAAAAGATGAGCAATTTAAAAAAGATTTTAAAAAAATAAGCCCATTTGGAAAGATACCAGTAATTACAGACCATGAAAATGGACAGTCATTATTTGAGTCTGGTGCAATACTCATATATTTAGCTGAAAAATATAATAAATTTTATGAAGTAAAAGATCGACATACCGTAAACCAATGGTTGATGGCACAGATGGGAATTATAGGACCAATGATCGGACAGCATCATCAGTTTCATCATTATAATTCTGGAAAAAGTGAATTTGGAGAAGAAAGATATTTTAAAATTACAAAAAGAATTTATAGCGAATTAGATGAGAGATTATCTTCATCAAAATACTTAGCTGGAAATGAATACACGATTGCAGATATTGCAACTTGGCCGTGGATAGCAAGGCACGAATGGCATGATATTGGTCTTAGAAAATATAAAAATTTAACTAGATGGTATTTAGATATTGCAAATAGAGAAGCCGTCATAAAAGGATATGATCTCCTGCAAAATGGATCTGAGATACCAAAACCACAATAATCATATGAGTGTTTTGATTTCATCAATATACTTCAGTCCTGTAAAATCTTTATCTTTTATAAATATTGAATCGTGTGAAGTTAAAAAAGATTTAGGAATTTTGAATGATAGAAAATTTGCTTTTTCAAGAATCATCGATTCTGAAAGGGCTCACTTAATAGAAAAAAATCCAAGTGAACGTAAACTAGAAAATTTTTTATCTTTAAAAAACTCTCCAGTTTTAAATAAGTATAACTTTACATACAAAGACAATAAATTAGCTTTAACGCTTGGTGGTAAGGAATTAATATCAATAACGGCCGATAATCTAGATCAAAGGTCTATGCTTATAAATAAACTCGTAGAACTAGAAAGTTCATTAATGAAACCAATTTCTTTACTGCAAAATAATGAATTTCCTTTTTATGACACCTCACATTCTAATAAAATTTTTAATTCTATATCTCTTATAAATCTTAAAAGTATTCAGGATTTAGAAAAAAAAATTAATGAAAAAATTGAATTCCAAAGGTTCAGAGGAAATTTTTATATTGATGGAATCGAAGCGTGGGAAGAACGTAAATGGATTGGAAAAACTATAAAAATTAATAAAGTTTTATTTAAAGTAGAGAGAAATATTCCACGTTGTGTTGCAATCAACCTAAGACCAGAAACAAATAGTAGTGAACTCAATTTACTTCAGTCTTTAAAAAAAAATTATAGACATTTTGATATGGGTATTTATTTAAGAGCATTAAATGATGGTAAAATAGAAGTAGGGAGCATAATAAAAAAAGAGGAGTAAGTAAATTTGAATGCTATCTCCGATGCTAGTTAAAAAAAATACCTTAACTTTAATCGTCAGCGTATACCTTTTCTTCTTTTTCGTGCTTTTCTTGAGCCGCAATGCAAAGATCAGCGACTGGTCTTGCCATTAATCTTTTCAAACCTATTGGCTCTGCTGTCTCTACACAAAATCCAAAAGTTGCATCTTTTACCCTTAACAAGGCTTGATCAATTTTAGAAATTAATTTTATCTGTCTATTGATTGCTTTCATTTCTACTGCTTTATCGGTGTAAGAACTCGCTTGGTCAACAATGTCTGCTGAAGCACTATTGTCATCCATTGATCCATGGTAAAGTGCTTCGTTATTTGCCCTTACTAATTCTTTTTTCCATTCAGTAAGCTTTATTTTAAAAAAAGATAAATGCTTATCACACATATATTTTTCAGTATCTTTTGGAATATAATTTTTAGAAATTTTAATTAGTGTTTTTACTTTTTTTTCAGCTGTAACATTTTTTTTTATTGTTTTAACAGGCTTTTTGATCTTAGCTTCAATCTTTTTTACTTTAGCTGTTGGTTTTTTAGTAGATGGTTTTGAGATTTTAGGCATATATAAATTTAAGTTGCCGGAGTATATTCAGCAATTAATACGTGTCAAGCATGCTTAATTCATATAAATTTAAATAGCAGTAAATAATAATAATATAAGCCCATTATGAGTTTTAATAAAATAGATATAAATAAATTATTTTACAGTTTTATCACAATACATTTAATTTTATGGACACTGATTCCATCATTAACAAATAACAATTTACCACTTGACACAATAGAGCATTTGGCCTGGGGCAGTAACTTAGATTGGGGTTTTAACAAACATCCACCAGCAGTTGCTTTTTTTCTTGAAGTTTTTTATCAAGTCTTTGGTGCACAAGATTGGGCTTATTATTTATTAAGTCAAATATTTGTAGTGGTAGCTTTTATTGTTGTCTTTAAGTTCGCAGAAGAATTATTTAAAAATAAAACTTTAAGTTTAATATCAGTTCTTTTATTAGAAGGTATTTATTTTTATAATTTCACAACTCCAGAATTTAATGTAAATGTTTGCCAATTACCTTTTTGGACATTATGTGTTTATTATTCCTGGAAATTATTTGATAAAAAAGAATTGAATTTTAAAGATTGTTTTTGGTTAGGAGTGTTTGCAGCAATAGGCTTTTTATCAAAATATCTTTTTATTTATCTATTATTAGCAATAGATACATTATTTTTTTACGTAATATTTGTAACTAAATATAAAAAATTTGATTTTAAATATTTAATATCTCTAGAAGTTTTTATTGTTTTATTAGTTCCACATTTAATTTGGTTAACAAATAATGATTATGTAACTATAACTTATGGAATAACTAGAACTGGATTGGAAAACTCAAGTTTACTAGATCATATAATTTATCCATTAATATTTTTAGGTAAACAAACTGGAATATTAATTCCATTTTTTATTATGTCATTCTTCTTAATTCAAAAATTTAAATTTAAGATATCTTTAAAAGATAAAAAATTATTGTTTTTGATATTTATTAATTTAGTTCCAATAGGGTTGATGTTCTTAACATCAATGTTAATTGGATCTAAAATAAGAACAATGTGGATGACACCATTTTATTTATTCTTTGGTGTTTTAATTGTTTATATTTTTCAAACACAAATCAATTTAAAAAAATTAAATAGATTCATTTCAGCATTTCTAATTTTGTTTATTTTTTCACCTTTTGCTTATGGTTATATTTCAATTACAGAAACAGATAAAAGAACAGACTATCCAGGAAAAGAAATAGCTATAAAAACTCAATATGTTTGGAACCAGGATCACAAAGAATCTATTAATGTAGTGCTTGGAGATGAGTGGAATGCAGGTAATTTATCATATCATTTAAAATCAAGACCAGTTTGGGAGGGATTTATCACAAAAGATAAGCTAGACTCACTTACTAAGTTTACCTGTATTGATAATATTTGCATTGGGAATAGATGAGTAAAATAAAGATTTTAATTCCAGTTTATAATGATTGGCAGTCAGTTTTTAAGCTATTAGAGAATATTAACTTAGAAGTCTCAACATTAGACGGTGAGTTTTCAGTAATAATTGTTAACGATGCATCCACTGAAAATAGAACAGAGTTTTCAGTCGATTTAAATAACCTAAAGTCTGTTCAGGTTATCAGCATGAAAGAAAATAAGGGTCACGCAAGGTGTAATGCTGTTGGATTAAAATATATAAATGAAAAAGAAGAATTTGATTATTTAATTCCAATGGATGGTGATGGTGAAGATAGGCCAGAAGAGCTTAGTTTATTGATTGAAAAAATTAAAGATTATCCGGATAAAGTTATTACAGCAAATAGAGTAAAAAGATCTGAAGGTTTTATATTTAAGTTTTGTTATTTAGTTCACAAGTATTTAACTCTAGTTTTTACAGGACAAACTATTAAATATGGTAATTACACATGCCTTCCAAAGTCAGCAGTTAACATAATGGTTAATGAGTCTGCAACATGGAGTAGTTTTTCAGGGTCATTAGCAAAAATAGCAAAAGATAAAAAATCAATTTCATCTGAAAGAGGAATGCGTTATTTTGGACCTTCAAAAATGAGTTTTATTAATTTACTAAAACATTCTCTCTCAATTATTGCAGTTTTTAAAACAACTTTATTAATTAGATCTACATTATTTTTAATTACTTATTTATTTTTAGTAATAGGAAAAATTTCAATCATCACGCTAATACCAGTTGTTGGTGTTATTATTATGATGCTATCAGTTATTAGTTTATCAAAAAGAGAAAATATGTCAGAATTTAATAGTTCATTAGAAAATATTGAGAGTATAGATAAAATTAAATGAAAAAAATAATTATAATTCTTACTTTAAGTTTATTAACTTCAAGCAATCTATTTGCTGAGAGTTTTAAATTAAATCAGTTTAATTTGTGGCTTTATGAAAACGGATATCATCAATATTTAACTATGAAAGAAAACCCAGTATGCAAAGAAGAACCAAAATATAGTAATCTTTGGTATTATAATATGTGCGATAAATTTCAAGGATCTAACAATCTAAATATCAATATAAAAAATAAAAAATTATCAGGTACTAATGTTGCCTATGATTCGAACCCAAACAGAGACTCGCTGATTTATTATTTATGGAAATACTCATATAGAGATAGAGGTCAACATTTAAAAGAGTTTAAACCAACAAATAATTCCTACAATTTTAAATTCAACTTAATTGAAGATGAATTTATAAAAAAGCAAATGAAAACTAAAGGTATTCTTAGTTATTTGTATTACCAAGATGGTGAAGTATTAATTGATGAATTTTCTCCTAAGGAAAGACTAGGAGAGTTTTTAAATAATGAGACAAAATTTTATTCAATGTCAATGGGTAAGTCAGTAACTTCTTATATATTAGGTCATGCCATATGTGATGGCTACATTGATGGAGTTGATGCAAGAGTAAATGACTGGCCTGTAATAAAAGATTCACTTTATCATGATCAAAAATTAATTAATTTTTTAAATATGAATACTGGTGATCAAAAATATGTTGATGAATACAATGGTAAGATTACTACATTAGGCGCGTATGAAGATGAAGATATTGAAACAACTATGCGCTTACACTTTAGAAACAAAAATACAAAAAGGTCTAAGGAAATTTATAATTATAATGGATTTGTTACTCAGTTAATTTTGAACTATATAAAATTTAAAACCGGTGAAGATTATGACAAACTTTATAGCAAGATTTTCAATGATAAAGTAAAGATCAAACATAGTATTCTTTATGGTTTTACTAGTCAGCGAAAAGAAAATGGAAATGGACATCCCAACATAATGGCAACAAGATTTGACTATCTTAGAATTGCAAAAGCTATAATGGATGATTATCAGAATGATACCTGTGTTGGAAAATATTTAAAAGAAATTTATAAAAAAAGAATTACTAAAGATTGGTCTACAGAAAAAACCGAGCCTGCATTTAATCGTTCTAAAACTTATGCAGGTCAATTTCATATGGATTATCCAGGATTAGAAGGTAAAATTATCTTTGGTATGAATGGATATGGTGGAAACGCTATTCTAATTGATATGGAAAATTCAAGAATATTAATTGTTAATTCACTTCATTATAATAATACCAAATATAAATATAATCATAAAAAAATTTTATTTGATGTAATTAAAAAAGGTAAATAAATTAATTAAAATTAAATATAGTGAAATACTTTTTTATTATTTTTTCATTTTTATTTTTAATACCAAATTTAACTTTTGCAGATTTTAAAAAGATTAAAAAAAAAGCTGCAGTTAATAATCCAGAAATTATTTTTCCAACACCCAAAAATTTGGAAAAGTGTATTACAAAAATGTATATTGATCCTCAGATGAATCTTATAAAACCAATTCTAAAAGTAGAAGCTCCAGTAGGTTATGGATTAGATGACAGATTTGATAATGCTCTTGATAAGTTTAGTAATTTCAGTCATCCTTGTGGTGGAGGCAATAGAGAAGCTTGTGAAAATGTTAAAAGAATAATCTTAGAATGGGCAAAAGCTGATGCAGCAAAAAGAACAGGACCATCCGATCATGAAGGAAGACATTGGAATGATACTTTAACAGTTAATCTTTATATTGCATCACCAATGTTGGCAGCCTATTCATTTGTGAAACAAACAATCGACGTTCCAAGTGAGGAAGATCAAATTATAAAAAAATGGTTAAAAAAAATAGTAAAAAGAAATGAACATCTTATGTATGACCAGATTTATAAAAAAAATACTCAGGCTACAGGTGTTCCAAAACGAGCTCACAATCATGCATTATCTTCTGCTATTGCACATATGGAATTAGGTGTTTTATTAAATGATGAAAAATTGTTTAGAAAAGCATTTAAGAATTTCGAAGCAACAATAAGATATCAAAGAAAAGATGGAAGTTTACCTATCGAAGTCAGAAGGGGAGGCAGAGCAATGTTTTACCAAGGCCGAGCTATGAATGCTCTGGCGGTGATAGCAATAATCGCAGAAAATCAAGGGTATAACATTTGGGATTATGAATATAAAGAAAAGAATTATCATAACTTGGTAAAGTTTTTTATAGATTTTACAGAAAATAATGAAATTGTTTTTAAGTACGCTAAAGAAATGAAATCACCTGGTCCTGCTAAAGATTATAAAGTCCAAGATTTGAACAGAAGTAGTAGTAACTGGGGCTGGCTTTATGCTTATGCAACAAGATTCCCAGATCATGACAATATCAAAAGACTAAAAAATTGGTCACAAAATTTAAGTGATTTAAATAACTATCAAAGAAAAATAGTTTACCAGTTTAATAATGTTTCAAAAGTGGGATTTGGCCATGCTTCTTGGACTGTGGTTGAACCTAACTGTCATTTTACTAAGTAGCTTTAATTGTTGGTAGTGAATGGAAGTCAGCAGTATCTATCTTCGAAGAATGATTTCTCCTCATATTCCATTTCTTGTTTACTCCAGCACTAGCTAAACTCAATGTTGATCGACCATATCTATAATTTGTACTATCAATAGATCTCATTAAGCCTTTAATTTTTTCATCTTTTTCTGATGAAAATAAATTCTTACTACCATCTGAACCAACCAAACCAGTTAACGTTATTCCTGCTTTTTGATATCTATATCCATTTATAAAAATTTCATTTAATGCAACTAGAGCTGTTTTAACTATTTCAATACTATTGTTAGTAGCTATTGGAAAATCTATAGTTTTAGCATTTGAATAATAAACTCCTTTGTTTTGAAAAGGACTTGTTCTTACAGAAACTGTTATTGATTTTGCAATTAAAGATTCTGATCTAATTTTTTCTGAAGCATTTAAACAATAACTTGCAACAGCTTCTTGTAGTTCTTGAAATTTTTCAACTCTTGTGCCAAATGATCTTGATACAACACAGCTCTTTCTTTTTGAAACTTTAGTTTCTAATGGAATACAAGGAATGCCCCTAAGTTCCAGTGCTGTTCTAGAACTTAAAACATTAGAACTTTTTTTAATCCAAGTATTTGACATATTCTTTAATTGCTTAGCATTATAAATTCCATTTTGATGATAAAACTTAGTAAGTTGTTTACCAACCCCCCAAACATTATTGATATCTATTTTTTCTAACAATGGATCAATATTTTCAATGCCTATTAAGTTAGTAACTCCAGATTGTTTTTTTTTTGCTATATGATTTGCAATTTTACTTAGAGTTTTAGTTTTTGCAATACCAATGCTTGTTGGAATTCCTATCCATTGTAAAACAATACTTCTAATTTCTTTTCCAACGTCTTCTACTTCATCGTCTGGATAATTGCTTAAATCTAAAAAAGCCTCATCAACAGAATATATTTCTAATTCAGGATTAAATCTTTTTAAAGTTCTCATCACCCTTCTAGATAAATCTCCATACAAAGAATAGTTTGAAGAAAAAACATAAACATTATTTCTAAGTATTATATCTTTGGCTTTAAAATAAGGCTCTCCCATTTTAATACCAAGAAATTTTGCTTCATTTGATCTTGCAATAATACAGCCATCGTTATTAGATAAAACAACGACAGGTTTATTTCTAATTTTAGGATTAAATAATCTTTCACAAGAAACGTAAAAAGAATTGCAATCAACAAGTGCTATTTTTTTAGTACGTTGAATGGATGACATAAGTCACAACCCCCCAAATAAATACTTCAGTTTCATCACCAATAATTATTTTATCTTCAATATTTTTTGAACCTGATGTTAAAAACTGACCTTCTTTAGATTTAACAAAGCTTTTCACAACTAATTCATCGTGCACGTTTGCAACAACAGTTGAAAAATTTTTAGGTTTTAGGCTTCTATCAATAACCAATAAGTCACCATCATAAATACCAACATCAATCATCGATTTTCCCTGAACTCTAATGATGAAAGTTGCTGGGACATTTTTAATTAGATGAACGTTAAGATCTACATCTTCTTCTATGTAATCTGTTGCGGGAGAGGGAAAGCCAGCGCCTGCTTTATGAAGATAAAAAGGAATAGTTAGTTTCATGTTCTTATTTTGTTCTTATTCATAGACTAGTTATACAGTGCACGCAATAGGTTGTATTTTGAGTCTGTAACTGAATCAAAAGTGAATCAAAACATGAACATCCAAACTACATTTTGTGCCCTTGTGGATAACTTCAACCAGAGATAGTTTAATTATCATATTAAAATGAAAAAAATTCTATCGATTATAATTCTTGGTTTAATTATAACTTCCAAAGGTATGGCTTATGAAGAGGCAAATTACGAAGTAGTGAAAACAAACAAAATTTACGAAATCAGAAAATATTCTGATCGTTTAGCTATTGAAACAGAAATATCAAATCAAGGCAGTAGTTTTAGAAAATTATTTAATTATATTTCGGGCAATAATGAAGATAATGAAGAGATTAAGATGACAACACCAGTTACTCAGGTAGAAAAAAAAGGAAATATGACTATGCAATTTTATTTACCCTCAAGATTTAACAAAGAAAACATACCAAGCCCATCCAACCCAGATGTTAAAATATTAAATATTAAAGGTGGTTATTATGCGGCTATTATATACTCAGGAAGAACATCTGATAAAAACTTTATTAAATATAAAGGTATTTTAGAAAATGAATTAAAAAAAGATGATATATCAATTTTGAGTCCACCTATTAAAGCAACTTATAATGGACCTTTCACACTGCCTATGAACAGAAGAAATGAGGTAATGTTTGAGATTAACATAAAGGATAAAGGGGAAATATAAATGAAAAAACTAAAATGCCATTGTGGAGAAGTAGAAGCAGAAATAAATGTAACCGATAATTTAGAAAAAGTTTTAAAATGTAATTGCTCCATTTGTAAAAGAAAAGGAGCTATCATGTCTATGGTTAAGAATGAAGACTTTAAGGTTATTAAAGGTGAAGATAAATTAAAACTTTATCAGTTTCATTCAAAAATTGCGAAACACTATTTTTGTTCCAACTGTGGAATTTATACACATCATAACCCAAGAGCTAATCCAGCTATGACTGGATTTAATCTTGGATGTGTGGATGAAATAAATACTTTTGAATTAGAAAATGTTGCAGTCAACGATGGTCAAAATCATCCTCTTGATAAGAAATAATTTGTTATGCAAGAAGTTAACGATTGTTTTAGCAAGGTAAAAAAAGATTGTTTTAAATTTATCTCATTTCAAGAAACAAAGAAGGATAAATTTAAAAATAAAGAAAGGATGATTAAATTTTTTCTAATTCCTGTCAGCTTCTGGATATCAAAAAAAGTTAATAAAAAAAAACCATTAATAATTGGTTTAGCAGGAGGACAGGGCTCAGGTAAAACAACTATCTCATCAATTTTAACTTTAATTTTAAAAAAATATTTTAAATTGAATGTTTTTAAGATCTCCATCGATGACTTTTATAAGACAAGAAAAGATAGAAAATTATTATCTAAAAATAAGCATCCCTTACTAATGACAAGGGGAGTTCCTGGAACTCATGATATAGATTTAATGTTGAGTTTCTTCAAAAAGATTAAAGATAAAAATTTTAAGAGTTTACAGATTCCAAAATTTGATAAAGCAACAGATGATAGGTGTGCAAAAAGCTTATGGCATAAAATTAAAACAAAACCTGATGTTATAATTTTTGAAGGTTGGTGTATTGGAGCAAAAGCTCAATCAAGCAAACAACTTAAAAAACCAATAAATTCTCTTGAAAAAGTTTATGATCAAGGTGCTAAATGGAGAGAGTATGTTAATAATCAATTGAAAAAAAAATATAAGACATTATTTAACCAGTTAGATGGATTGTTATATTTAAAAGCTAAAAATTTTAATTTATTAAGAGGGTGGAGACTAAAACAAGAGAGAAAGCTTTGGATTCAAACAAAAAATAAGAAAAACCTAAAGATTATGAGTAGTGGGGATGTGATAAATTTTATGCAAACATATCAAAGAATTACTCAACAAATGTTTAAAGATGCGCTAAAAAGTTCATCTATAATAATGAATTTAAATAGTAATCATCAGATTGAAAAGATAAAATTTAAAAAATAATGAAAAAAATAATTTTAATACTATTTTCAGTTCTGTTCTTAAATCAGCATGTCTTGGCAGTAACTTTATTTGAAGCACTTACAGAAGCTTATAAAAATAATACTGACTTAAACGCTGAGAGAGAAAATATTAATATTTCAGAAGAAGATTTAAAAATTTCAAAAAGTAATTATTTGCCATCGGTCACAATTTCTGGAAGTAAAAGCCAAGAAGATACTGATAAACTAACTAATAGAGCGGGAACCGAAGTCTCTGTTAGTGATGTTAATCCCTCTACACAAACTATAAAGATTGAACAAACATTATTAAACTTTGGTAGAAATGCTGATGTACAAAAAAATAAGATTGGAATTAATCTCGCAGTCATAAAATTATTAAAAAAAGAACAGGAAGTTTTATTAAAAGCAATCGAAGCTTATTCTGGTTTAATACTGGCTAACAAAAAATTAAAAATTAATCAAAGCAATCTTAATTTATTGGAACGACAAGTTGAAACTAATAGAGCAAGACTTGAAAGAGGTCAAATTACTCTATCTGATTTGGCTCAATCTGAGTCTTCATTGGCTGGAGCACAAGCAAATTTTATCCAATCTCAAAATGAAATAATATCCAACAAGTTAAATTATGAAAATGTTATTGGACCAATTGTAGATATAAATAGTTTAAATAAAAATTTTGATATTAATCTTATGCTTCCAAATAGTTTGAGCGATGCAATTGATACTTCAAAAAAGTATAACCCTGAATTAATTATAGCAAAATTAGAATATGAACAATCAGAAAAAGATGTGCTTATTTCACGATCTGATTTAGCTCCTTCTGCAAAACTTTCTTATGAAAATTCTAGATCTCAAGATCTGAGCTCATCATATGATGAGCGTAATAAAAATATTTTAAAAGCAACTGTTACATGGCCAGTGTATTCGGGTGGTAAAAATAGAGCTTCATTAAATAAAAGTCGAAACTTACGAAATAGAAAAAAACTATTGTTAAATAGTGTTACAAAAACTAATAACAGCAATGTAGCAATCTCATGGTCCACACTCCAGTCCTCAAAAAGCTTATTAAGTTCAGTTAAATCTCAAGTTAAAGCAGCTGAAATTGCGAATGAAGGAATAACAGTTGAGTATGAATCTGGACTTGGAAGATCTACTTTAGATGTTATTCAATCTAACTCTATTTTACTGAACTCTAGAATTGCTTTAGCAAATTCAGAAAAAAACTATCTACTTGCTCAATTTACTGTTTTAAAATCTGTTGGCCTACTAAACAGCAGTCATCTAAAACTTAAGTAATTAAGCCAATTTCTCACATAAAAAATTAACTATTGATAATAAGAACAAAATGTGTACATTTAAAACAAGATTCGAATACTAATTATTTTAATAAAAAGGCATAAAATGACTAAAAACAACCTAAAAGTAGTTAAATCTACAAAAGCACAACAAGTAGAAGGCAACGAAAAAAATAAAGCTCTAGAAGCGGCAATGAGCCAGATTACAGATAATTTCGGAAAAGGCTCGGTTATGAAGCTTGGTGAAAGAAGAGCAATGGATATTGAATCAGTATCAACAGGCTCATTAAGCTTAGATGTGGCACTTGGAATAGGCGGCTTACCCAAAGGAAGAGTTATTGAAATCTATGGTCCAGAATCATCTGGAAAAACAACACTAGCCCTGCAAGTATTAGCTGAAGCTCAAAAAGCAGGTGGTATATGCGCATTTATAGATGCGGAACATGCCCTAGATCCAATTTATGCAAAAAAACTTGGTGTAGACACTGAAGAATTATTGATTTCACAACCAGATACTGGTGAGCAAGCTTTAGAAATAGCCGATACATTAATTAAATCAGGATCTATTTCAGTAATAGTTGTTGATTCAGTTGCAGCATTGACTCCTAGAGCAGAAATTGAAGGAGAAATGGGAGATCACCATGTTGGACTTCAATCACGATTAATGAGTCAGGCTTTAAGAAAGTTAACAGGCTCAATCTCAAGCACAAATACTATGATGATTTTCATTAACCAAATTAGAATGAAAATTGGAGTTATGTTTGGAAGTCCAGAAACTACTTCAGGTGGAAATGCTCTTAAATTCTACTCATCTGTTAGAATGGATATCAGAAGAATTGGTGCAATTAAAAATGGAGATGAGATTATTGGCAACTCAACAAGAGTCAAAGTAGTTAAAAATAAAGTAGCACCACCATTTAAAGTTGTTGAATTTGACCTAATGTATGGCAAGGGTATTAGTAAAGTAGGTGAATTAGTTGACCTTGGTGCTAAAGCAGACATTGTTGAAAAATCTGGAGCCTGGTATGCTTACAAAGGTGAAAAGATTGGCCAAGGTAGAGAAAATGCTAAAATTTACTTAGAACAAAACCCTAAGATTGCTGCAGAAATAGAATGGCAATAAGGGAAAAAGCTGGAGTAATAGCAAAAAAAATTGAAGGAAATCCACTTGATCCAGAAAAAGCTGCAAAAGATCAAATAGAAGATCCTAAGGTGGAAATCAAGATAGAAGAAACTCC
>Ga0222631_1000335_pt1 | contig 14324 bp, 15 predicted proteins | sample AntAcemetagenom5_FD_179826 | JGI IMG/M metagenome (GOLD analysis project Ga0222631, IMG submission 179826) | Saline water microbial communities from Ace Lake, Antarctica - #5 | ecosystem: Environmental > Aquatic > Non-marine Saline and Alkaline > Saline | place: Antarctica: Ace Lake | collected... | reverse complement strand
ATGGTCCAAGCATGAATTGAACACCATCTTGTTGGATTAATCTTTCTGCAAGTTGCGCTGCTCTTCCAGAGTTTGACTCATCATCATAATAAATAATGTCAAACTTGTAAGTTTTTCCACCAACTTTAACACCACCCATGCTGTTAATTCTCTCAACTGCTAAATTATAACCGTTTTGAGTATGAACACCATTAGATGAGTATTTCCCAGTTAATGAAACAGCTGCACCTAAAATAATTTTATCTCCAACCACCTTCGCGAAAGATATAGTTGAAGCAGAAATTAAAAGGGCAATTGCAGAAACTAACGTAATAATTATATTTCTGATTTTCATTTTATTTTTCCTTTATTAGTTTTAAATTTAAAAAACAATTAAACATCTAAATGAAGAAAAATACAACTAAGGTCATACAGACTTAATTGCCGCAATTATATTGATAAATAATTAATATTTTTGAATAAGTGCAATTACAATTGCAATTATAATTAATACGCACGCTGAAATTGTATTTATAACTTTTGGATTTGCTTTTATCCAAATGATTAACTTTCTAGCAAGCACAGCATAAGCCATTAAAGATAAAAAATCTAAAACAACATACGTTGTGATCAAAATAAAAAATTGAAAAATATAATTTGAGTTGAAGTCAATAAACTGTGGAAATATTAATGGAAAAAACATCCAAGCTTTAGGACTTGTTCCTGCAACTAAAAAACCATCTTTAAAGAAAGAAAAAAAACTTTTTGATGAAATATTATTTGAACTTACATCTTTAGGTCTTGAGTTATAAATATCATAAGCAAGATAAAGTAAATATACTATTCCTACCCACTTAAAAGTATTTAAAAAATTTGGATTATCGACAAAAAAGGACCCTAAAACAAAAATTACCAAAGTTGCTTGAATAATATTTGCCGTAACATCCCCAAGTGCAGTCCAAATACATTTTTGAACTCCATAATTCATCGAATATGAAATAATCACAATTCTAGGTGTTCCAGGAGTAATAAATAAAAATAAGATTATTTGAAGAAAAAGAAAATAATTTAAGGGGAGCATTTTATCTTATATGGATAGTCCTAAAAAAAACCAGGAGCTAAAGATGGCTAAATAGGACTATCGTAAAAGTATATTACCACGCTCATAAAATAAATGCATTAATCATTTTTTTCAAATATGATGGAAATAGAGAATTTATGAAAAAAAAAGGTCACACCCCCACAACTAGAATTAAAAATCCAGAACCCCATATATCTGATCCCGACTGGATCATCTGGGCGGCTTGGGCAGACCGTATTACTTTTGAGGAAATTGAGGAAAAGACAGGAAAGACCGAAGCTGAAGTAATCAAGATTATGAGACGATCTATAAAGCCAGTTTCTTTTAGATTGTGGAGAAAGAGAGTTAATCAAAAAAGTATAAAACACAGAAAAAAATTTGAATATTCTAGGAAAGAAATTACTAGTAAAATTAAAAAGAATGATTATTTATAAGATATGAAAAGTGTAACAATTTATACAGGCCCCCTTTGCAATTTTTGTGATGCAGCAAAAAAATTATTAGCAAGAAACAATGTTGAATATAAAGAGATTAATATTGCAACAGTTGATGGTGCAATGGACGAAATGATCACTAAAGCCAATGGTAAAAGAACTATTCCTCAAATTTTCTTTGATGATCAACACATGGGTGGTTATGATGATGTTAGAGTTCTTGAAAAAGAAAATAAATTACTAGAACTTTTAAAATAAATTAATTTTTAGGCTTAAAGGTTAAACAAACACCATTATTACAGTATCTTTTACCAGTAGGGTTAGGTCCATCTTCAAAGATATGACCATGATGTCCACCACATTTTTTGCAATGATACTCAACTCTTTTGTACCCTAATAAAGTATCTGTTTTAGTCTCAAATGCGTCAGGTAGGGATTGATAAAACGAGGGCCAGCCTGAACCACTTTCGTATTTGGCAGTTGAATCAAATAATTTTTCACCACAATTAGTACAATGGTAACTTCCTTCTCTTTTTTCATGATTTAATTCACTAGTTCCAGGTGCTTCAGTTCCATCTTCAAATAAAATTAATTTTTGTTCTGCAGTAAGATCTTTGTTAATTTTTTTTGTCATTTTTTCTTTCAAATATAAACGAATATTTTTTTTTCCAAACTACTTTATATTTTTTATTTATTAGATACTTATAAATATTATTGGACTTTAAGTAATCATAATTTGTATCATACATATTTTTAGAATTATGAATTTCAATGCATATTAATTGAGGTTTATATTGTTTAAAGTTTAAAGATTTTAAAACATTTAATTCTGTTCCTTCTGTATCAATATTTAAAAAGTCAATTTTTTTAAGTTTTTTAAAATATCTAGAAATAAAAAAGTTTAATGTATTTACTTGAACATTTTTTTTTTTAAAGCCCTTCCTAAAATGAATTTTTGCTATTTTCTTATCAAGTGTATTCAGCATATTGATCTCTTTTCTATAATACATTGTCAACTTACCTTTTTTCTTTGAAATGCCACAGTGAATATTGGTGTCTTTTTTTCTCAAAAATTTGAAGAGCTCAATTGAATAAAAGTTTATATCTAAATTAATTCCATTCCAACCTTTCGCATGAAGTAAGTACGTGTTATTGCCCTCTAGTGGGTGATAACAACCTGTATCTACATAGAAGCCTTTTGGTTTATTTTTAAAATAATCTTGAATAAATAAATCCTCTTCAAAAATTGAATAACTTTTTTTTGGAAAAAAAATTTTTGGTCTGTAGAATATAAAGTATAGTAATTTTAAATATTTAAGCACTTTACTCAATTATGCGAATTGGTTTACCACTTACACATGCTTCTAGGCTTTCGATCATTTGTGTATAAAATACAGTATAGTTTTCAGCAGTTACATAACCAACATGTGGCATTAATAATGCATTTGGTAAAAATCTTAATTTATTACCTTCTGGTAAAGGCTCTTTTTCATAAACATCAAGGCCAGCACCAGCAATAACATTTGTTGATAGCGCAATAATCAAATCATCTTCATTAATAATTGATCCTCTTGATGTATTAATTAAAAAAGCAGTTTTTTTCATCATATCTAACTCTTTTATTTTTATTAATTCTTTGTATCTTTCACCTCCTTGTACGTGAATAGATAGGAAATCAGAATTTTGTAATAGGTCTTCTTTGCTACATGGTAAAACATCTAATTCTTTACAAGTATCTAAATTTAGATTTTCACTCCAGGCCATAATTTCCATGCCAAAAGCTTTGCCAATTTTAGCAACCTGAGACCCAACCCTTCCAAGCCCAACTAGACCTAATATTTTTCCTTTAAGCTCAAAGCCAATAGCTGATTGCCAATAACCTTGGTACATATTATCAATTTCTTCTTTAAAGTTTCTGGCTAAGCCTAAAATTAAACCCCACGTTAATTCAGACGTACCTGAAAAACCAATCTCAGTTCCACATACTATAACTTTTCTTTTTTTTGCTGCCGCTAAATCTATTGCTTTATTTCTCGAACCACTTGTTATGATGTATTTAAGATCATTAAGATTATCAATTAGATTTTTTGTAATAGGAGTTCTCTCTCTCATTATTAATAATGCTTCAAAATCAGATAATTGCTCTATTGCATCTGCCTCATCTACAAAAGGTTCACTAAATATTTTAAATTCATATTTTCCTGATAGCTTTTTTAAATCGACGAACTCATGTGAAACATTTTGATAATCATCTAAGATAGCAACTTTAAGCATTTTTAATCTTTCTATTTGATAAAAGAATTCCTGTTAAAATAAATATTGCACCTAGCATATGGTAAAACATAAATTTTTCATTAAAAATAATCATTGCCATGATTGCACTTAATATAGGCATCATGTGCAGAAATATCCCTGCTCTATTTGCTCCAATTAAAGAGACTCCTTTTATCCAAAAAATAAAAGAAGCAAGGCCTGGAAACAATACCACATAAAACAAGATCATAAAAAAATTTTCATCTAAAACAATTCTATAACCCATCTGATATTCTATAAAATAAATTGGAATTAAAAAAATAAAACCAAACGAAATTACTACTTCTAATAATGTTAATTGAGATAGTTCATGTTTTTTTTTCTTTAATAATGCAGAATAAGTGGCCCATGACAACATTCCAAAAACCATTGTGATGTCACCTTTATTAAAGTCTAAATTTATTAATATTTCAAGATTGGCTTTAGTTATAATTAAAATTACTCCAATAAAAGAACATGAAACTCCTAATATTTGAAATATATTAGTTTTTTCAATTTTTAAGATTGATGAAATGAAAATTATCATTACAGGTATTGTTGATATCATTAATACACCACTAATTACTTGAGTAAAATTTAATGAATAATAGACGATTGAATTAAATATAGTGACACTCGTTATTCCAAGAACAATATAGTACTTATAATTTTCTAAAATATACTTTCTTTTTCTCAATATTTCTTGAATTGTAAATGGTGCTAAAATTAACCAAGCAAATAGCCATCTATAAAAATTTAATGAAAAAGGTGGTATTTGGTATTGGCTAGCAAATTTTCCAACCAAGAAATTTCCCGACCAAAATAAAGTTGCTAAAAATAAAAAAATATACGCAACGTTATTTTTATTTGTCACTTAGCTAAACCTAAGTGAGCTATAAGGTTTTAAATCTAGATTTGTATTTTCTTCAGCAATCATTCCTGAAATTATTTTTCCTGAGATTGGCCCTAAAGTCCATCCTAAATGATGATGACCAAAACAGTAAAAAACATTTTTATGCTTTTTTGATGGTCCTATTACCGGTAAATAATCTGGTAACGTTGGCCTAAACCCAAGCCATTCATCCTCATGTTCTGGTAAATCACCCATCATGTATTTTGCATTACTAATAAGGTTTTTAACTCTTGATTTAGATAAAGGGTTTTTTAATCCACCAAACTCAACAGTGCCTACTACTCTGAGTCCTTGCTCCATTGGTGTAATGCCAAATCCTCTGTTTTGAAAAATTACAGGTCTACTTAAAAGATGATCACAATCTTTAAAATGAACATGGTATCCCCTTTCTGTATCAAGAGGTATTTTTTCATCTAGATTATCTGTTAATTTTTTAGAAAAAGAACCACAAGCAATTACAATCTTATCAAAAAGAAAACTTTGAGCTTCAGCTTTTATAACTGGTTTTTCATTGTTAAAATTTATGTCTTTGATATTCATCTTTAGAAATTTTCCACCCTTTTTTAAATAAAGCTCATACAGTTTTAAAAGTATTTTCTTAGGATTTCTGGCATGCCTGCCATGTTGATAATAAACACCTCCATGATAAATGGGTTTTATGTTTGGTTCTAAATCGTGAATTTCTTTTGAGGTTACTACTTGCTGATCTACACCAAGTTCATTTCTAACGCTAATTTCAAGCTCTCTACTTTTTAAACTTTGATCATTCCAAATATATAAAATACCTTTTTTTTCAACCAGTCCTTCAAGATCTATTTCATCAAATAATTCATCATAAGCGGGCAAAGCTAAGTCTAAAATCTGATGCATGTTTTTAGCAGTATGCATCATTTTTTTTGTAGAGCAATTTCTTATAAATTGCAAAAACCAAGGAATCATTTTCGGTACATAGTTCCATTTAAGAGCAAGTGGGCCAGTTGAGCTTAAAAGCATTGCTGGTACGTCCGTTAATACGTCAGGTCTATTTATTGGAACGGATGCATATGGTGAAAAATGACCTGCGTTGCCATAAGATGCAGCAGGGCTGCCAGGTTCATCTCTATCAAAGATTGTGACATTAAAACCTTTTTTTTGTAAAAACAGTGCATTTGAAATGCCCTGAATACCAGCACCAACGATTCCAATTTTTAATTTTTGTTTCATGCCTTTTTATACAATTATTAAATATAAATTTTCTCGCGACAAATTCGACAAATAAAATATTAAAATATTTAAGCTATTAGTTGTTTATTATTAATTTTTGCACTCATAACAATTGCAAACCCAATCATTGTTGCTAACATTGAAGATCCACCATAAGACATGATAGGTAGTGGGGATCCAACTATAGGTAGCAAACCTAAAACCATACACATATTTACTGTAATATAAAAAAATATAGAAGATCCATAGCCATAACAAAAAAGTTTAGCAAAATAACTTCTTGAGATTGCACCAATTCTTAAAATTCTATAAATAATGATTATATAAATTAACAATAAAACTAATGATCCCAAAAAACCAAACTCCTCAGCAAATAGAGTAAAAATAAAATCAGTATGTTTTTCTGGTAGGAATTCTAAATAACTTTGAGTACCTTTTAAAAATCCTTTTCCAGTTAAACCACCTGATCCCACAGCTATTTTAGATTGAATAATTTGATAACCTGCTCCTAAGGGGTCTCTATCAGGGTTTAGAAATGTTAAAATTCTTAATTTTTGATAAGGTTGTAAAATTGAAATTGCAAAAGGCAATGTGATCAATAGGGTAATAAAAGAATATACAAAATATTTAATATTCAGTCCAGCAAGCCATATAACAACCAAGCCACTTAAAGCGATTAAAATTGATGTTCCTAAATCGGGCTGAGTGATAACTAGCATAATTGGCAGAAATAGAATTGTTAGAACAACAAATATATTTTGAAAAGTATTAACTTGGTCGAGTTTTATCCGATGATAATATTTTGCAAGGCATACTATTATTGCAACCTTCATTAATTCTGAAGGTTGCAAATTGATAACATATAAACTTATCCATCTTTGAGACCCTGAGGCTTTAATGCCATATAGGGACGCCCAAACCAAAAAGAGTAAGATAGTAAAATAAAATAAATAAGCAAAATAATGCCAAAATCTTATATTAAGAAATGATAAAAAAATCATCATTGTAAAAAAAATTAAAAATTTTGATACATGGCTTTTACTGTGAAACAAAATTTCCCCACCATCTGTGGAGTACATGGCTAAAGCGCTAATTAAACCAAGTAATAAAATACAGGTTAATAGAATAAAATCAAAGCTTCTTATTTTTTGAAAAAAAGTTTGTTGTGTATTAAATGAATTATATTGCATTTAGATATTTATAGATTGTTGAATTCGAGTTTTCTCTCTAAGTTCATGCCTATCTATAATTAACTTAAAAAGTTTTTTTGCAATTGGTGCTGCAGTTGAACTACCTGATCCACCATGTTCGACTACAACACTTAAAGCATATCTTGGATTTTTATATGGACCAAAAGCTATGAATAGAGCATGATCTCTTTCATTGTAAGGAATTTCAGATGTATTTAAATCAAGTTCTCTTGCTGCTTTTGTAATTCTCTTAACTTGAGATGTACCTGTCTTTCCAGCAAATTGATATTTTGGATCTTCAATCCTAGATGAATAAGATGTTCCTCTAACTTCATTAGTTGAAGCAAACATTGCTTCTAGAACTAATTTTATATTTTTATAATTTTTAAATAAACGTTTGTGTTCTATTTTATCTAAAAACCCAAAAAGTTCACTTGCTTCCTGCAATCCATTATTTTTATCATCCAGATTTTTAGCATTTTTATTCATTATAGATTTAATGTCTTCTGCTGTTTTGGCATTTTCTTCCACTATTATTTTTGGATAAATTTTAAACCCACCATTTGCAAGTTGAGCTGTCATTTGACATAATTGTAATGGTGTAGTTTGAGTGTAACCTTGCCCAATACCTGTAATTAATGTTTCTCCTATTACCCAACCTTTTCCTAAATTATTTTTTTTCCATTTAGTATCTGGGATCAATCCTTTTTTCTCATTATTAAAGGTTTCGTTTAAAACTTTTTCACCAAGGCCAAATTTTAAAGAAGTTTCTTTTAAACGGTCGACACCAAGCTTTCTTGCAATTTCATAAAAATATGTATCACAAGACTGTTTCATCGCACTTTTTAAGTTAACAACACCGTGCCCTTTTTTTTTCCAACAATGATATGTTTGCCCATACATTTCAGTTTTTCCTGTACAATTCACTTTAAAATTTTTGTCAATAACTTCATTTTCTAAAGCAGAAAGAGCTACCATTGGTTTAAATGTTGATCCTGGAGAATATAAACCTGATAAAGTTTTATTAACTAATGGCTTTAACGGGTTGTTTCTAATTAATTGCCAATCATCTTGATTAATTCCAAAAAGAAACAAGTTTGGATCAAATGATGGTGAGGATTGCATCGCTACAATTTCTCCAGTGTAAATATCCATCACACTTATTGAGCCAGCTACATTCTTTAAAAGTTCATTACATAATTTTTGGATTTCTGTATCTATTGTGAGTTTAATAGTTTTGCCATTTAATCCGTCTGTGTGATCAAGTTGACTAATTCTTTTTCCATATGCGTTAACTTCATATCTTTGAATGCCATTTGTGCCAATCAGCTCATTTTCAAAAGTTTTTTCTAGTCCAGTTTTTCCAACTTTAAGACCTGGTACGTGCTTGTTTTTTATTGACTCATTATTTAAAATATCTTTCTCACTAGCTTCACTAACATAACCCAAAACATGTGTGTAATTCTCATTAAATGGATAATTGCGTGAAACAGATAAAACAGGTTTTGCTCCTATTAAATCATGCAAAAAATAATTAACTTTTGTAAACTTATCCCAAGTTAAATTTTTAGAAATAATTAAAGTTTCCCAAGATTTTTGTTTGTTCTTTTGTTTTATTATTTTTTTAAATTCATTATTACTAAGGCTTAAAATTTCTTTTAGTCTTACCATCAGATATTTAAAATCCTCAACTTCTTCAGGAATAACATGCAACTGATATACTTTTATATTACCAGCAATTACTTTTCCAAAATAATCCAAAAATTCCCCTCTAACTGGTGGTAACCTCCATTCACGCAGTCTATTTTTATCAGATAGAGTTAAATATTTTTTATTTTCTGTAATTTGTAATGAAAATAGTCGAGCTATTATTCCAGTAAATACAATAATTTTAGCAGCACCAATAATAAACATTCTTCTATTAATGGTTTGGATTTTTTTTACTCCAAAGTTTTCACCTAACATTATTTTTGCCTACAAAGTAATTTTCAAAAAAGTCAAATAAGTTTGATAATAAAAAATAAAATAAAAATGTGTATATGATATTTGTTATTTGATCAAAATAATCTAAATGATAATTAAAAATAAAATTTGAAACTATAAATAGTAATGAATTAATTATTAACAATGTAATAAGGAAAAAAAAACAATCTTTTATTAAACTTGGTCTTAATGTGATATTTCTAAGATAAGCGCCAGCTCCACAAAGTATTAAATACATTAAACTACTTAGTCCAATTGGGGTTCCTATGACAACGTCATTAATTAAACCAGCTATAAAAATATAATTATATCCTAAACTTTCACTTTTTTTTAAACTATAATAAAAAATTAATATATATGAAAAATTAAATGAAAAATATCTTAAACCTAAATAATTAAAATCATAATTATTTAAAACAGATATAAAAAGTATAATTAATGGCATCTGTGATAATATTTTTTTAATAAAATTTTTATTTCTTAATCCTATCATTCGGCCTCATTTTCTTTAAATGACAAAATTTTTAAAAACTTTAATTGAGAAAAATCTGAAAAAAATTCAACTTTTTTTTCTTCACTTAAGTTATTGGTGTTTATTCTACCTATTGGTATCCCAGCTTTAAATAAACCACCAACTCCTGAAGTATAAATAATAGATTCACCTTTAATGTTTTCATATTCTTTACTATATTGAATAATTCCATATTCCTCTCCTGTTCCAGATAATATTGATAATAGCCCATTAGGCTCAATAGTAATCGGTATCTTGCTGTTCAAATCTGAAAGTAACAGTACTCTTGATGACGAATAATTTACCTCAACAACTTTTCCAACAAGATACTCTCCATCCATAGCAAGCATTCCAAGACTAATGTTGTGCTTACTACCCTTGTTAACAATGATTGATTTTAAAAATGGGCTTCCTTTATCGCTTAATACCTTGGCAAATATAGTGTCTGATTTAACTAAATAGTCGTCAACTATATCCTTTAATCTTTGATTTTCTAAAACCATAAATTCATTTAATAAATCTTTTGATCTTAGGTTTGCTAATTCTGATTTGTTTTTTTCATTTTCTCTGTAAAGATTAAAGTGTTTTTGAACTACAAAATAGTAGTCTTTAATAAAATTTTCAGGTCCAGAAACTATAAAAGAAGATCTATAAACTATTTCCTTAATGCCTATTTTTAAATAATTTATAGCCTTAAAATTTAAACTACCTAAAATTAATAAAATTAAAGAAAAAAATATTAAACTCAACAATGAAAACCTTTGTTGTGTTCCTTTTTTTAAAAAAGCAGATCTTATTGCTATTACAAAGTCATCTCTGCTTGTTTCCATTGGTTTTAGTATTCAGATAACATAGTAGAGAAAGTCTCTTCTTGCTCTAAAGCTTTTCCAGTTCCAATCGCTACACATGCTAAAGGATCATCTGCAACATGCACTGGTAGTCCTGTTTCCTTAGAAAATCTTTTATCAATATTTTTAAGTAATGCACCGCCACCCGTTAGTGTTAATCCCATATCAACTAAATCGGCAGATAATTCAGGGGGTGTGTTTTCCAATGCATCCTTTATACCATTCACCATTTCTTTTAAAATATCATTTAAAGCTTCTGCTGTATCTTCTTCGGTAATATTCACTTCCTTAGGAGTACCTGATCTTAGGTCTCTACCTTTTACAGCATAAGTATTGTTATTCGATGGGATAGCGGTGCCGATTTCTTTTTTAATTTTTTCAGCAGTACTATCACCAATCATGAGATTATATTCTTTTCTCATGTAGTTGACTAGCGCTGTATCCATTGCATCTCCTGCAACTCTCAAAGATTTCGAATAAACAAGACCCCCTAATGACATAACAGCTATCTCCGTAGTACCTCCACCGATGTCAACAACCATAGATCCCGTTGCTTCTGAAATCGGAAGGCCCGCACCAATTGCTGCTGCAATAGGTTCTTCAATTAATTGTACTCTTCTTGCGCCTGCAGCAAGTGCACTGTCTTGAATTGCTTTTCTTTCAACTGGCGTAGATCCAGTTGGAACACAAATTAAAATTCTAGGGTTTGCAAAAGTTCTATTCTTGTGAACTTTTTTAATAAAGTGTTTGATCATTTCTTCTGTAACAATAAAATCTGCAATCACACCATCTCTTAAAGGTCTAATAGCACTAATATTACCAGGAGTTCTTCCAAGCATAGTTTTTGCTTCATCACCAACAGCTAACACAGTTTTTTTTCCCATATTCTCAGCTATAGCAACAACAGATGGTTCATTTAAAACTACACCTTGTCCTTTTAATACAACAAGCGTATTAGCAGTACCGAGGTCAATCGCCATATCTTGGCTCCAAATATTAGTTAGATTTTTTAACCAATTATACATCTTATATTCCCTTCACTTTCTGAGTTTCGTGCTCTATTGGAGCAGTTTTTTTTCGTTTAATTATCATTTTATTTAAAGCACTTAAATAAGCGTTAGCTGATGCTACTAATGTATCCGTGTCTGCTGCTTGTCCTACAGTCGTTTTACCTTCTTCTTCAATTCTAACACTTACTGTTGCCTGAGCATCAGTGCCTTCTGTAACTGCGTGAACTTGATATAATTGCAATTTAACTTCATGTGGATACAAAAATTTTATACATTTAAAGATTGCATCTACAGGGCCATCTCCTGTTTCTGAAGTTGTTTTAACTTCACCATAGACATCAAGAGTCATTTCGGCTTTTTGTGGTTCACCAGTCCCTGCAAAGACTTTTAAGGACTTTAAACTAATTACATATTTATCTAAAACCATACTGTCATCTACTAAAGCTGCAATATCATCATCATAAACATGTTTTTTTTTATCAGCTAAAATTTTAAATTTACCAAAAGCAGTTTGAATAACATCATCTGTAACATCCGCATAACCAAGGTCGTTTAATTTTTCTTTAAATGCATGTCTTCCAGAATGTTTTCCCATTACTAAAGAAGTTTTTTTAACACCAACACTTTCTGGAGTCATAATTTCATATGTTTCTCTATGTTTAAGCATGCCATCCTGGTGAATGCCTGCTTCATGTGCAAATGCATTTTTTCCAACAACTGCTTTATTGAACTGTACTGGAAAAGTTGCATTCGAAACAGCTTTTGAAGCCTTGCTTAATAATTCAGTTTTAATTCCTGTTTTGTAAGGCATTAAATCATTTCTAGTTCTTATGGCCATTACAATTTCTTCAAGCGCAGCATTCCCTGCTCTTTCACCTATTCCATTAATTGTACACTCAACCTGTCTTGCCCCTGCAGAAACCCCTGCTAAAGAATTTGCAACAGCTAATCCTAAATCATTGTGACAATGAACAGACAATATAGCTTTATCAATGTTTGGAACTTTATTTCTTAAAGTTGTAATAATTTTAGTAAACTCTGAAGGAGTTGTATAGCCAACTGTATCAGGAATATTTATTGTTTTTGCACCACTATTAATTGCAAGTTCAACTATTTTGCACATAAAATCCATGTCTGTTCTTGTTCCGTCTTCACAAGACCATTCAACATCATCAGTAAGATTTCTTGCATAACTTACACTTTCTTTTATTGCATCCAAGACTTGTTCTGGAGATTTATTTAACTTGAATTTCATATGAAGTGGACTAGTTGAAATAAATGTATGAATTCTAAATCTTTGGGCATTTTTTAATGCTTCGTGACATGCATCAATATCTTTTTTGCTAGATCTTGCTAATCCACATGGAATTGAATTTTTTAAGATTTTACTTATTGCCGTTACAGCCTCAAAGTCTCCTGGAGATGCAATAGGGAATCCTGCTTCAATTATATCAATTCCCATTTCATCAAAAATTCTTGAAATTTGAATCTTCTCCTCAAGACTCATTGATGCACCTGGTGATTGCTCACCATCTCGCATTGTAGTATCAAATATAATAACTTTATCTTTGTCTCTCATAACCAATAATAATAGAAAAACTATAATACAATCTATAATAGAGATTGCAAAATAATTGTTATATTTTGGCTAAAATTTTAGATCGATTTGGGTTTTTAGTTAAAATTAACTCTTATCACTATCTATTAATTTTTTCTTACCTATCCAAGGCATCATTGCTCTAAGCTCTGCTCCCACTTTTTCAATTGGATGATCAGCAAGATCTTTTCTCATTTTCAGAAAGTTCTTCTGTCCACCCTCACATTCTTTCATCCAATCTTTAGTAAATTTACCAGATTGAATATCAGCGAGAACTTCTTTCATTCTCTTTTTACTTTCACTATCTACAACTTTTTTACCAGATACATACTCACCGTATTCTGCTGTATTAGATATAGAGTAATTCATGTTAGCAATTCCACCTTCATAAATTAAATCTACTATTAGTTTTACTTCATGCAGACATTCAAAGTATGCCATCTCGGGTTCATATCCAGCTTCAGTTAAAGTTTCAAAACCATTTTTAATCAGTTCAACTAATCCACCACAAAGAACTGATTGTTCGCCAAACAAATCTGTTTCACATTCATCTTTAAAAGTTGTTTCAATAATACCTGATTTTCCACCACCTATTGCCGAAGCATATGACAATGCGAGGTCTCTTGCTTTACCTGTTCCATCTTGATGTACGGCAAATAAACATGGCACTCCACCGCCTCTTTCAAATTCACTTCTAACCAGGTGTCCAGGTCCCTTTGGAGCAACCATAAATACATCCAAATCTTTTCTTGCTTCGATAAGTTTATAATGAATATTTAATCCATGAGCAAAAGCTATACTTGTTCCTGTTTTAATTCTTTGTTCAATATGATTTTTATAGATTGATGCTTGTAATTCATCTGGAGTAAGTATCATTGCGACTTCTGCCCACTCAGCAGCATCAGATAAACTCATTACTTTTAATCCTTTAGATTCTGCTTTTGCTTTGCTTGCTGAACCATCTCTAAGAGCTACAACAACTTCTTTAGCACCACTATCTTTTAAGTTTAATGCGTGCGCATGTCCTTGGCTTCCATAACCAAAAATTGCTATTTTTTTGCTCTTGATTAAATCTACATCTGCATCTTTTTCATAAAACATTTTCATTTTTTTCTCCTTTTAATTAATTAAAAATCTCTGCGCCTCTTGTCATTGCTACCGCTCCAGTTCTTGAGGCACTCACAAGACCAAGTGGTTTTAAATTTTTTGTCAGGTTATCTATCTCTCTTCTTAATGCTGTTATTTGAATTACAGCAGACTTATTTGTCTGATCTAATATAACT
>Ga0222631_1000334_pt1 | contig 14356 bp, 23 predicted proteins | sample AntAcemetagenom5_FD_179826 | JGI IMG/M metagenome (GOLD analysis project Ga0222631, IMG submission 179826) | Saline water microbial communities from Ace Lake, Antarctica - #5 | ecosystem: Environmental > Aquatic > Non-marine Saline and Alkaline > Saline | place: Antarctica: Ace Lake | collected... | reverse complement strand
GGTTCTTTTAAATCCCCGCGCCAAAAATTATGAAAGTAAACTACAAACAGTTACATCAAGATATCAAATTCCCACTAAGTTGGTGTGATGAAGATTACAAGACCTTTATATTCGATGCTGATATGAATATGGTCGCACAAGTTGAATCTAAAAGAATTAAAGATGTTGTACACCCATTTGAGAAACTAATAGGGGAATGTAAAGAAATTGATGAACCTGTAAAAGGGTTTTACAAACTTGTCTACGGAGATTTCATTAACCCTCTTACAATGGAAATCATTGGTTGTGTTCGTGGATGGGGTAGGTTGTCTCAATTAAATTCGCCGAGTGGAGAAAAAAGACAAGATAACATTGCAAATTATATACTGAACATTTTAAATACTTAACAATGGAAAATAACGATGACGGTTGGAATAATTATTATAGTACTTCTAATAGTAGTGGTATGCGTTGTGGAAATATGAAATGCCACAAATGTAAAAAATCAATTAGAGGAAACTATTTAATTCAAGACAGAAGTAATAATAGGCACAGAGGCAACGAAACAGATGAACGTTATTTGTATCATAGAAAGTGCAGTTCTGATAATAATGTATGGAAAGTACTTGACATAGAACAAAAGCAAGCTAAATATAATGAAAAATTGAGAAGAGAGCATATTAAAGAGGTAAGTACCTTAATTGAAAAATATGAACTTGATGTAGATGATTTATTTGATATAGAATACAACCAATACTAACATGAGAAACTACGACCACGCACCAATTAAAAACACCTGTCCTAAAATAGATTCCATAATAGACAGAATGGAAAAGGTAAAACAGGAAGCCGAGTATATTAACAATAATCCAAATGAAGATTCATCACAAGAATCTTCTACAATAATCGATGAAATATTTGAAGCAATAAAAGAGATGGAAGAAATAAGAGAAGCTAACTCCAAACTCAGAGATTGGGGGAATGATTTGGCAGAAGAGTTAGACGAAGCAATTTCTGACAAAGAAAATCTAGCAGAGTTGCACAACGAATCATTAGAGGAAGTAGACAACTTAACCGATAAAATAGAAGAATTAACTAAACAATTAGAACAAGATGATTAAGAAAACACGCGCAGAAATTACAAAATGCATCATACACAAAGTTGCAAACAAATTTAATTCAGGACAGAATGCTTTCTCGGAAGACCTAGTAAGGTTCGATCAGGAGTCTTATGACCTAATTAAAGATTTCCTGTTGAAACCTTTTACTACTCTAACACAGAGTTACCGATTTACAAATGGGGTAGATGCAAGATTGAATCGGTTAAACAGTTTAGCCACAGATATTTTTGAAAATGAAGATTCTTTCATAGACAGTTCTATATTAGCAGTTAAACACCTATTTGAACAATCTAATTCGGCGCAGATTAAAACAGGAGATGTTCTAGTTGTGAAGATTGAGGGTATTGAATATCAAGACCAATTGGTAGATGCAATAGGTATTTTCAAAATAGAAAGTAAAGTAGATTTCTTGCAGACCTACTTAGAAGAAAAGAATTTCGATGTGGTAATTCAGAAAGGCATCTCAACTAAAAAGTTAGACAAAGGTATGCTTTTATTAAACACATCTGATGTAGAAGGCAGAGTAGTTCTATCTGTTGATAACAATAATTATGATGCTCAGTATTGGATTAAAAACTTTTTGGAGGTAGAATTTGCAAATGATAGAAATCTGCACACTCAAGAGTATCTAGGTCTTTGTAAAGGATTTGCCGATGATATTTTAGCAGGGGAGTTGGCAAATAAAAAAGAAAGAGCAAATTTCCTAGCAGGAACAGTTGACTACTTTAAGGAAAATGAAGATATTAGTTTATCTGATTTTAAGATTGCAATGTTCGAAGATGAAGATATGAAAGAACGTTTTGAAGAGTATCTAAGCAATTATGAAAAGTTAAATGATACTAAGATACTAAATAACTTTGAGGTATCAGGCTCCGTATTGAAGAAAGAAAAAGGTAAACTGAAGACACAAATCAAATTAGACACAAACATTCAAATTAACTTGGATATTGATTCTCCCGAAGCCGCTTCTGAATATTTAGAACGAGGATATGATTCAGATAGGAAAATGAAATTTTATAAAGTATATTTTAACGAAGAAAAATAAAAGCATGCAAAGACTAGACAAAAATTACGAAATTAAAGTTAACAGTGCTCATGGGTTCGAATTGCATTACAAAAGTGACCCAATTAAAAAAGAAGTGACAACTAAAGAAGGTAAAATCACAAAAGAATTAAGCGACACGGAGACTTGGTATTTTCCAAAACTATCAATGGCACTTGAGAAGTATTATGCTGAAAGCCTAATTGCCGAACCTGATAAAGAATTACTGGAAAAAGTCATAAAAATAGAAATGAATATTAATAATTTCTCCAAAACATTTGCCAAGAAAGGTCGTGTGTTTGAACTGTAAAATATTAATATATTTTTATGTTATTTTATTGCAGGCTAACTAAAATAGAATTATCTTTGACGTAAGTAAGGTTTTCAGGGCAATAATTACGTACAGTTGAGCTCTTAACTTAAATCTTACTAATTTTTAATAATTAATTTAAACTTTAATTCCAAGGGTTGTTTCGGCGGTGTATGCTTCTCTTGGAATACTTGTCTATAAGAACTAAATAATAACAATAATGGAGGCCCTAAAACGCCTCCTTTTTAAACTAACAAAATTAAACATGTCAATATTCGACGAAAGAAAAAACCCAAAACCATACGAATATCCACAAGTAATAGAACTGATGGAGAAATTAAACCATACTTTTTGGTTACATTCTGAATTAACTTTCAATGCAGATAAAAGTGATTTTTTAAGCCTAGAGCCTCACGAACAACAAGTAATAAGAAGAAGCCTCTGTGCTATTTCCACGATAGAAATTAAAGCTGTAAAAGATTTTTGGGCTAAACTAGGGGAGCATTTTCCTAAACCCGAAATAGCAATGTTAGGTATGACCGCAGCAGAATCAGAATGTCGTCACTTTTTTGGTTATTCAGAAATACTAACATTGTTAGATTTAGAACAAGATTTCATTAATTGTTTAGAAGTGCCTGCTTTAAAAGGGAGATTTGAATATCTTCAAAAGTATTTGAACTTATCCCCTCAAAATTCAAACAATAAAAAGTACATAACAAAATTAATATTATTCAGTGTGTTGATTGAGAATGTATCTTTATTTTCCCAGTTTGCCACTGTAATGTATTTTTACAGACACAAAGGTATTATGAAAGATATCAGAAACATTGTAAAATGGTCGGCAATAGATGAGCAACTACATTTTAATATAGGTGCTACAATAGTGGATATTCTGAGAAAAGAGCATCCTGAATTATTTGATGAAGAATTAAATGAGATAATTAAAAAAGCATGTATAAAATCTATAAAATATGAAAGTGATATTTTAGATTGGGTATTTGAAAAAGGGGAGTTAGAACATTTAAGTAAGGAAGATTTATTAAACTATATGGAGTATAGAGTGAATGAATCTATGAAAACAATGGGGTTTGAAGAACCTTTTGAAAAGGGTAAAGACCTATCTAAAACAGACTTCTTTTTTGAAGAGGTATTTGCAGATAGTCAAGACGACTTCTTCGTTTTAAGACCCGTAGATTACACATTAGGAGACAAGAGTATAACAGAAGATGATTTATTCGATTAATGCTATGAATATTATATATAGGATAACAGATACTATTAACAATTTAAAGTATATAGGGTCTAAAATGCATTATGTAGAAGGGGGTGGTTATTTAGGAAGTCCCTCTTGTAAAGAAGGACATATTAGGTATGAAAAACAAAAACTGTTTAAAAAAACTGTAAAAAAAAACCCAAATAAGGTAGTATTTGAAATATTAGAGACAATTGACGGGGGGACTAAAAAATTTGTCAGAGAAAGAGAAACTTATTGGCAAAAAAAGTATAATGCAACAAATGATGATCACTATATAAATGGCATACTTGCAAATGCTACTGGTAGATCTTGTAAAGGTTTAGTAACTATGCATAAAGAAACATTAGTTATTACAAAGTTCAGTTCTATCAGTCAATGTGAAGAGGCTTTAAAAATAACTAATGTAGGTGCATGTTTATTAGGTAAAAGAAATATGACTAAAGGTTATTTTGTAATATCTTTAGAAGATTATGAGAACACTAGTAAAGATCCTTTCAAGAGAATTGTTGAAAAATATAGAAGGGGTATTGAAGTTTGGAAATCAAAAATGGTAAATAATTACACGAAACAAATAGTTATTTGTAACATAAAAACAGAGGAGTATATTTTCTCAACTAGAAGGAAAGTCTTCTATGATAAAAAAGAATTAAATTGGGAGCAAAAATATTTATTTTTAACAGATAATCTTGTAAATATAGTAAGTCAAATAAAGTTTTTTAAGGATAGATTAAATAGTTTTTCAAAATTAGACATGTTAAAATTAAAAATTCAAATTACAAAGAATAGCAAATCATCTATTGAGCTTTTTGAAGATTTGGTTAAAAATTATAATCTTTCAAAAATAAAGAATTGTTTAACAGGGTATAGGAAAAATATTGAAGGGGTAAAATTTAAAATAGTGTAAATAGATTAATTATGAAAGAATTTAGTGAATACTGGTGGTTGAACTCTGAATCTCAATCAATGCTAGAAAGAGGTTATTTAGTAGAAGGGCAAACAGCAGATCAAAAATTAGATGTTATTTGTGAGCATGCATCTAATATATTAGGTAAACCAGAAAAGAAAGAACAGTTTAAAAAAATATTTGTAAATGGGTATGCCAGTTTAAGTTCTCCTATATGGGCAAACTTTGGGCAAGGTAGAGCTTTGCCTATAAGCTGTTTTTCAAGTTTCATCCCCGACTCTTTAGATGGGATATATGATGGATTAACAGAAGTTGCCATGATGACAAAAGGAGGAGGAGGGACTTCGGGTTATTTTAATTTAAGAGGTGCTGGAGCTCCTGTTAGTGGGGGTGCAACTTCTTCTGGTGCCATGAGCTTTATTAATATGTTCGACAAAACTATTGAAGTAGTTAAGCAAAACAATGTTAGGAGAGGAGCTTTCTCAGCTTATATGGAGATTGACCACCCCGAAATATCGGAGCTTTTAAAAGTGAAAGATAAGGGTAACGAAATGCAAACTATAAATACAGCAGTTTGTGTGGGAGATGATTGGATGGAAGCTATGATTGCAGGAGATTCTCCTAAAAGAAAAATTTGGGCAGAAACACTAAAAAGCAGAAGAGAAAAAGGAATACCTTACCTATTTTTTAAAGACAATGTGAACAATAACAAGCCACAAGTTTACAAAGATAAAGACCTAACTATATGGCAATCAAATCTCTGTAATGAAATTTATCTTTCAACTTCAGAAGATGAGTCTTTAGTTTGTTGTCTGTTATCGATGAATTTGTACACATATGATGATTGGAAAGACACAGATGCAGTTGAACTTATGATAGAGTTTCTAGATGCAGTTATGCAAGACTTCATTAACAAAGCGGAAAATATGAGAGGGTTTGAAAGAGCAGTTAAGTTTGCAAAATCTCAAAGGGCTTTAGGTTTAGGAGTGTTAGGTTATCATTCTTACTTGCAAAAAAATATGATACCTTTTGAAAGTTTTCAAGCACAACAAATTAATACTTCAATATTCAAAAATATAAAAGAAAAAGCTATGATATCCACAAGAAGATTGGCAGAAGAGTATGGGGAACCCGAGCTTTTAAAAGGTTACGGAATGAGAAATACTACTTTGTTGGCTCTCGCTCCTACAACCTCTTCAAGTTCAATATTAGGTCAAGTTAGTCCTACAATTGAGCCTTTGAAGTCTAATTACTTTGTTGCAGGATTAGCTAAAGGAAGTTTCACTAGAAAAAATAGAGAATTAAAATCGCTGTTAGTAGAAAAAGAAAAAGATACAACGGAGATTTGGAAATCTATATCAATAAATCAGGGTTCCGTGCAACATTTAAATTTCTTATCGGAAAATGAGAAAGAAGTATTTAAAACTTTTGCTGAAATATCTCCCATGACGATTATACAACAGGCGAGTGCAAGACAACCTTGGATTTGTCAAGGACAGAGTTTAAATCTTATGATTCCGCAGGAAATGAGTATTAAGGATATAAATAAGATACACATAGAAGCATGGAAATTAGGTTTAAAAGGATTATATTATCAAAGAGGAAGCTCTGTTGCAAAAGAGGCTGTTTTGAAGATGATGGAATGTAATTCATGTGAAGGATAAAATTTCTGTTAATAAACTGTTAAAGGTATCAATTAATTTTGGTACCTTTTTTATTTGTCGTAGATTTGCAGTGTTGGTTAGGGGCACTTATCTTTTTTAAGATGCGCCGAATTAATTTAAAACAAATATACAATGGAACTACAAGATGAAAAAATAACTTTAAGTACAGCTAAATTGGCATTTGATATTATGCCAATAAAACCAATAAGAGAAGATATGAAAATGACTCAATTATATACTAAAAAAGGAAATATGAAATGGGGGTTTCATACAGGATTAGTGGCATATAATCAATCTTTATTACAAAGAAAGTTAAGGGAACTCTATGGTATATATGTTATAATTACTCCTTCTAAAAGTGTACTTGATGTATGGCACTATCAAATAGAAAAAAGTAAGGTCAGTAAAACAGAGCTTTCACAACATTATAATAGTTATGAAGAAGCTCTTGAAACAGGTTTATATGAAGCATTAAAATTAATTCAAGATAGTTTAAACTAAAATAATGAAAAATATAAGATAGATAATGACTAGATACGGAGCAATAAATAAATTAGAAAGAAACTTAGAAGGACATAGCTATAAAATTTTTAAGGTAGGTAGAGAAATAAGTGAGATTAAAGATATGACCAACGAAAGTGAGCAAGGGCATATTTATAGGGAATATAGTATACACTATAGAAGTGGTGTAATTGTAGAACTTATTGGAGGAATATTTACTGTTACTAGAAATGCAGTGGGTTAATTGCGCCTAATGGTTAGTGCGATAATAACAAAATTAAACAATATAACAATGACAACATTTAGAACAAATAGAAACAGAGTATTATTTATAGTACTCATAATAATAATAATAATAATCATAATACTTACATAATGAACATAGAAATAGAGTATTGCGGAGAAAACATAGAAGTATCAGGTAATTATTTTCCTGAAGAAGAGATGACCTCTTATTATTCTGGTTATCCTGCCGAGTTTGAAATAGATGCAATTTTTTATGAAGGAGTTGATATATTTCCTTTTTTGGAAAATCAATTGGATGATGTAGAGTTTAAAGTATTAGAAAAAATTAGAGACAATGAATAGAACTGTAAAAGTAACATCAATAAGTGACACTCACGGCTTGCATAGAAGTGTGGATATAGAAAAAACAGATATCTTATTATTTGCAGGGGATGCAATGACCTCGGGATATGATTACAATAATCTGTTGGATTTTTTAGATTGGTTTTCAAGCCGACCTGCTAAACACAAAATTATGATTGCAGGTAATCATTGTAGATACTTGGAAAATTATCCTGAAAAATTTGAAGCTATTATGTTAGATTATCCTTCAGTTGTTTATCTTAAAGATAGTTTCACAATTGTAGAAGGGCTTAAAATATATGGCACACCTCACTCAAAAGTATTTTTTAATTGGGCCTTTAATAGTTCAGAAGCAAAGTTAGAAGAATTGTTTGATATGATACCAATGGATACTCATATACTTTTAAGCCACGCTCCTCAATGGGGTGTTTTAGACGAGTTAGTTGATGGCAAGAATGTAGGTGAAGTTACCTTACACAGAATTATCAAAAAGATGCCCAACTTAAAATTACACGTATTTGGCCACATTCACAATTCCTTTGGTATGATTAAACCTGATAAGCAACACATTTCAATAAATGCGTCTCAAGTGGACGAAGAGTATAACATTACAAATTTTCCAATAACAGTAAAAATTAAAATAGATGACAATAACGCACGATAACCAAGAAGTATTTATGACAGAAAATTTAAATACATTTGTAGATAAAATAGAGCTTTGGGGCAAACCTAAAGGATTATTAGAAAACAGCAATAAACTAGCACAATTAGCAAAACTATTAGAAGAAAGTGGAGAACTAGCTTCGGGAGTATTAAAAAACAATGTACCTTTACAAAAGGATTCTATTGGAGATATCTTTGTAGTTTTAACTTTATTAACTGCTCAACTGGGTTTTAATTTGCAAGATTGTGTAGAATTAGCTTACAATGAGATTAAAGATAGAAAAGGTAAAACTAGTAAGGATGGTTCATTTATAAGAGAATAAATATGCATATTAACATAAAAAACCTTTTTCGACTAAATCCTAATTATCTTGCTTTGTTATTAGTTGCAAAGCAAGCAGGTTCAAAAGACCTATCGGTTGAAATTGCACAGTTACTACCTGATGAAACAGAATTACAAGAACTGATTGAATCTGGTTACATTAACATTATCAAAGGTAAAAAAGGACAAGAGTTACCTGAAAGAGTCAGATTGGGTAAATCAGGTACCAAGTACTTGACTTCGTTGAATGAAGCAGAAGTATTAGATGAAGATACCAAGATTTTTGAGTGGCTTTCGGAGATCTATCGTAAAAACGGTAAAGAGATTGGCAACGGTAAAAGAACCCAAAGATTAATAGCTTCGTTTAGAGAAAAGAGTGGTATAGAAAAGAATCGTTTGGCTTTTTTGTGTAATACCTTTATCAGTGATGAAGATCAGATGGAATGGAGTCATCGATTGGAGTTTGTTTTTTACAAGCCGACCAATATGTACAATACGCAGTTTGTTCTAGAGGATTCGAGGCTCTGGAAATACTATTCTAAAAAGATTGAATACTTCGAAGCTAAATTTAAAAATATAAAATAAGATGGAAAAAGCAAGATTAAAGCAATTATTAGATTGCGAAGAAAGATTACAATTATTAGAAAATGCAGGTGTTGATAACTGGGAAGGTTATGATATTGCAATGGAAGCTTATGAAGAACAAAAAGAAATTTTATGTAAGATTGATGATTTGGTTCAACTAATTACAGAACAACTCAGTTCTAACATAGAAACCAATATGGCAGGCCCAGGCACAGGTCATGGATTTTTTCAAGAAGGTTTAGATGAGGTTGAAAAAACGATTACGGAATGGTTAAAAGAAAACACTACACTATTTGAAATACGTTAAAATAAAGTTTGTCAGCCTGATAAATTAACTGTACATTTGCCTAACACAATAAAACAATTATAAAATGAAATATTTATGTATAGATGTCGAAACGTCATCGATTAAACCTGAAAACGGTGAATTACTGTCCTTTGCGGCAGTTTTAGAAGACACTAGTAATATTAAACCAGTTGAAGAGTTGCCGTTCTTCTATTGTGTATTCAGACACAAAAGTATTAAAGGAGAGCCTTATGCTTTGAATATGAATAGAGAATTAATTCGGGAGATATCAGAGGATAAAAGTTCTGATTTAATAAATATGTTTGATTTTAATCAATTGTTCAATAATTTTTTACATGAGAATGGAGTTGAACACTGGGCTTCTGATATGTCTACAAGCTCTTCTAGAGATGGTACTCACAAATTATATCCTGCCTTACCTCACAATGTAAAAGTAAAAGACAGAATTAAAATAAAAGCATCAGGTAAGAATTTCGGCACATTTGATAAAGGCTGGATTGAAGAGAAAATAACAAATTTTAATCGTTATTTTCAGTTTAATCACAGAGTATTGGATCCTGGTTCATTGATGGTAGATTTTAAAAATGACGAGTGGATTCCGAACTTAAATGAATGTATGAAACGCGCAGGAGTTAAAGGAGAGGTTACTCACAACGCATTAAAAGACTGCTATGATTTACTAGAAGTAATAAGGACTAAATACTAAATCATGAAAATAGAAGAAAGTAAGCATAAATTTGAAATACAATTATCGGAGGATTGGTTCACCAAAGGGTCTATACTTTACACAGGTTATAGAAATCAAAAGATTTTAATATTAGACACACCTAAAAAACACTATGCAAAATGGTATCATCGGTTATTGAGATTTATCACTTTCGGGTGGGTATTTAAAATTAAATATACATACACAGTTAAAATAATAGAACAAGATGAGAATTAAAATAGATTACATAATTGACGATGAGAATTGGACAGACGAACAATATGAAAACCAAGTGGAACAAACTGTTTATATTACTGGTACTGACATAGTAAAGATATTGAGTTGCGGTAACTTTGAAGGTCAATGTGTACTAATGGGTAGCCAAACAATTTCAGAAATAACTGACATAAAAATAGAACAATGACACTAAATAAAATAATTGTACTAATAGGTATTTTAGGGGTATTTATAGAAGTACGCTGGAAACCAAGAATAGGTACCACTACAGATGGAAAAATAATCCTTTGGTATGGAACAAGCAAAAGAGAATTTTGGATAATATTTGAATAAAATAAAATTGATTAATGTTAAAAACGTCAAAAGAGCTTACAAACGAAACAGTAACTTTAATATCAAAGTTTAAATCTGGTGAATTAAAACCTATTCCAACGGGTATTGAACATTTAGATGAAGCATTACTTGGCGGTTTACTCCCTGGTAGTGTTTTGGGTATTGTTGGTAGGTCAGGCCACGGAAAAAGTTATGATATGGAACGCATACAACGTCACATATTAAATACCCAACCTGATGTAATTTATATGAATGCGAATTGGGAATTAAGCCACTTTAAACTTCTGGTTAGAGATATTAGCTTTAGAACGGAAAAGTCTGTGAAAACAGTCTTATTTGAACCTCTTAATGAAGAATCAACCAAAGAACTAAAAGACATTTGTGACTTACATAGAACTGATAATGTATATTATCAAAATGAGCCAGTCACAAGTGACGTTTTCACTGAAGATGTTATGGGATTAATTACAAAGTTTCCTGATTCAAAAATAGTTGTGGCAATTGATAACTTGGAGAATATTCTTCTTGATAAGGGTTCTCAAAAAGAATGTATGGATAGATTACTATACAAGATAAACATTCTTAAAAACTTACACTCTTATATATCTTTTATCATTTTAAATCAGATGAACAGAGAGTATATCTATGAGATAAACAACATAAAACATCATAGACCACATGAGGGCCACATATATGGAAGTGATCAGTTCTATAAAATTTGTGATGTAGTTTACATAAAGTTAATACCTGCAAAGCTGGGTATTAAAGACAAGTTTATGATATTTGGAGTTAATCAGTATAATTGGTTAGAGGAACATAAAACAGATGAAGGTGCAAATACAACTTCTTTTGACCCTTTTGGTAGGGCCTTTTATTTTTACGTAAAGCAAAGACAACCCGAGGACGAAAAAAACATCAAAGATATATTTGTGGAAGTTATGTATACAAAAGAAGAAACAGATGAACCTATTAATAAAAAGCCGAAATCAAACCCCATGCCTGATTTCACTAAAGGTTTACCTACTCCAACTTTAGATGAGGCTTTCGGTTCTGATAATACAAACGATGATCCTCCATTTTAAATTTTGTTAATATTATCACAAAGTTATCAATTAATTTTGGTACCTTTTTTATTTGTCGTAGATTTGTCGAAACAAATAGAATATAATGAAAAAAGAACACAGAGTTATTATCGATCAAATAGAGAAATATTTTGAACAACCTGATGCTGAACATTTGAGGTTTTGGCAAGGGTTATTTAACATGGGTGTTGTGGTATTTGAAAATCAAATAAATGAGGCTTTCAATTATAGTATTGACGACGATTATAATATCTCAGATAAGAATTTAATTAAAAGAATTATAGATGAAAGAAATAAAAAAAAGTAAAGAACAAACAGAATCAAGTACAGGAATTTGGGTAGTATTCTCAGTTTCATTGTGTGTAGGGATATTTATATTATTTATATTTTTAACCTTTTCAAATTTATTTTAAATATTATGGAAAAACTATATAGAAAAAAAGAAAACGGAAGATATGAAGAGTACACTTATGGGTACAATGGAGACTTATCCGATGGTATTTGGATAGTCCAAAAGAAACCACAAAGTAAATCTTTCTCTTCATTATTTTGGAAAGTTGGAGATTTAAAAAGACCTGTTGATGTTACAACTCATTCTGCTATACAATCGATGGGAGATGAACTGTCTACTTATCTGATGAGATTAGGTGAACAAGACTCAAAGGAGTTTAGTGAAGCTAAAAAAATGATTGGAGGCTTTTTAAGAGGGCCTATATACTTGAATAATATATCTGTGTCAGATTTAACACAGTTATTTTTAAGAAAGATAGCTTTAATAATTGAAGATGATTTAGAAAATGATTAACTTAGAAGAGAAGAAATTTATAGTATATGACATTGAGACTTTTATCAGTATATTTTGTGTTGTGTTTAAATATCAAAGCAGATATCTTACTTTTGAAATTAGTGAAAGAAAAAACGATACTCAAAAATTAGTTGAGTTTATTAGAAATGGTTCTAAATCGGGTTGGTATTTTGTGGGTTTCAATAATGTTAGATTTGATGCACAAGTTATACAATGGATATTAGATGAAAGAAGAACAGATATTACATGTAAAGAAATACATGAGTTCACACAAGAAGTAATTGAAAAGGCAAACACCAAACAATTTCCACCTTATCCTGAATATAAAATTGAATTTAAACAAATAGATTTATTTTTAATCAATCACTATAATAATATGAATCGTTCAACAAGTTTGAAATGGTTAGAATATTCTATGAATTGGAAAAAAGTGCAGGATTTACCTTATAAACATGACCAAATATTATCTATTGATACTTTTGACCCTATAATCGAATACTGTAAAAATGATGTCGATGCAACTGATGAATTTTTAGGTAAATGTGAAAAAATATTAGAATTAAGATTTGCTCAAGATGAAGAACACCCTGATTTAAATCTGTTAAATAAATCTGATACCTCTGTGGGAGAAGTATTATTTTTAGACCTAATGGCAGAAAAGTTAGATATTAAAAAATCTATTTTAAAGAAAAAACAAACACACAGATCTAAAATACATTTGAAAGATGTAATATTACCTTATGTTAATTTTAAAACTGACACTTTTAATAAAGTATTAGACTACTTTAAAGGTGTTACTATTACAGCAGAAGAACCTTCATTTAAACATACAGTTGAATATCAGGGTATTGAATATGTATATGGGGTTGGTGGATTACACGCATCTGTTTCAAATAAAATAGTTACACCAAGAGAAGGTTACTCAATAATCGATGCGGATGTGAAAAGTTATTATCCAAACCTTGCCATACGTAATAAATTTTATCCTAAACATTTATCTATATCTTTCTGTGAATTATATGAAGAGTTGTATGATAAAAGAGTTGCCATACCAAAAAGTAACCCTCAAAATGCATCCTTAAAACTTCTTTTAAACGGAATTTATGGTAAGTCAGGAGATATTTACAGTTTTGTATATGATAAATTCTTTCAAATGTGCATTACTGTAAATGGTCAATTATTACTTACAATGTTAACGGAAAGGTTATCTTTTATAGAAGGTGTTACAATATTTTATGCTAATACAGATGGTATAACAATGGAAGTCAGAGATGACCAAAAAAAGGCTGTACATGATATTTGTAAAAAATGGCAAGAAGTTACTAAACTAGAACTAGAATATGCTAGCTATGATAAGATGGCAATTAGAGATGTAAATAATTTTCTTGCAGTTGACACTTCTGGTTATATAAAAATGAAAGGTGCCTTTGAAATTAATGTCGATTACCATAAAAATAGAAGTCAAAGAATTGTACCTTTAGCTGTAAAAAGATATCTTGTGCATGGTGTCCCCGTTGAAGAAACTATTACCAAACATTTAATTCACGGTAAAAATTATGGTGATATAGAAAATCAAGGAATATTTGATTTTTGCATTGGCAAGAAAATAAAATCTAATCAGAAATATAGTCTTGAAAAGAATTTAAATAGAACCTTACCTGAACACGAAACTAAAGAAGAAAAAACTGATTTTTTACACTTTCATAATTGGCGTGAAGTTGAACAGAACAAATGGAGAGAACAAGACATGGAGGATAAGTTTAGAGGGTTCACAGACGCTTATAGAACTCTTTTGGACATCATATATCCCGAGTACGAAAAAGTGCAGGAAATCGATGATAAAGTGCTTCGTTTTTATGTTTCCACAGATGGTTTACAGTTAAATAAGAATTATTCAGATGGACGGAGACAAATAACTGTTGGTGGTAATAAAGTTTCCATATTCATGGATT
>Ga0222631_1000331_pt1 | contig 14368 bp, 12 predicted proteins | sample AntAcemetagenom5_FD_179826 | JGI IMG/M metagenome (GOLD analysis project Ga0222631, IMG submission 179826) | Saline water microbial communities from Ace Lake, Antarctica - #5 | ecosystem: Environmental > Aquatic > Non-marine Saline and Alkaline > Saline | place: Antarctica: Ace Lake | collected... | reverse complement strand
AGTCAGATTAAAAAAAATACAAAACAAGGAATTTTTTAGTGCATTTTGTAGATAAAGAGCCCAGTCAAAAAAGAGCTGACTTTGTCAGTAAATTAAAATCAAATAAAATTTTAAGAGTTCCAGGTGCTTATAATCCGCTAACTGCAAAACTAATTGAAGAAATTGGTTATGACGCTGTTTACGTATCAGGTGGAGTTATGGCAAATGATTTAGGGTTTCCAGATATTGGTCTAACCACACTGCAAGATGTTAGTACTAGATCTTATTTAATATCCAGAGTTACAAGTTTACCTACAATTGTTGATATAGACACTGGGTTTAAGTCTTGTGAAGAAACTATTAAAACTTTTGAAGAATTTGGGGTGGCAGCTGTACACTTAGAAGACCAAGTAGAGCGTAAAAGATGTGGGCACCTAGATAACAAAGAATTAATCTCAACTGAAGCAATGGTTAAGAAAATTAAAGAGTGCGTTGCAGCAAAACAAGATGAAAATTTTAAAATTATAGCAAGATCCGATGCTAAGGGTGTTGAAGGAATTGATAAGATGATTGATAGATGTAAGGCGTATATTGATGCTGGAGCAGAAATTATCTTTCCAGAAGCTTTACATGATGAAAAAGATTTTGAAAAAGTTAGAAAAGAACTATCATGTTACTTACTTGCTAATATGACTGAATTTGGAAAATCTAAGTTATTCAATTACAAAGAATTAGAAAATTTTGGATATAATATTGTAATTTATCCAGTAACCACACAAAGATTAGCCATGAAAAGTGTAGAAGATGGCCTTAGAGACATCTTTGTGGATGGACACCAGAACAATATTATTGATAAAATGCAAACTAGAAAAAGACTTTACGAATTAGTTGAGTATGAGAAGTATAATTCGTTAGATGAAAAAATTTATAACTTTAGTACGGAAGGGCATGAATAATGAGTGATGAGATAAAAAAAGGTTTACTGGGTATAATTGTTGATGAAACTGAAGTTTCAAAAGTTATGCCTGAAATTAACTCACTAACTTATAGGGGTTATGCTGCTCAAGATTTATGTGCCAGGTGTGATTTTGAAGAGGTTGCATACTTAATTTTAAATAAAGAGCTACCTAATAAAAAACAACTAAAAGAATTTAAAAAAGAATTATCTAAAGAAATAACTTTATCAAAAAACTTGATAAATATTTTAAAACAAATACCTAAAAAATCTCATCCTATGGATGTTGCAAGAACTGCTGTCAGTGTGATGGGTCTTGAAGATAAAGAGACTAAAGATAATTCACCAAAAGCAAATTTGAAAAAAGCAATTAGAATTCTTGCAAAAACTCCAACTGCATTGGCAGCTTTCTATAGACTTAGAAAAGGGAAAAAAATTATATCACCAAAGAAAAAGCTTAGTTTTTCTGAAAATTTTTTTAATATGTGTTTTGGAAAAATTCCTAATAAAGAAATTGTTAAAGCCTTTGATGTCTCTTTAATTTTATACGCTGAACATAGTTTTAACGTATCAACTTTTACTGCTAGAACTATTACAAGTAGTTTGTCTGATATTCATGGAGCAATAACAGGAGCTATTGCAAGTTTAAAAGGACCTCTTCATGGTGGAGCCAATGAAGAAGTAATGCACATGATGAAAAAAATTAAAAAACCAGAAAACGCACTAAAATGGATTAATAATGCTTTAAAAAATAAAGATGTTGTAATGGGATTTGGTCATAGAGTTTATAAAAGTGGAGATTCAAGAGTTCCAACTATGAGAGAATATTTTAAAAGAGTAGCTATTATTAAAAAAGATAAAACATTCGAAAAAATATATGACATTGTTGAAAAAGTAATGATTAAAGAAAAAAATATTTATCCAAATGTAGACTACCCTACTGGACCTACTTATCATTTAATGGGCTTTGATACTGATTTCTTTACACCAATATTTGTAATTTCAAGAATTACGGGTTGGTCAGCACATATTATGGAACAACATGCCGCCAATAAATTAATTAGACCTCTTGCTAGTTACAAAGGTAGTAAACATAGACAAGTGATACAGTTAAACCAAAGATAATATTTATTTATTTTCTATTTTTACAAATCTTTCAAATATAATTTCTGACTTGAATTTATTATCACCAATAAATTCATCGATTGCCTTTTTTACTCCTGGAGCGTAACTCAAATTGTAATCATCACAAAGTATAGTTCCATTATTATCTAAAACTGCTTTAGAGTAATGTAGATCATTTTTAACAGTTTCATATGCATGACCACCGTCTAAAAAAACATAATCAATTTTAGACATATCAATCTTTGGTAATAATTTGTTAGAGTTTCCTTTAATTAAATGAACATTTTTTTCAAATTTCTTTAAAAGAAAAGCAACAGCTTCTATAGAATACGGATCTTGTCTTAGAATATATTCAAAATATATCTTTTTTAATGGGTTGTTAAACTTTGTATTTGGAATAATTTCATCCGTATTCTCAACGCTTTCTCCAAATAAATCTAAACCTATATATTTAAAATCTGATTTATGAATACTATGAAGCAACTCGCAAATATTTCTTGCTGTAACACCATGAAAAACACCTATTTCAAGAAAATTTTTAGGTTTCTTTGAGGCTATTTCTTCTAAAAATTGTTCACCAATATCTTTTTGTTTAAGACTAGTCTTTCTAAAATATTTTTTGTATTTCAAGAGATCAACTAAATGCTTCTGTCCAAGTGCCTTGTGTAGAAGCTTTAGAATATTCAGTAGAACGACCTTCAAAGAAATTCATGTGCTCAACTGCATTCAACATAGAATCTAACCAAGTAAGTGGATTCTTGTCCACTTTATAGATTGGATCTAATCCAAGCTGTGAAAGTCTTCTATTAGCAATAAACCTTATGTAAAGTTTTACATCTTGTGCTGTAAGACCTTCCATAGGACCCATTTCAAAAGCTAAATCAATGAAAGCATCTTCATGCTCTATGATTGTTCTACATGCTTTATAAAGTTCTTTTTTTAATTCAGGATTCCAGATTTCTGGGTTCTCATGAATAAACTCTTTAAATAATCTAATCATAGAATTGCAGTGCAACGTTTCATCTCTAACAGACCAAGTAACAATTTGACCCATTCCCTTCATTTTATTATGTCTTGGGAAGTTAAGCAAGATTGCAAAACTTGCAAATAATTGTAAGCCTTCAGTGAATGCACTAAATACAGCTACTGTTAATGCAATATCTTTTTTTGAACTCATATCAAAATTTTGCATGTAGTCGTATTTATCTTTCATTTCTTTATACTTCATGAATGCAGAATATTCTGATTCAGGCATTCCAATAGTATCAAGTAAATGAGAGTAAGCAGCTATGTGAACTGTTTCCATCGAAGCAAAAGCAGTCATCATCATTAGAACTTCTGTAGGTTTAAATACAGTTGTATAATGTCTTAAATAACAATTTTGCACCTCAACATCAGCTTGCGTAAAAAATCTAAAAATTTGAGTTAATAAATTCTTTTCAGACTGTGTTAAATTTTTCTGCCAATCTCTAACATCATCACCAAGTGGTACTTCCTCTGGTAACCAATGAATTCTTTGTTGAGTTAACCAAGCATCATAACACCATGGATATCTAAATGGTTTGTAAACTGGATTTTCAACTAGTAATCCCATTTTTTGTGGTTGAACTATTTCCTCTTTTGCTGGTTGAATAATTTTAGCATTCATTTTCTCTACTGACATGATAGGCACTCCTCGTATTCTGGTTGTTCAGTTGTTTGTGGTTTTGACTTATAGACATTTGCGGTAACATCTGTTGCTTTAGTATCGTTAACATTCTCCGCACGTTGAATTGATTTTGATCTACAGTAATAAAGGCTCTTTAAACCCTTTTTCCAAGCATCAAAATGAATTTTATGTAGTTCTCTTTTGTGAATATCTGCTGGTACAAATAAGTTAATTGATTGCGCTTGAGATATAAAAGGCGTTCTATCTCCACTTAATTCAATAATCCATTTTTGATCCAACTCAAAAGCAGTTTTAAAAACATCCTTTTCTAAATCAGTTAAAAAATCTAAATGAGAAACAGAACCTTGGTTTGTTGTAATACCAGACCAAATATCATCATTATTTTTCCCGTGTTTTTCTAATAACTCAACTAAATATCTATTTCTAACATTAAACGAACCTGAAAGAGTTTTGTGAGTGTAGCTGTTAGCTGCAACAGGTTCTACTCCTGGTGAAGCTCCACCACAGATAATAGAAATAGAAGCTGTTGGTGCAATAGCTGTTTTGTTTGAAAATCTTTCATTAAAACCATAATCAGCAGCATCTGGACAAGCTCCTCTTTCGTCTGCTAGATCTTTTGAGGCTTGATCTACATGCTCTTGAATATGTTTAAATATTTTTTTATTCCAAACTTTACTCATAACAGATTCAAGTGGAATACTGTGTTTCTGTAAATAAGAATGGAAACCCATAACACCTAAACCAACACTTCTTTCTTTTTCAGCAGAGTATTTTGCGTCATCAAATTGCTCTGGAGCTCTTTCAATAAAATCAGTTAATACATTATCTAAAAATCTCATAACATCATTAATCATAACGTTATCATCTTTCCACTCATCATACTTTTCTAAGTTTAAAGATGACAGGCAACAAACAGCCGTTCTGTCTCTTCCATTTTTATCTATTCCAGTAGGTAATGTTATCTCACTACAAAGATTAGAAGTTTTAACAGTTAAGTTAGCAAGTTTGTGGTGTTGAGGAATTTGTCTATTAACTGTATCGATATAGATAATATAAGGTTCGCCTGTTTCAATTCTTGCAGTTAACAATCTAATCCACAAATTTCTTGCAGAGATAGTCTGTTGCACAGTTCCATCAGCAGGACTTTTTAGTGCCCACTGCTCATCTGTTTCAACAGCTCTCATAAATGCATCAGATACTAAAACACCATGATGAAGGTTTAAGGCTTTTCTATTTGGGTCTCCACCAGTAGGTCTTCTCATTTCAATAAATTCTTCAATTTCAGGATGCTCAATTGGAAGATAACAAGCAGCAGATCCTCTTCTTAATGAACCTTGGCTAATTGCCATTGTTAACGAGTCCATTACTTTAATAAATGGAATTATTCCTGATGTCTTTCCAACTTTACCAATTTTTTCTCCAATAGATCTAAGGTTGCCCCAGTAACTTCCAATCCCACCACCTTTAGCAGCTAACCAAACGTTCTCACTCCATAGATCAAGTATTCCGTTTAAGCTGTCTGAAGCTTCATTTAAAAAACATGAAATTGGCAAACCTCTTTTAGTTCCACCATTTGATAAAACTGGAGTTGCTGGCATAAACCATAAATTACTAATGTAGTTATAAATTCTTTGTGCATGTAAATTGTCATCTGCGTATGAACTTGCAACACGAGCAAACAAATCTTGGTAAGATTCGTTATGACCTAAGTATCTATCTTTTAAAGTTGCTCTACCAAAGTCAGTTAACTTAGAATCTCTTGATCTATCAATCTTAATAATTATTCCTTTTTCATTTTGAAAAAGTTCAGTGTCATTACTAAGTGAAAATAAATCTGGTCCTTTGTTTTTTGAAAGTTCGCTATTATCAGGGCTATATTCGGAGACAGCTTTCTTGAGTGCCTGTGATAGAATTTTGTTCATATTTTAAGTTTTTTTCAGTTTTTTTTACAAAACAACTACATGTTGTATGCTGGAAGCATTGATACACCATATAAATTGTTATTCAACAGAACGTTTATAGAACATAGAAAAAAAATATCAATAAAAAAATAAAATGAATGTAAGAAAGGTTAACAATGACAACAAATTTAAAAATAGATCCATATGGCTTCAGGGAGTATGACGCAAGATGGTTATATGAGAAGGATATAAACCAGCTTGGAATAGAGAATCTAGGCAAAGGTTTGGGCACTCAAATTATAAAACATACAAAAAAAACGAATCCAAGGGTAATCGTAGGTCATGATTATAGATCTTACAGTGAAGAAATAAAATCTGCTCTTAAAAAAGGACTACTTTCAACAGGATGTAATATTGAAGACATAGGTTTATCATTGTCCCCTACAGTTTATTTTGCACAATTTAATTTAGATGCTGATGCTGTTGCAATGGTTACAGCAAGTCATAATGAAAATGGTTGGACTGGAGTTAAAATGGGTATCAAAAAAGGTTTAACCCATGCACCAGAAGAGATGAAAGAATTAAAAGAAATTACTTTAAATGAAAATTTCATAAAAGGCGAAGGAGTTGAAAAACAAATAGAAGGTTTTCAACAAATTTATAAAGATGATTTAATAAATAAAAACAAAATAACAAAAATAATTAAAGCAGTTGTTGCATGTGGTAATGGTACCGCTGGAATATTTGCACCTGAAATTTTAAGAGGTATTGGTTGTGAAGTTATAGAACTCGATTGTGATCTTGATTGGACTTTTCCAAAATATAATCCAAATCCTGAAGATTTAGAGATGTTACATGCAATTGCAAAAGCTGTTAAAGATAATAATGCTGATATTGGTTTTGGCTTTGATGGAGATGGTGATAGAGTTGGTGTGATTGATAACACAGGTGATGAAATATTTTCAGATAAAATTGGATTATTGATTGCAAGAAATTTATCAAAAACTCATAAAGGCTCTAAGTTTATTGTTGATGTAAAATCAACTGGTTTATATGCAACTGATAAGGTTTTAACTGAGAATAATTGTGAAACTATTTATTGGAAGACAGGTCACTCACACATTAAAAGAAAAGTTAATACTGAAAAAGCTTTAGCTGGGTTTGAGAAAAGTGGACACTTTTTCTTTAATCAACCTTTAGGTTTTGGTTATGATGATGGAATTAATTCAGCAATACATGTGTGTCATCTATTAGACAATGAAAATAAAAGTATGCATGAAATTATAAAAGAATTACCTAATACTTTTCAGACACCGACGATGGCACCTTTTTGTAAAGATGAAGAGAAATATCAAGTAGTTGAAGAGTTAGTTAAACAAGTAAATACAATTAAAGATAATAAAACTAAAATTGATAACCAGGAGATTAGTGAAGTCCTAACAGTTAATGGTATAAGATTTTCTTTTAAAGATGGTTCATGGGGATTAATTAGAGCCTCATCAAATAAGCCTTCATTGGTTATTGTAACTGAAAGCCCAACATCAGATGAGAGAAAGAAAAAGATATTTGATTTCATTGATGACCTTTTACAAAAAACTGGCAAAGTTGGTGAATATGATCAAAAAATATAGATATTTGTTAATCTTTATCCTGCTTGTTGCCTCTAAAAGTCATGCTTTAAGCCCTGAATATGAGAAGGAAATGTATATTGGTTGTTACACTAACTCTAAGCAATACCTTGGGCCAGATGGCGCTAAAATATACTGCCAGTGCACAATTGATAAATTAACCGAGAAATTTAGTGATGAAGAGATTGATGAAGTGTTTAAAAAAACACCTGAAGAGATCATGGAGCAAACGGCATTTGCGACAATTGAGTGCGAGAGTAATAATTAACTTTTCAAATAATTAAATAATTAATAAGTTTTAAAAATGAAAGATAAGAAAAATTTCGGTTTTGGAACTCAGATTAGGAAATCTCCTTACTTTAACTCAACTGTTAAATGGGGTGCAACTGGTTTTTCAGTTTATAATCATATGTATATACCAAGAGATTTTGGATCTCCTGAACAAAACTTTTGGAATTTGGTTAATGAAGCAATTTTATGTGATGTTGCAGTTGAACGACAGGTTGAAATTACAGGACCAGATGCTACAAAATTTATTCAACTCTTAACACCAAGAGATTTATCAAAACTTTCAGTTGGACAATGTAAATATGTTTTAATTGTAAACAATGAAGGTGGAATTTTAAATGATCCAGTTTTATTAAGACTGAAAGAAAACCATTATTGGTTATCTCTTGCAGATAGTGATATTTTATTATGGGCACAAGGGGTTGCTGTTAACTCTGGATTTGATGTAAAAATTTCAGAACCCGATGTCTCCCCTCTTCAATTGCAAGGACCCAACTCTGGAAAAATTATGGAGGCTTTATTTGGTGAAAGTATTAATGATCTTAAATATTATTCGTTAAGAGAATTAGATTTAGATGGCATTCCTTTAATAGTCTCTCGTACTGGTTGGTCTAGTGAACTAGGTTATGAATTATATTTAAGAGATGGGTCTAAAGGTGATGAATTGTGGGAAAAAATAATGTCAGCAGGCAAACCTCATGGATTAAAACCAGGTCACACATCATCGATTAGACGTATTGAAGGTGGAATGTTATCGTATCACGCAGATGCTGATATAAACACCAACCCTTATGAACTAAATCTAGGAAGACTTGTTAATCTTGATACTGATATAAACTTTATTGGTAAAGATGCGTTACAAAAAATTAATAAAGATGGCATTAAAAGAAAACAAGTTGGAGTGATCTTAGACCGCGATCCTTTAAATGGACCAAACACTACATTTTGGGAAATCACCAAAAATAATGAAGTTGTTGGTAAAATTACTTCTGCAGTATTCTCACCAAGACTAAAACAGAACATAGCCCTTGCAATGGTATCAATTAACAATTCAGAGATTGGTACAGTTCTTGATGTTAAAATGAATGACAAAATCGTTAAAGCAACGGTTGTTGAAAAACCTTTCTATGATCCTAAAAAGAAGCTAGCAAGTTCATAGCAATAAGAGTATTTATAAATCATGTTAACTCCAAAAGACTATATTTCCCTATACTTACTCGTTATTATCTTAACGGTAGTCTCAGTTAACTTCATGTACCGTCTTTATTTCTAGAAATACACACTACTTTTTATTAAAAAAATAATTGGTAGTTGACCTTTATTTACAGGGTCAGAGGTTACCCACCTAACTTTTAAAAACTAAATACTTTTAAAATTATTTTGTTTTAATGGTTTTAAAAGAATATTAGCTTTATATTTTTGTTTTTCTACTTCAATAAATAAATCATTGTTGAGCAACTCTTGATTTGATAAGTTTGTAGTAATATACCCAAATGAAAGATTTTTATTATAATTGAATGAATAGTTTCCTGATGTTGTTTGTCCAATTATTTTTTCACCCAAGTAAATTGGCTCTTCATGAAGAAGTAGTGGTTTGCCAGGCTTGTTATTAGCTAGTGTTAGCATAACTAGTCTCTTTGTAATTTTATCTTAATTAATTTTTTTTAAAGATTTTTTACCAATAAAATTGGTATCTTTTTTAAAACTAATAGCAAAACCTAGTCCAGCCTGATATTGGTTTTCTTCAGGAGAAATATCATGTCCCCAATGTAAAAAACCGCTCTCCATTCTCATTGTATCCATTGCATGTGCACACAATTAGAAAGATTGAATTCTTTTCCACATTCAATGATTAAATTGTAAATTTCTTTTGCTTCATTATTTTTGATATAAAGTTCATAACCTAGTTCACCAACATAAGATAACCTTTGAGTCCAAATTACTTTACCATTAATTTCGATATTTTTAGATGTGCCAAATTTAAAGTTATCATTTGAAAAATCATCATTTGATAATTTTGATATTAAATTTCTACTTTTTGGACCAAATATACCAAGACAAACTAAGTCGTCAGTAACATCTTTAAATTCAATATCTGAAGATATGTGTTTTAAAATATGGGCTTTGTCATGTGTTCTAACAGCTGCAGCGCTAATAATTCTAAAATGATCTTTATCTATACAGACAACAGTTAAATCAGTTTCAATGCCTCCTGCTTCATTAAGCATATGGGTATAAGTGCATTTTCCAGTTTCGTTTTTAATATTTGCCGTACATAATCTTTGAAGTTCTTCGTGTGATTTAATACCTTTGATTTCATACTTTGAGAAAGGTGACAATTCAAATAAACCAACATTCTCTATAGTATTCTTGCATTCAAATTCAACTGATGGATACCAGTTTTGTTGATTAAAACTATATTGATACTCAGGCTTTGAACCATTCAAAGCAAACCACATAGGTCTCTCATATTCACCAGATTGACCAAAACATGCGCCAGCTTTTTTCAATTCTTCATTATAAGGAAGTAATCTTTGATTCCTAGATGTATGATGCTGTTTATAAGGCCAGTGCATTCCATATAAATCTCCTAGAGTTTCTGTGACTCTTTCCATTATAAATTTTTTAGATGAATGAAATTTTTGAAATCTTTTTATGTCTAATGAATATAAATCTTCAGTCATATATCCATTTATCATCCATTCAGCAGTGACACGCCCTGCCCCACCTGAGCTTGCAATTCCAATACTATTAAAACCACAGCAGGTAAATAAATTTTTTACTTCGGCAGTTTCTCCTAAAAGATACTGCGTATCAGGTGTAAAAGATTCAGGTCCAGAAAAAAACTTTCTTACACCAGCATTTTCTAACATAGGCAATCGATAAAAAGACTTCTCTAAATAAGGTTCAAAGTGATCAAAGTCATCTGGAAACTCACCAAAAGAAAAATCATTAGGTACTTTGCCTTTTTCTTTAAAAGCATTTTTTGCATTAGGTTCAAATATTCCAACAAGCATTTTTCCAGCATCTTCTTTTAAATACAAACAATTATTATAATCCCTTAAAACTGGAAGGTTTTTTGGTAAATCCTTCATTGGTTCAGTTATGATATAAAAATGTTCGTTAGGATATAAAGGTATACTTACACCAATGTCTTCTCCAATTTGTCTTGACCACATTCCAGTTGCAAGGGCCACATATTCACAATCTATTTTACCAAGCTGTGTTTGAACCCCGACCACCTTACCATCTTTTATTAAAATTTTTTCAACTGGCGTTTTTTCAAATATTTTTACACCTTCCATTTTTGCAGCTTTTGCTAAAACATTAGTTACTCCTACTGGATCTGCTTGGCCATCTTCTGGCATATAAACACCACCATAAATATCTTCATCATGAATTACTGGATATAAATCTTTAACTTTTTTTTTATCTAAAACTTCAACATTTACATCAAATAGCTTTGCAGCAGTTGCTTGTCTTAATAACTCTTGTAGTCTTTCTTTTGTACTAGCAATAGTGATTGCACCATTTTGTTTTAATCCAGTTGAAAGTTCAGTTTTTTTTTCTAAGTCTTTATATAAATTCAAAGAGTATTTTCTGAGTTTTGTAATAGTTGCTGAAGCTCCTAACTGACCAACTAATCCAGCAGCATGCCAAGTGGTACCAGAAGTTAACTGATCTCTTTCTAAGAGAACTGTATCTTTCCAACCAAATTTTGCTAAATGATAAGCAACCGAGCAACCTGCAACTCCTCCTCCAATCACAACAACTTTTGCGTTGGTTGGAAGTTTTTTATCCATAAATAATTTTAACTTGTTATTGCTTTCTCTGGTGCAATAAATTCATGTCCAAAAACATCTGCTACTGCTTTGTAAGTCACCATTCCTTTGTGAACATTTAATCCTGCTAAAAAGTTTTTATCTTCACCTAGAGTTTTTTCATAACCTTGGTTTGCAAGTTTTACTAAGTAAGGTAGTGTTGCAGTGTTTAATGCTATGGTTGAAGTTCTTGGAACTCCACCTGGCATATTGGCTACACAATAATGAACAACATCATCAACTATGTAAGTTGGGTCACCATGGGTTGTTGGTTTACTTGTTTCAACACAACCCCCTTGATCAATTGCAACATCAACTATTACAGATCCCCTTTTCATTAATTTTAACATTGGTTTAGTAACTAACTTTGGAGCTTCTGCACCAGGTATTAAAACACCACCTATTAAAAGATCAGCTTCTGCTACTAATTTATTTAAATCAATTTTATCACTTTGTTCTGGAATAATTTTATCCCCAAACATTTCAACTAATTGTTTTAGTCTTGTTTCAGATTTATCAACTATATGAACTTTGGCTCTCATGCCTGTTGCGATTACTGCTGCATTTTCCCCAACAACACCACCGCCTAAAATAACAACAGTTCCTCCTTCAACTCCAGGAGCACCACCCAATAAAAGGCCTCTACCGTTTTGATTTTTTTCTAAGCAATGTGCACCTGCTTGAACAGACATACGTCCAGCAACCGCACTCATAGGTGCAAGCAATGGTAATCTTCCATTATCATCTGTTACCGTTTCATAAGCTATACAAACACCTTTAGATTTAATTAAACCTTCAGTTAGTTCTTTAGCTGCTGCTAAGTGCAAATAAGTATAGACGATCTGGTTTTCTCTAATCATCTTCACTTCACCTGATTGTGGTTCTTTTACTTTAACAATAATATCCACATCATTGAAAATATCTTCAGCTTTATTAATGATTTTAGCCCCAACATTTTTGTATTGTTCGTTCTCAAAACCAGCTTCAAATCCAGCATTATTCTCAACTAAAACTTCATGGCCTTCTGATATTAAAGTCTTAACACTATCAGGAGTTAATCCAATACGATGTTCTTGTGGTTTGATTTCTTTAGGTACGCCAATCTTCATAACACTCTCTCCCTTTTGAGTAATTTAATTTTGTAAAGTTTAAAGTTTAAAGTTTTTAGTTTTTTTGATTTTTTTGATAGTTAGTAATACCCGTTCTTAACTTTTCAATAATCTCATCAATATGTTTTTCTTCACAAATAAATTGAGGAGCTATAATTAAACAATCTCCTGTAGCTTTAAAGTTAACACCAGCTTCATAACATGCTTTAAAACACTCAAATCCAGCTTTACCTGGTTTAGTGTTTAGCTTCATATCTATTCCACCCATCATTCCATATCCTCTAATATTATCTACAGATTCTAGATCTTGAAGAGAAAACAATCCTTTTTGGAAATAAGGAGCTAAATTTTTTGCTCTATTGAAGATATCATCCTTTTCAAAAATTTCTTGCACAGCAAGAGCTGCTGCTACTGCAACTGGAATTCCTGAATAAGTATAGCCATGAAATAATTCAACTGCACCTGTTGGTGAAGCATCCATTACTGCATCATAAATATAATCATTACATGCAACAACACCCATAGGTACAACGCCGTTTGTTGTAGCTTTTGCCATTGTCATAATATCAGGAGTAACACCAAACTCATCAGCTCCAAATTTAGAACCTGTTCTACCCCAGCCTGTAATTACTTCATCAAAAATTAAAAGTATCCCATGCTTATCACAGATCTCTCTTAGTTTTTGTAAATATCCTTTTGGTGGAACTAATGTTCCAGTTGATCCAGCAATAGGCTCAACAATACAAGCAGCAATATTTTCGCCGCCAAAGTTCTGACAAATAGTTTCTAAATCATTTGCTAAATAGTCCCCTGTCTCAGGTTGACCACTTACAAATTTGTGTTCTGGTAAATGTGTGTGTCTAATGTGTTGGACACCTGGCATTAGAACACTTGCAAACGTTTTAATATTGTTCACCATTCCACCAACTGAAATACAGCCAATGTTCATTCCATGATAACCACGTTCACGTCCAACAAATCTAAATCTTTCTGCGTGACCTTTTGCTCTGTGATATGCAACAGCAATTTTAATTGCAGTCTCTACAGCTGTAGATCCACAAATTGTAAAAAACATTTTATTTAAATCACCCGGCGTGTGTTTTGAAATTTTTGTAGCAAGTTCAAAAGAACCACCAAAACCTTGTTGAAATGGTTGTGCGTAGTCTAAAGTTTCCAATTGTTTTGTAACAGCTTCTGTAATTTCTCTTCTTCCATGACCTAGTGGATTACAAAATAAACCTGAACTCGCATCTATTTGTGTTTTTCCATGGTGAGTTTTTAAGTAAACACCTTTAGCTTCTGTTATTAATCTAGGGTTTGCTTTAAAATCTTTATTAGATGTAAATGGCATCCAATGTTCATTTAATGAATTAGGTACTGAAGTTCTGTTTTCTGAGCTCATATTTTTTTTCTCTCTATAAATAAATAATTTAAAGCAAAACTATTAGACTAAATTTATTGGTTTTCTACAATTATTTTTTCACTTTACATCCCTAAATGCTCTGACTTTTAATACTACAACCTGTAAGTGTACATTTTTTTTTTTGTTTTACATCTATCCTAAATTGAATTTAAATATCAATAATTTAATTAAATTAATAACAGAGGAATAATAATGAAAAAAATAATTAGTTTTATTCTTGGTACAGTAGTTGCTCTTAACCTATCTATATCAGTTGCAAATGCAGCTGCTAAAGAAGTTAGAGTTGCATTCTTTTTAGAATGGCCTACTCCAAATCAAGAAGACAAAGTTAAAAAGATGTTTGATAAAGCACTTGGTGTTCCAGTTAAATGGACTAACTTTTCAAATGGTGGTGCAATGACTGACGCTATGTTAGCAGGAGATATAGATATCTCTTACTCACAAGGTTTAGTGCCATTTATTAATGATGT
>Ga0222631_1000326_pt1 | contig 14415 bp, 14 predicted proteins | sample AntAcemetagenom5_FD_179826 | JGI IMG/M metagenome (GOLD analysis project Ga0222631, IMG submission 179826) | Saline water microbial communities from Ace Lake, Antarctica - #5 | ecosystem: Environmental > Aquatic > Non-marine Saline and Alkaline > Saline | place: Antarctica: Ace Lake | collected... | reverse complement strand
TGCATATCAATTGTAAGTGAGTCCCAACCTTGATGTGCCATTACTTCTGCTGAAACAGTGCTTGGAATTTGTAACCATCCATTAATTACAGGTTTGCCTGCCTTCATCATTTCTTTAATTTTATTTTTTCTCATAATTATATTTTTAAACCCATGTGAGTGTATTTAACATTCAAGTAATCTTTGATTGCACCAGATCCACCTTCACGTCCATAACCAGTTTGTTTTATGCCACCAAAAGGAGCTTCAGCAAGCGCAACTACCCCTGTGTTAACAGCAACAACTCCGGATTCTAATTTCTCAGAACCAATATGAGCTTTGTCCATTGAGTTCGTATAAAGATAACTACATAAGCCTAAATCGTTATCATTAGCTCTTTCAATAACCTCATCAAAAGTTTTAAATGTTAATATTGGTACTAGTGGACCAAAAGGCTCTTCTTTCATAATTGTGAAATTATCTTTAACATCATCAAAAACTGTTGGTTCGTAATAGTAACCTTTATTAAAACCAGAAGGTCTTTTTCCACCCATTAAAACTTTAGCGCCTTCATTTTTAGTGGTCTCAACTAATTTTTCTATTTCCTCTAATCTTTTAGCTGTGGATAGTGGTCCCAATTCAACACCTTCATCCATTCCATTACCAATTTTAAGTTTTTTTGCTCTATCCATAAAAGCACTAACAAATTCATCTTTTCTATTTTCTTGAATATAAAATCTATTAGGTGAAATACAAACTTGACCATTGTTTCTAAATTTACCAGCTATTGCTATATCGGCCACTTTATTAATATCCACATCTTCACATACTATAAAGGGAGAGTGCCCACTTAACTCCATTGTAACTCTTTGAACTTTATCAGCTGCTTTTTTTAAAATTATTTTACCAACTCTTGTTGAGCCTGTAATTGAAACTTTTTTAACTATATCAGAGTCCATTAATTCATTTGAAATTTCTGCTGGATCACCAGACAAAAGATTTATAACCCCATCAGGAACACCAGCTTCTTTACAAATATTTACCAATTCCATAACAGCTCCAGGAGTAATTGTATCTGGTTTACAAATAACAGAACAACCTGCTGCTAAAGCAGTCGAAATTTTTCTTGACGCTAAAACGATTGGAAAATTCCAAGGTATTAAAGCAGCTACCACACCTACTGGCTGATAGTAAACATGCACTCTAGTATCAGGAAATCTACTTTGTTGTGTTTGTCCATAAATTCTTTTTGTTTCTTCAGCGTTCCATTCAAAAATATCAGCTCCACCACCAACTTCTCCAACACCTTCTGCAAGTGGTTTTCCAACTTCAAGTGTTAACCATTTAGCAAGAACATCTTTTCTCTCTCTCATTAAGTCTGCAATTTTTCTAAGTACATAAGATCTTTGCCAAGGAGCGGTATTTTTCCAAACTTCGAAACCTTTTTCTGCAGATTTTAATGCTTTTTGTACATCTACCGAAGATGCTTTTGAGGCTTTTCCAATTACCTCTTCAGTAGCTGGGTTAATAACATCATAAGTTTCTTTTTTTTCTGCTTGTTGCCATTTTCCGTCAATGAATTGTCCAAATTTACTATACATAAATATTTATTTTTAAGTTTACTTAATGTGGTTTTTTAAATTATAAATATAAATATATATACTAATTATACTTATTAAAAGACTAAACTTATAAATGAAAAAAATCAAACTCACTTGCGCTCACGCAGTAGTTAAATATTTAATCGCTCAAAAAATATTAATTAATGGGAAAAAAGAACCTTTATTCCCAGGTGTATTTGGAATATTTGGCCATGGAAATGTAGCTTGTTTGGGTCAAGCGTTAGAAGAAAATCAAAAAGAACTGCCAACATATAGGGGACATCATGAACAAAACATGGCTCTTACATGTATTGGATACGCTAGAGCAAAAAGAAGACAGCAAATTTTTGTAGCAACATCATCAGTGGGACCAGGGGCAACAAATATGGTTACAGCTGCAGCCGTTGCAATGAGCAACAGATTACCAATTTTATTTTTACCAGGCGATACTCACGCAAATAGAATGCCTGATCCGGTTTTACAACAAGTAGAACATTTTAATAATCCGGGAATTACTGCAAATGATGCATTTAAACCTGTAACTAGATATTTTGATAGAATCACTAGGCCAGAACAAATAATCCAATCATTTCCAGCAGCAGTTCAGACCATGTTGGATCCAGCAGATTGTGGACCAGCTTGCATAGCTTTAAGCCAGGATATTCAAGGACAAACTTTTGATTATCCAGAAGACTTTTTCAAAGAAAAAGTTCACGCAATAAAAAGACCTAGACCAGATGAATTTCAAATTAAAGAAGCTGCAGAAAAAATTAAATCATCAAAAAATCCAATAATTATTTCTGGTGGTGGAGTTTTTTATTCTAACGCAATGGAAGAGCTAAGTAAATTTGCTATTAAACATAATATTCCAGTTACTCAAACTGTAATGGGATATTCTACAATGAAGAGAGATCATTCACACTATGCTGGACAAATAGGTGGGCTAGGTGGAAAAAATACTAATTCATTAGCCAAACAAACTGATCTTGCAATTGCAGTCGGAACTAAACTTGCAGACTTTACAACAGGCTCGTGGACTAACTTTGAAAATGAAAACTTTAAACTTGTTTCAATTAATGTTTCAAGATTTGATGCAAATAAACATTTGGCTCAAGCAGTTGTAGGGGATGCCAAGGTTTCATTGGATGAATTATCTCAAGCTTTAGGTGAGTGGAAAGCAAGTGAGGAATGGAATAAAAAATCTCAAATAGAATTAAAAGCTTGGAATGAGCAGGTTGATAAAGAGAGCGCTCCTTCAAATCAAAAAATTCCAAGTTATGCGCAGGTTATAGGTGCTGTCTATAGAAATTCTGATCCTTCAGATATTGCGGTAACAGCAGCAGGTGGACTTGTTGGAGAAGTTATACAGGTTTGGAGACCAAGAGAGTTAAATACTCACGAAACAGAGTGGGGTTTTAGTTGTATGAGTTATGAAATATCTGGTGCACTAGGAATTAAAATGGCCAACCCAGATAAAGAAGTAATTTCATTTATTGGAGATGGTTCATACTTATTAAATAATTCTGATATTTATTCTTCAGTGATCACTAAGAATAAACTTATTATAATTGTTTGTGACAATGGTGGCTTTGCAGTAATTAATAGACTTCAATTATTCAAAGGTGGAAAAGAGTTTAATAATTTACTTAAAAGTTCAAAAACGCCAGGCCTTGTAGGTGTTGATTTTGCTAAGCACGCTGCAAGTATGGGCGCTAAATCAGAAGAAGTAAGTTCAATCTCAGATTTAGAAGAAGCTTTTAAAAGAGCAAAAAAATCAGATGTGACTTATGTAATTTCAATTAAAACTCATGCTTACCAATGGTTAGAAGGTTCAGCTTTTTGGGATAGTCCAACATTAGAAATTCCAACTACAGAAGAGAATAAAGAAGCTTTAAAAATTCATAAAGAAGGAAAAAATAAGCAAAGACAAGGCGTATAATTCTTAATGAATAAAATATTTAAAGTCGGCTTAGTTGGTTGTGGACATATTTCAGAAACATATTTTAGAGCTGAAAAGTACTTTAATAATATCAAAATTATTAAATGTGCAGATATTAATCAAAATAATGCAATAAAATGTGCCAAAAAATACAAAATTAATGCATTAACTGTAAAAGATTTATTAAAAGATCATGAGATAGAAATTATTCTTAATTTAACAATTCCAAAAGCGCATTACTCTGTAGCAAAACAAGCTTTAATTAATGGTAAACATGTTTATTCAGAAAAACCATTGGCAATTAATTTTGAAGATGGAAAAAATCTTTTAAAATTAGCAAAAAAGAACAAACTTTATATTGGTAATGCACCAGACACATTTTTAGGTGGTGGTATTCAGAAATCAAAAGAATTAGTTGATAAAAAAATTATTGGAAAAATTAATTTTGGAAATGCAATTTTTGCTTTTCCTGGAGTTCAATCATATCATCCCAACCCTGAACCATGGTTTGCAAAAAAAGAAGGTGGTCCTGTAATTGATATGGGTCCTTATTACCTAACGGCATTAGTAAATTTACTGGGACCAGCAAAAAAAGTAATAGGCAGTGTTGTTAATGGAATTAAAAGACGAACCATTGGTATAGGACCAAGAAAAAATAAAACATTTAAAGTTGAGTGTCCTACCACATATTTATCTACAATTACTTTTGAGAATGGAAGTGTTATTAGGTTAACTCTTTCCTTTGATGTTATTGCTCATCAAAGAAATCACATAGAGCTATATGGTGATAAAGGTTCAATGATTGTTCCAGATCCAAATATGTTTGGTGGTTCTGTTTATGTTTGTAAAAATTTAGGAGATCCTTGGAAAGAGTATAAAACTAACAAGATGCCTTTGGGAAAAATTAACATTAGATCACAAAGCTCTAGAGCAAACGAGTCTGCAACAAACTCCAATTATAGAGGAGCTGGTTTAGCGGAAATGGCTTATTCAATAGAAAATAAAAAAATTAATAAATGTAATGGTGAACTTTCACTTCATGTTTTAGATATTATCCAATCAATAATGAAAGCTTGTACATCAGGTAAATCACAATCAATCAAAACAACTTGTGTAAAGCCCCAACCTTTTTCTTTGAAAGAAGTAAAAAAAATAATAAAGTAATTATTTAAATAACAATTTATGGAAAAATTAATCGTTATATCTGATCCTTATCCAAGAACACTTGATCTTATTTTTACAAAAGAAAAACTTAAAGAACTAAAATCTAAATATAAAGTAATAACTTCTCCAAAAAATAATAAAAAAAAATTTTATGAAAATAATATTCATAAGGCTACATTTATAATGGGTCAGCCTAATTTAGATAGGTTACTTTTATCAAAAGCAAAAAAACTTAAAGCAGTAATTAATGTTGAAAGTAATTTTATGGATAATATTGATTATGAATACTGTTTTCAAAAAGGAATACATGTAATTGCAACTTCTCCAGTATTTTCGAAACCTGTAGCTGAACTAGCCTTAGGTTTAACTCTATCTTTATTAAGAGATATTCATAATGCACATAAAGATTTTCTCAATACAACAGAAAAATATGGCTTAGAAAGTAATTTAAAATCCTCTTTATTAAGTGAAAAAAAAATTGGTCTTCTAGGTTATGGAGATTTAGCAAAAGCTTTAACACCTTTATTGGTAGCTTTTTCAAGAGATATTAACGTTTATGATCCTTGGGTTCCTAGCAAAACTATTAAAGATGATGGTTTTAATACAATCACTCTAGAGAATATGTTTAAAACTTGTGATGTAATTTATGTATTGGCAGCAATTACTAAAAATAATCAGTCTCTTATTGATAAAAAACTTCTTGGTAAATTAAAATCAAATTCTTTATTTATTTTAATGAGTAGAGCGGCTATTGTTAATTTTAAAGATTTAATAAATAGAGTTAAAAAGGGTGATATTTATGTGGCAACCGATGTATTTCCTGAAGAACCTGTTAAAAAAAATGATCCAATTAGAAAAATAAAAAATTTTTTATTTTCAGCTCATCGTGCTGGAGCGTTAAAGGATACATTTACTGAAATGGGTGAAATTGTTTTAGAAGATATGAGGTTAATTTCAAAAAATTTACCACCAAGACTGTGTAAAAGAGCAGAAAGAGAAACTGTAAGGTTAATTAGATCAAAACCTGTTGCAATTAATTAATTTTTTTTTTAAGTTGCTGCAATGCCTTATTCAAATAAAATAATTTTAGAAGCAAAGGGCGTAAGTAAGTACTTTGGAACAATCACAGCATTAGAGGATGTTAATCTGACCATTAAAGAAGGAGAGTGTTTGGGTGTTGTTGGTGATAACGGTGCTGGAAAATCTACTTTCATGAAAGTTTTATCTGGTCTTTATAAACCAAGTAAAGGAGCCCTATATTTTAATGGCAACAGAGTAGTGCTTGAGAGCCCAAGAGACTCTCAAAATTTAGGACTTGAAATGGTTTATCAAGATCTTGCTTTAGCAGGAAATTTACCAATCGGAGAAAATATTTTTCTTGGTCGTGAACCAACTAAAAAATTAGGTTTTTTAAAACTGCTTGATTATAAAAAGATTAAAGAAATGTCAGAAGCACACTTAGATAAGTTAAAAATTCATGTAAAAAGTGCAGATCAAAAAGTTGAAGAACTGTCTGGAGGTCAAAGACAAGCGATTGCAATAGCAAGAGCTACAGCATTTAACTCTAAATTGGTAATCATGGATGAGCCTACAGCAGCTTTAGCAATTAAAGAAGTTGGAAAAGTTTTAGATCTTATTAATAGTTTAAAAAAAATGGGCGTAAGTGTAATTATTATTAGTCATAGAATGGATGATATTTTTGCAGTCTGCGATAGAGTAATGGCACTTTTTCAGGGAACTAATTTTGCAGAGTCTGAATTATCAAAAACTTCTAGAGATGAAGTTATTGGTTGGATTATGGGAAAAAAATAAACTATGGAAACTAAAGAAAATAAAAAACAAAATTTTTTTTTAAAAACTATTCCTTATTTTGACAAATATGGAATATTATTATTACTTTTTTTAATGATAACTGTCCTTCACTTTTTGCAGCCTGAAGTATTTCTTTCTTGGAGAAACGTAACAAACATTTTTAAACAAATTTCTTGGCAATCAATGCTTGCACTCGGAGTGTTTATAGTAATTGTCACTGCTGGAATTGATTTGTCGGTTGGCTCTATAATGATGTTGTCTCTCATGGTTTTAGCGATAACCTCAAAAGCAGGAGCTGCTTGGTATATTGTAATTATTACCCCTATAATAATTGGTGCACTATGTGGAATGGTTAATGGATTGGGTATTACAATTCTTCGCATGCCCCATCCTTTTATTATGACATTAGGAACACTTTATATATTTAGAGGAACAGGTAATCTTATTTCGGGAGGTGTGCCAATTAGTGGATTTACTGAAGAAGTAAGATTACTTGGTAACGGAAGAATTGACTTAACTTGGTTAGGCTTAGAAGAATCTCAGTATCTTCCTGTGAGTGTAGTTTTAATTGCAGTTGTCTTCTTTTTAATGTGGGCATTTTTAAATCATACCAGAACTGGAAAATGGATTTATGCAATTGGTGGAAACCCAAATGCAGCAAGAGCAGCTGGAATAAACGTTAATAGAATTTTAGTAATTGTATATTCTTTATGTGGATTGTTAGCTGGGTTTGGTGCTTTAATTTTAGCAGGCAGAGCTGACTCAGGTTACCCTAATGCCGGTTTAAATGCAGAGCTAGATGCAATTGCTGCCTGCATTATAGGTGGAGCTAGTTTTTTTGGTGGACGTGGAACTGTACTCGGTGTTTTTGTTGGGGTAATGATAATGGGGATTTTAAGAAATGGTTTAAACTTAATGGACGTCAGTTCTTTTTGGCAACAAGTGTTGATAGGAGCAATTATTGTTATTGCTGTTTATATAGATGTCTTAAGAAAAGATCTAGGAACAAGACATTAGTAAAAAAAAGTCCCTAAATTAAAGAAAAAATAAAGTTGTTTTTTTTTTTAAAATAATATTCACTTAGTTTTTTATAAACTAATAATAATATAGAGGGAAATAATATGAATAATTTGATTAAAAGAATTGGTGTATTAATTACATCTGTTTTTCTTATTCTAAGCATAACTTCAGTAAGTTCTTTTGCTGAAAAAACTATTTTGTTTAGTATTAAAGGTCCAGGATCAGGAAACCCTTTTTGGGCTTCTGTTGAAAAAGGAGCTAAGGATGAAGCAAAAAAATTAGGTGTTAAATTGGTTCTTATAGCACCACCCCAAGAAGGTGACGTTCAAGCACAAATTAACCAAGTAGAAGATCAAATCGCAAAAGGTGTTGATGCAATAGCACTTGCACCTGGTGATCCAAATGCCTTTGGTCCAATTGTTGATGAAGCAATCAAAAGTGGAGTTCCGGTTGTATTTGTTGACACGCAAGGAATTAATAAAGGTGTAACTTTTATTGGAACAAATAATAAAAATGGTGCAGAATTAGCCGCTAAATTTATTTGTGATAAAACTGCAAAAGGTTCTGACGTTGCAATTTTAACTGGTATTGAATCTCAATCAACGGCTCTTCTTAGAAGAGATGGTGCGATTAAAGGATTTAAAGACTGTGGTTTAAACCTTGTAGCTACACAAACTGCTGAATGGGATACTGCGAAAGCAAGATCAGTTACAGAGTCTATTCTTGTAAAAAACCCCAACATCAAAGCAATCTTTGGATCTAACGACAATATGGCGTTAGGTGCGATTCAAGCTCTTAAAGATGCTGGAATGAAAGGTGTTACAGTAGTAGGTTTTGATGCAACTCCTGACGCTGCTAAAAGTATTTTAGCTGGTGACATGACTGCAACAATTGCTCAGTTCTCATATAACATGGGTGCTTACGGTGTTAAGTATGCACTTGCTTTAGCTAATGGTGAAAAAATTGATTTAAATATTGATACTGGAACTCAATTAGTTACTACAAAAAATGCTAACGACTTCAAATAGTCTTTAGACTAAATTTTAAGATTAAAGGGTGGAATTTTTATTCCACCTTTTTTTATGTAATATAATATTTTTATGTTAATTAAAATTGATCCAATATTAAGCCCAGAACTTTTATTTACTTTACGTTCAATGGGCCATGGAGATAAGCTTGTTTTAGCAGATGCAAATTTCCCAGCACACTCAATGAATGAAAATGTGGTTCGATTAGATGGTGTTAATATTAAAGATGCTGCAAAAGCAATACTTTCCGTCTTTCCATTAGATAGCTTTGTAGTTTCTCAAGGTAAAAGTGCAGTAAGCAGAATGGAAGTTGATGAACAATCTAATGAACTAACAGATGCTCATAAGGAATTTATTAAAGTGGTTAAAGAAATTTCAGGACCCAATTGGTCAGTTGGTTCAATTGAAAGACAAGATTTTTATAAAGAGGCAAAAACTGCATATACAATAGTTACAACAACAGATGCTAGACCTTTTGGTTGTTTTGTTATGACAAAAGGAGTTATTAAACCAGATGGCAATGTTTGGGTTCTTGATAAGTAATGAGCTCAATATGTATTTTTGGAGTATTTGTAGCAGATCTATGTTTTTTTGGTAAAAGCATTCCTGCTAGGGGTGAGACAATTTTAGGTAGCAAGCATATAGTAGGGCCTGGAGGTAAAGGGTCAAATCAAGCAATTGCAGCAGCAAGATTAAATGGCAAAGTAAATTTTATTACCAAATTAGGAAAAGATAGCAATGCAACTATGGCACTTGATTTATATTCACAGTCAGGTGTTAATATTGATGGTGTAATACAAGACCCTAATCTTTCAACTGGTGTAGCTGCAATCATGATTGATGAAAATGGTCATAATGCAATTAATATAGTGTCTGGTGCTGCAGGCTATTTAGAAAAAGAAGATATTAATAAAAATTTAGAAATTATAAAAAAGTCTAAAATATTTTTAACACAATTAGAAACCCCTCAAGGAACTACTATGTATGCTTTACAAAAAGCAAAGGAAGAGGGATGTATAACAATACTTAATCCTGCACCAGCAAGATCAATAAACAAAGAAGATTTTTTGTTAATAGATTTTTTTACACCTAATGAAATTGAAACAGAATTTTACCTTAATAAAAAAATTGAATCTGACCAAGACATTAAAGATGCAGGGAATGAATTTTTAGACAAAGGAGTTAAAAATATTATTATAACTCTTGGTTCAAAAGGGGTTTATTTTGCAAATTCTAACGAAAGTTATTTTATAGATGCATTTAAATTAAAAAGCGATGTTGTGGATACAACAGGCGCGGGGGATGCTTTTAATGGCGCTTTAAGTGTTGCCTTGTCAAAAGATTATAGTTATAGAGATTCATTAGTTTTTGCTAACAAAGTTGGTGGTATCTCAACTACAAAACTAGGTGCAGCAAACGCTATGCCAACAATAAAAGAAGTGGAGAATTATTAATGACTTATTTAGCATCATCAAGCAGATACAAGAAAATGATATACAGAAACTGTGGAAACAGCGGTCTTAAACTGCCATTAATCAGTTTAGGTCTTTGGCATAACTTTGGAGGCAAGTCTATTAGCCCAGAATCTAAAAAAGTTTTATTTAAAGCATTTGATTTAGGAATTACTCATTTTGACTTGGCAAACAATTATGGACCACCATACGGAAGTGCAGAGACTAACTTCGGTAAAGTAATGAAGAGTGATCTAAAAAAACATAGAGATGAACTTATTATTTCATCAAAAGCTGGGTATGATATGTGGGAAGGTCCTTACGGAGAATGGGGATCTAAAAAACATATAATAGCAAGTTGTGATCAAAGTCTAAAAAAAATGAATTTAGATTATGTTGATATTTTTTATTCACATCGTTTTGATCCTAATACACCTCTTGAAGAAACCGCAGATGCTCTTGAAAATATTTATAGATCTGGAAAAGCTCAGTATATAGGTGTTTCCTCTTATTCTTCAAAAAAAACTAATCAAATGTTTGAAATTTTAAAATCACGAAATATAAAAGTTCTAATTCATCAACCATCGTATTCATTAATAAATAGATGGATTGAAAAAGATTTAACTAAAACACTTTTAAAAAAAGGAATTGGTTGCATTGCATTTTCGCCTTTAGCTCAAGGAATGCTTTCTGAAAAATATTTAAAAGGAATACCAAAAATCTCTAGAGCAAATCAAAAAATTACATCATTGGATAAAAGTTTAATTACAAAAAACAATATTAAAATGATTAATGAATTAAATTCAATTGCAAAAAAAAGAGGCCAATCTTTATCTCAAATGGCTCTTGCATGGACATTAAACAATAAAGCAGTGACGTCAGCCTTAATTGGTGTAAGAAATTTAAAGCAATTAAAGGAAAATGTAGATAGTTTAAAAAAATTAGATTTTTCTAAAAATGAATTGTCATTAATAAATAAAAAAGCAAAAGATGGTGGAATTAATTTATGGTTAGCATCTAGCTCCCATTGATTACTCTATACTTTCAAGTCTTATAAATAGTGCGCTTTATCTTTAATTCGCGCCATCACGTCTTTTGTTGCTTCTTCAGACCCATCATGAAAGGTACCCATTAGTTTATCTAAAAAACTAGTGTTACCCCCTAAATAATTACATTCAAAATATTTATGATGCACATAGTGGTTGTAATCTCCTGTTGGAAGTGATGCACCATTTTTAAAAGTCATTTTTTCATAACCTGTATGACCTGGTGTTGGTGGAAAATCAGTATTTGGTGGTAAAGGAACCATATTCGGAACCTTTATAGGAGTGTTAATTATTGGCTCTCTCGAATCAGGTATAATCGCCTTAGGTTTATCTGGTTTTTATGTTCAGTTTATATATGGAATAATGATAACTGTAGCAGTTACAATATACGCATTAATTGAGCGAAAAAAAACTTAGCTAATGTCTCTGCGTTAAAGTAAATAATATGACAGAGAAAAAAATATATATCTTCAGATTGGTATAACTCTAAATCGCATCGAAGAGATACATTTATTCATTGATATTAATTAAGATCAAAAAAAAGGAAAAAAATATTATGATTAAATTTGATTTAACTAACAGGGTAGCGATTGTAACTGGTGGAGCCCAAGGTTTTGGTTTAGCCATCACAGAAAGATTTATTGAAGCTGGAGCTAAAGTAGTAATTTGGGATATTGATGAAGACGCTGCTAAAAAAGCAACAGATAAAGTAAAATCTAAAAATCTAAGTTATCAAATTGTTGATGTGAGTAGTTTTGAAATTATTAACAAGAATTTATCTGAGGTTGAAAGTAAGCATGGAAAAATTGATATCTTTATAAATAATGCTGGTATTGCAGGAATGAATACAACAGTTGCAGAATACCCAATTGAAGAATGGAACAAGGTGATAAATTTAAATTTAAATTCAGTATTTTATTGCTGTAAAGCAGTTGTGCCATTTATGATTAAAAATGATTATGGAAGAATAGTTAATATTGCATCTATTGCTGGCAAAGAAGGCAACCCAAATGCTAGTGCTTACAGCACATCTAAAGCAGGTGTCATCGGTTTAACAAAATCTCTAGGTAAAGAATTAGCTCTTAAAAATATTGCTGTAAATTGCGTAACACCAGCTGCAGCAAAAACTAGAATTTTTGATCAAATGACTGAAGAGCATATTAATTATATGCTTTCTAAAATTCCAAGAAATAGATTTGCTAAGGTTGATGAATTAGCTTCATTAGTTACATGGCTATCAAGTGAAGACAATTCATTTTCAACAGCTGCAGTTTTTGATTTAAGTGGTGGTAGAGCAACTTATTAGTTATGCAAATTGGATTTGATGTTGGTGCAACAAAAATAGAAAGTGTTACTTTAAAAGATAACGGTGAAGAAGTTGACAGAAGTAGACGAGATTGTCCAAAAGACTACAACGCAATAATTAAAACAATTAAAGAAGTTGTTGCTGAGCTAGAAAAAAAACATAACCATGTATTTCCGATAGGAGTTTCTCATCCAGGTGTTCATTCACCACAGACAGGATTAGTTAAAAATCAGAACTATTAGAATATACTGGTCATAAACAAATTGTTACATTTGATTATTTAGGTCAACAAGTTCTGGGTAAATTTTGTTCCACATTCGATATAGAAATAAATAAAGATTTAAAATTAAATATTGACACTTCACAAATTTCTTTATTTAATAAACAGTCAAAAAAAAGGATATAAAATGACAGCTATTTATGACGATTTAAAAAATAAAAGTGTTTTTATTACTGGAGGAGGCTCTGGTATTGGTGCTTCTATAGTTGAACATTTTTGTGAACAAGGAGCAGAAGTTTTTTTTATTGATATAAATATTAAAGATTCAAACAAACTTTTAAAAGAAATTAAAAAGAAAAAATTTAAAGCACCAAATTTTATTGAATGCAATATTTTAAATATTAAAAAACTACAAAACATAATTAAAAAAATTATCTCAACTAAAGGACCAATAGATATTTTGATTAACAGTGCGGCTAATGACAATAGACACACTACCGAACAGGTTAATGAAAAATATTGGGAAAACAGAATGGCTATAAATTTAAAACATTATTTTTTTGCATCTCAATCTGTTGTGAAGAGTATGATAAAAAATAAAGGTGGTTCTATTGTAAATTTAAGCTCTGTTTCCTGGATGTTGGGTGAGGGCGATAAAGTTGTCTATGAAACGGCAAAATCAGCTGTTATGGGCTTAACAAGATCATTTGCACAGGAATTTGGTAAATATAATATTAGAGTTAATTCAGTTACGCCTGGATCAATTGCTACTGAAAGACAAATCAAACATTGGTTGACACCTAAATATAAGAAATTAATTTTAGAAAAACAGGCTCTAAAACGTCAGCTTAAACCTGCTGATGTTGCAAGAATGATTTTATTTCTGTCATCAGATCAATCATCAGGATGCACAAAACAGAATTTTATTGTAGATGGTGGAATAACTTAATAATAGTTCGCCGTGATTAGGAAAATAAAAATTTCTGTTATAGGCACAGGTTTGATGGGTTTACAGCACATTAAAGCTATAAATAAATCTAAAAAAGCCTCACTACATTCAATAGTAGATATTAATAAAGACGCATTATATTTATCAAAAAAATTTAATATACCCGTATTTAAAAATTGTAAAGAATTGTTAAACAGAAATAAACCGGATGCTGTAATTGTTGCAACACCAACTCAACTGCATAAAATTCACACAATTAATTTTTTAAAGTCAAAGATCCCAGTTCTTTTGGAAAAACCTATTTCTGATAATCTTGTCTCAGCCGAAAAAATTATAGATAGTTCAAAAACATATAAAACTCCTCTTTTAATTGGATATCACAGAAGACATAATTCAATTGTTACAAAGGTAAAACAAGAAATTGAATCTGGTAAATTAGGTAAAGTGGTTTCAGCTAATATTATGTGTTGGCTTTATAAGCATAAAGAATATTTCAATGAAAAATGGAGAATAAAAAAAGGAGGAGGTCCATTAGGAATTAATCTAGTTCACGACATTGATTTAATTTGTTATTTACTTGGATCTATTAAATTTGTTCAAGCCTTTACGTCTAATTCTGTTCGTAAATTTAAGGTGGAAGATACAGCGACCATTAACCTAGTTTTAAAATCTGGTGTACTATGCACACTAAATATCTCAGATACTATTGTAGCACCATGGAGCTACGAGTTAACAGCAGGAGAAAATCCAGCATATCCTAAAACTAACCAATCAGCTTATTTTATAGGTGGAACCAAGGGTTCTCTTCAATTTCCAAATTTAAATTCATGGCATTATAAATCTGAAAGAAGTTGGTGGAAAAATATTTTTGATAAAAAATATAATATTAAATCAGGCGGTA
>Ga0222631_1000321_pt1 | contig 14483 bp, 15 predicted proteins | sample AntAcemetagenom5_FD_179826 | JGI IMG/M metagenome (GOLD analysis project Ga0222631, IMG submission 179826) | Saline water microbial communities from Ace Lake, Antarctica - #5 | ecosystem: Environmental > Aquatic > Non-marine Saline and Alkaline > Saline | place: Antarctica: Ace Lake | collected... | reverse complement strand
CACCGAATTTTATTTCTGGTCCAATTCTATAAACTTCGAATTGGTGCATTGGATTTGTTGCCATAATTTTTTTAAATCTATTCTTGCATATTTTTTGCAGATCTGAATACATTTACAATACCTGCAACCACACCTACAAAAAAAAATATTAATATTAACCAAGGCTTAGTACCAAAGGTCGTGTCTAAAATAAACCCTATAATTGTCCCAACTGCTACTGCAGACACTAATTCTGTGCTTAATTTGAAGGCAGTTCCAATAGAAGAGGGTGGTTCCTTGTCTTTATAAAGAGTTCTCTCAGCAATTTTTGATTTTGCAATCTCTAGGCGAGTTTTAAGTGAATCATTTGGCATTTATGTATTAAGCAACCATACTCTCAGCTTTTTGTAAATCAACAGCTACTAGTTGGCTTATACCTTTTTCAGGCATAGTTACTCCATAAAGTCTGTTCATTTTAGACATTGTTAGAGCATGGTGAGTTACAATAATAAATTTAGTGTTAGTTATTTTTGTTAAGTCGTCTAGGAGACCACAGAATCTTGTTACGTTAGCATCATCTAGTGGAGCATCAACTTCATCCAAAACACAAATTGGAGATGGATTAGTAAGGAACACAGCAAAGATAAGAGACAAAGCAGTTAAAGCTTGCTCACCACCGGATAATAAAGTTATAGACTGAAGTCTTTTTCCTGGAGGACTTACTAGCATTTCTAAACCAGCCTCAAGTGGGTCATCAGAATCAACTAACTCTAATTTTGCATTTCCTCCATTAAATAATTTTGTGTAAACTTCATTAAACTTTCTATTAACTTTTTTAAAAGCCTCTAAAAGTCTATCTCTTCCTTTTTGGTTTAATTCGTTAATACTTTCTTTTAATTTAATGATTGCAGATACAAGATCTTCTCTATCCTGTTCCATCTTTTTAATTTCAATTTCATACTTATTTGTTTCTTCATCTGCTCTTAAATTAACTGATCCAAGTTTTTCTCTTTCTTTCTTCTTCCCATCCAATGCATCTTCTTGCACAATTGAGTCTGGCAGTTCCTCAACACCATTTAAATTAGAGTTTTCAAGAATATCATTTTCTTCAAGGTTAAGTTCAGAGTTAACTCTTTCTAATAAGTCATCTTTGCGTTTTTTTAATCCTTCAACAGTCGCTCCTGAGCTTGCTTTTCTTTCTCTTATTTGAATGGATCTTTCTTGAATATCATTTAATTCAAGTCTTAAAGAGTTAATCTTTTTATCAGTTTCTTCAATAATCTTTTCATTTTCATTTTTTTCATTTTCTGAAATTCTTAGTCCTTCAGTAGCTTGGCCTTTTTTTTCCGCTTGAGTTTTAGGCTGTTGGTCACGTTCGTTCAATTGTGATAACAATTTAATTTTTCTCTCAGTCAATTCTGTTACCATTTTTTGAGAGTTTGAAAGTAAGTTTTTCCAACTTTCAACTTCAGTTTCAATAGCTTTAATTCTTTCATTTCTTTTTACAGATTCTTTTTTAATTGATTGATTTTTACTAAAACTATCAGCATATTTTTCTTGAAGTAATTTTATATTGTCATTTTTTTCATTGATGTCAGTTAACTTGTTTTTACTTTCATCATTGGCTAAATTACTTAAGAAATTATTTAATTCCATTTTAGTTCTGTCTAATAATGCAAGTGCTTGGTTAGCTTCATTACTGTTTATTAATTCTTTAATTTTTTCGATTGTATTAATAACCTCTTTAATTGGGTCGATGCTGATATTTATGTTGCCATTAGCAAACATTTCAATGATTTCATCTACAGCTTTTTGTTCTTTACTAAGCTGATTTTTTGCTTTTTCGAGGTCATCATTTGATAGTTTTTCAGTTTCAAAATATTTAGAATCTATTTCTATTAATTCATTTTTTTCTTCTTTTAATCTTTTTTCATTTGAGTTTGCGTCAATTACAATACCTCTTTCTCTATCAATATCTTCCTCAATAGTTTTTAGTGATTTTTTGAAATTTTCTATCTCATCTTGCGTTCTTAAATTTTCTTCATCTAAACTTTGTAACTCTAAATTCAATCTTTGAATCCTTGAAAGGTTTTCAATATTTTTTTCTCTTAAAGGAGAAACTTTATCTGTTTCAGTTTTGATTAAGTTTTCAAATTGAGTAATTTGCTGATTAAAGTTACTCACTCCTCCTTCGGCCTCTGTATTGATTTCATTTTCTATTCTAATCTCATTATCAATGTCTAGCAATTTCAAATAATATAAACCTGCTTCAATTTTTTTTATTTCTTCAGATATAAGCTTATACTTTGTGGCTTCCTCTGCTTGTTTTTGAAGGCTAGCTAATTGTTTTTCTTGTTGTCTTCTTAATTCATCTGCTCTTTTTAAGTTAGCATCTGCAGCGTTTAATCTAAGTTCAGCCTCATGTCTTCTGACATGTAATCCTGAAATATTAGCTGCCTCTTCTAAAATTGCTCTTCTATCGGTGGGTTTTGCAGTGACTAAGGCTCCAATACGTCCCTGACTTATCATTGATGGCGAATGAGCACCGGTAGATAAATCTGCAAAAAACATTTGAGCATCTCTAGCTCTAACTTCTTTATCATTTATGTAAAATTTAGACCCTTTATCTTTTTCAATTTTTCTTCTAACTTCAATTTGATCCATATCTTTGTATCGCAGAGGCCCTTCATGACTTGCGTTATCTACAACGATTGAAACTTCTGCTATATTTTTTGAAGCTTTATTTGATGTTCCATTAAAAATAACATCTTCCATTCCAGAGCCCCTCATACTTTTTGCTGAGGTTTCTCCCATAGCCCACCTTAAAGATTCTACAATATTAGATTTTCCACAACCGTTAGGACCTACTATTCCTGTTAATCCGTCTTCGATTAAAAAATTTGTTTTCTCTGCAAATGATTTAAATCCATTTAGTTGGATTTTTTTAAACTCCATGGACTAACTTATATCAGTTTTTCCAGATATTTTTTTAAATTCTTATAATTTAGGGCTTTTTCAAACTTTTTGTCATTAATTATTATCGTAGGAGTAGCATTCACTTTAAATTTTTTAACACCCTCGATTCGATCATTTAAAACATAATCTTCAATAGCTTTATCTGCTAAGCACTTTTCAAAATCTAAGGTTACACCCTCATCTTTTAAAAATTTCTTTAAATACTTTGTAGCTTCCTCTGGTGTTTTTCCTCTCGCCCATTTTTTTTGGCCTGAATATAAAACATTCATTACATCTGATTTACCATCGTTGTTGCATTGTCCAATTTTGGAAGCATTAAATGCTGCAATATCTAGAGGAAAGTGTCTAAATTCAATTCTCACTAAACCTTTATCAATAAAGTCTTTCTTAAGGCTTGGATAAACATTTTTATGAAAGTCTGCACAATGACCACATGTTAATGACTCATAGGCAATTATTGTGATCTTAGCACTTTCTTCACCTTCAGAAATTCTTTTGATAGACTGAACGTCTTCTGCGATTAAGTTAGTGACAAAGCCAACAAGTATAATAAATAATATTGAAACTATTTTTTTCATCTTTGTTTAAATAATTTAGTTAATTCTAATAACGACTTTTTAATTTTATCATTCTTAATATCATTAATTCTATCTGTATATTTACTATTTGTCACATGATTCTCATTTCCATCTATCTTTTTAAATTTAGTTTGAGCATCATCAAAACTTATAAATTTTAATTTCTCTACAACGGCGAAGCCAAAGAAACTATTCATTTTATCCTTTATTTCTTTTTTTGAGTACTCCAAGTCTATTTCATGTCCTCTTTTGACCATCACATGTAGAGTACTAACACCAAACTTATTAGAATTTTTAAATGATTTTGGGTAACATATTTGAAAAATTTCATTACCAACGATATATTTCCAATTATTTAATGTTTCAGAGAATATGTGCCCCTTTTTTTTGATTATTTTTTTAATGTTTTTTGGCAAAGTATCTTTAAAAGATCTTAAGCCTTGAATAGTTTTAAGCCTCTGCTTAGTATTATTTTTAAATTGCATATGACAAAATCTATACTAACAAAAAAAATTCTTTATTGGTACGATAATAATAAAAGATCACTACCATGGAGAAAAAAACTTTCCCAAGTTAAAAGGGAATATTACACATTAGTGAGTGAATTTATGCTACAACAAACACAGGTTATAACTGTCGTTCCATATTTTAATAATTTCATAAAAGATATTCCCAACATAAGTACATTAGCAAAAATTAATGAGCATAAACTCTTAAAATATTGGGAGGGGCTAGGTTATTACTCTAGAGTTAGAAATTTAAAAAAAACAGCACAAATATTAGAAAAAGATTTTAAAGGAAGATTGCCCAGTACTATTGAAGAGCTAAAGCTATTACCTGGAATAGGGGAGTATACGGCAAATGCAATAATGGCAATCAGTTTTAATAAGCCATTTATTCCACTAGATGGAAATATTGAAAGAGTAATTAAAAGGCTGCTAAACTTAAAGTTAATTAGTGAAGTTTCAAAAGAAAACCTTATTAGGAAAAAAAAAATATTGGGCACCTCAGTTAGAGCGAGCGACTATGCGCAAGCCTTAATGGAATTAGGAGCACTTATTTGTCGACCTAAAAATCCTTTATGTGGTCAATGCCCTTTAACAAAAAATTGTAAATCTTTTAAAAATAATGATTTTGATATAATAAAAGAAAGAAAAAAAAAGATTAATAAATTTTATTTATTAAAAGTCTATAAAAAAAATAACCAATTTTTATTGGTTAAAAATACCAAATTTAATTTTCTAAAAAATTTAAAGATATTTCCTATGGATGAAATACCCAAACATAGTAATTTAGAAAAAGACCTAAACTTTAAAATTTCTAATATGAATATGAATATAATTGTTCAATTTTCCAAGATAAAAGGATCAATCCCAAACTCTTCTTGGATTGATAGCTCTAAGCTTGATGGTTATACTTTACCAACATTTACTAAGAAGATTTTTAGTTATCTAGAAAAAAACTAATGAAAAAAATAGCAATAATAGGTGGTGGAATATCGGGACTATATATTGCAAACCTTTTAAGAAAAAACTCAAGTTACGAAATAACTATTTATGAAAAGAACAACTCTGTTAATCAAGAGAGGGGTTATGGCATTCAACTTTCAGTTAATAGCATTAAATTATTAAATGAAATAGGTTTTCAGAACGTTAATTTAGAAGACAAATTTCATCCTAATAAAGTAGATTTCTATTATTTAAAAAATAAGAAAAAGATATGTGACTTGAATATATCAGCTTTTAATATCAATGAAGTCAAATACACAACACTACAAAGATTTACTTTAATTAATTTTTTAAAAAATCAACTTCCTGATAATTTAATAAACTATAATAAAAAAGTTACTAAAATTGATTATAAGAGTGATAATATCGAAGTAACTTTTGAAAACAGTGCATCAATTCAATGTGATTATTTAGTCATATCTGATGGGACATTTTCAAAATCAAAATCATTAATTGCTAAAAAGGAAATTAAACCAAAATATTTTAGATCCATTGCTTTAAGGGCAACTATAGATCGTGATAGCCTACAAGGTATTGACCCAAGTAACATATCTTTGATTTTAGGGTCTAATTTACACTCTGTAACATACCCAATTGATAACAAGGGTCAGTTAAATTTTATTAGTATTTTAAGAAAAAAGCTTAGTATTAATGAGCTATCTGATTATTCATTATTTAAGAAAAGTGATTTTATTTCATCCATTTTATCTGAGATATCAAAACAAATAGACCTGGATATTATTAAAAATTTAAAAGATGTTAAGTGCTTTCCTGTATTTGTTAGTTCTGAAATACATCAGCCAATAAATAAAAACACATTTCTTATTGGTGATGCTTTTTTTGCTTTCCCTCCAACTTTTGCACAAGGCGCGTCCCAATCAATAGAAGTTGCGCATGAGTTGTGTAAAAATTTAGAAAATGAAGATAATCAATTTAATATTGAGAGAATTCAAAGAACTAAGATGATTGATCGAAAATCAAGATTTAACTATTTTGCTTTTCATCTTTCCAATCCATTATTAGTCTGGATCAGGAATATCTTAATGAAATATTTAGTTAAAAATAATAAGTTTATTAATAGTTATTTAGGAAAAATTTATAAAAATTAATTATTAGAAATTAATTTTTGTCTTAAGTTATCTATTGGGACACTCACACCATTTACATTGCAATGCCAATAAGTCCAACCATTACAACTTTCAGAACCAAGAATTGTTGCTGCAACCTTATGAATAGATCCTTCAGATTGATTATGTTTAATACTTCCATCAGCCATAATTTTAGCCATAATTTTTTTCTTTTGATCAAAAATACTCGTTCCAGGTTTTATTATTCCAAGCTCAACTAAAGATCCAAAAGGAATTCTTGGTTTAGACCTATTATTTTTAAGGGTATCTAGGAAGTCATCTTCTATTGGTTTTGTTTTTTTTAATCTTTCTTCTGCAGCTTTAAAATAATTATTTTCTTTTTCAATTCCGTAGTAATATCTACCTAATTTTTTAGCAACTGTTGCAGTAGTTCCAGACCCTAAAAAAGGATCTAGAATTAAATCACCCTTATTTGAAGATGCTAATAATACCCTATGAAGTAAGGACTCAGGTTTCTGTGTTGAGTGAACCTTTTTCCCATTTTTTTTAAGCCTTTCTGCTCCATTGCAAATAGGTAGTTTCCAGTCAGATCTCATTTGAAGATCATCATTTAAACATTTTAACGATTGGTAGTTAAAAGTATATTTTGACTTTTCACTTTTAGATGCCCAAATTAATGTTTCATGAGCGTTGGTAAATCTTGTACCTCTAAAATTAGGCATTGGATTATTCTTGTTCCATATAACATCATTTAAAATCCAGAATCCTAAATTTTGTATTGCAGTTCCTACTCTGAAGATATTGTGATAACTTCCTATGACCCAAATAGCTCCATCCTTTTTTAAAATTCTTTTACACTCTGAAAGCCAAGCAACTGTAAACTCATCATATTTTTTAAAGCTTTCAAACTGGTCCCATTTGTCGTTAACAGCACTCACTTTAGTCCTGTCTGGCCTTGTAAGTGAATTCTTTAATTGTAGATTGTATGGGGGGTCAGCAAAAACAAGGTCAAAAGTTTCACTTGGAATTTTTTTTAATTCCTCGAGACTGTCACCATTAATAATCTTATTTTTAAAATTGTTTTCCATTTTATATAAAACAATTAGACTCCAAAGAGATTCTGAGGTCAACTTCAGATTGAATTAATTGGATTAAAATTGTGCTTACAACTTTTTTGACAGCTAGATGTTGTGGCGTTTCACGTGAAGATTATAAAAGATCACAAATAGGAGAGAAGGTTTTTCGATGATACTTAGTAATACCGAACTTCTTAATAGCTTTTAAATGTTTTTTAGTTCCGTAACCTGAATTTGTATCCCATCCATAGCTATTAAATTTTTTTGAAAGTTTTGTAATAAATCTGTCTCTACTGACTTTTGCAATAATCGATGCTGCAGAAATGCTAGGAATTTTTTGGTCCCCTTTAATTACATATTCTAATTTATAATTTTTAAGATTAGGTAGTTTATTGCCATCAATTAAAACAAGAGAAGGTTTTTTTTTTAATTTAAGTATAGCTCTTTTCATTGCAAGTAAACTTGCTTGTAATATATTTATTTTTTCAATTTCTTTAATTGATGCTTGACCTATAGCCCATATAGAGTTTTCTCTGATATATTTGTTAAGCTCTTCTCTTCGATCTTTAGTTAAGCTTTTAGAGTCTTTTAATAATTTTTTATTAATTGATTTATTTAATATTACAGCTGCTGCATAAACTGGACCGATTAAGCTGCCTCTACCAACCTCGTCAACACCAGCCAAAATTTTCATTAAATTTTTAATTTCAAATCAATAATTTTTTTTTTGATTTTTTTTAGATCTTCCCAAGAATGTTTTTTATTTTCAGGAGCCCTTAAAAGATAAGAAGGGTTAAAAGTAATAATAATACTATAGGTAGTATTTTGGATAATTACCTCTTTCCACTTTCCTCTTTCTATAGAAATTTTACTATTCAAGCCTGTTAATGACTCCATAGCGGTGCTTCCCATAAGAATTATCAATTTTGGTTTAATAATTGAAATCTGTTTTTGTAAAAATTGAGAATATCGTTTAATTTCCTTGGGTGTAGGTTTTCGATCTTCAGGCGTTCTAAAATTTACAGCATAAGTAGAATAAATATTTTCTTTTTTTATGTTTATTGCATTCAACATCTTTTTTAAAAGATTTCCAACTTCACCCAAAAAAGTTAGTCCAGCACTGTCTTCTTCTATACCTGGGGCCTCACCAACTAACATTATGGGACTATTGATACTCCCATCTCCTAAAACTATTTTTTTTGAATTATTTTTTAAATCACAATCAATAATTGAGTTTATTTGTAATTTTAACTCATTAAGCTCTTTTTGTTTATCAATTTGGCTAACATCATTCTCTTTTTTTAGATCTTTGGTAGGATTCCTCAATCTATTGATAGGATTTTCGCCAAAAATAAAATTAGATCCAATAGAATTTAGTAATTCTGAATCGTAATTCGTATTTTGATTTATTACTTTTTTAGGCATACAATGATCCGATGTTGATAAAGTTTTTTAAGTTTGCTTTAATATTATTGTTTTATCAAAGCCCATTATACTCAAAAAGCAAGACTTTAAACGATTTTAATTCATACCATTTGTCTAATTATTTTTCTGGTATTGTCGCTTATGAGAATAATGATAACTCTCAAGCTTTAAAATTTTTTAAATCATCAAAGTCTTTAATTAAACAGCACGATTCTTATCTTGAAATCTATGTATACACACTTGTGCTTGAGGGTAAGGTGCAACAAGCCACAAGCGAAATTAAGCAAAATTTAACAGAAGGTAATTCTAATTTTTTTGAAGCTCATTTAGTTCTAGCTTTAGACAGTCTTAAAAGGAAAAATTACAAAAAAAGTAAAGAGCACCTGCAAAAGTCTTATGAGTTTATCGATAATGATAGACTTTCTCTAATAATTGCAGAAACATTAAAACAATATCTACATGTTTTTGATGAAAATAAAATTTCCAAAACAAAAAATAAATTTGGTAATTTTACTTTTATCAATGAGGTTTTTCAAAGATGCTATTTGAATGACAAAAATACCAAAATTTATTTTGACAAATTAGTTAATTCACAAAATAATGAAGACTACACAAGGTATATATTTTTTTACTTAAACTATTTAATTGAAAATGATGGATATCAAGAGGCAAAAAATATCATCGACGAGATAGATTACTTAAATTCATCTTTACTTGTTTCGCAAGGAAAAAAGTGGATTGAAGATCAAAAGTTACAAGAATTTAAAAAAATATTTTCATGCAGCAACGCTACCGATATAATTAGTGAGTTTTTTTTCTTAGTATCTAACCTTTATGCGTCTCAAAATAATTATGAAAATTCTAATTTTTATTTAAATATATCTCATTATTTAAATCCGAAATTTAAATTTAATTTATCTTTACTAGCTGAAAACCATTATCTTAATAAAAATTATAGAAAAACTTTAAAAAGTTTAGAATCTTTTAATAAAAAAAATGAGTTTTATTATTGGTTTAAATTAAAAAAAGAGGCACAAATAATTTCTAAAAAACAAGATAAAGATAAATCTTTAGATTTTATAAATTTAAATTTTAAAAAAATTAAAAATCCTTCTATAAAAATAATTTTTGATGTTGCAAATTTTAATAAAAATGCAAAAAAATATAAAGAAGCCATAATATATTATGATCAAATTATTTCAAAAATTGACATTAATTCTCAACTATATGCGGAAATTTTGTATAGAAGAGGAAGTTGTTATGAGAGGTTGGCTGACTATGTTAACTCAGATAAGGACTTGTTAAAATCTTTAGAAGTTAATCCAGACGACGCATATGTGTTAAATTATTTAGCTTATTCTTGGTTAGAACGAGAATATAAAATAGACCTCTCTCTTCAAATGCTTGAAAAGGCCTACACCAAGGAAAACAATGACCCTTATATAATTGATTCGATAGGATGGGCTTATTATTTAATTGACGACTATGTAAAAGCTGAAAATTTTCTAAAGAGAGCAGTTGAATTAATGCCAGAAGATCCAATTGTAAATGATCATTATGGCGATATTCTTTGGAAGTTAGATAGAAAAATCCAAGCAAGATATTTTTGGAGAAATGTTTTAAATTTAAAAGAAACAGAGAATGAAATGAAAGAAGACATTAAAGACAAATTGATCGATGGTTTGACTAATTCTTGATTTATGCACACTTTCAAGATTAAATCTTATGCTAAAATAAATCTTGCACTAAATGTAACTGGAAAAAAAACTAAGCTACATAAAATTGAAAGTTTAATTTCTTTTATAGATTTACACGATTTAATTTATTTAAAGCAAATAAGGAAAAAAAATCATAAAATAATTTTTAAAGGAAAGTTTTCTAAAAATATCGGTAAAAAAAATACTGTCACTAATTTATTAAAATTATTAGATAAAAAAAATTTACTTAATAATAAAAAATTTAATATTAAAATTGTCAAAAACATACCTCAGGAGGCCGGAATGGGTGGTGGCTCAATGAACGCTGCAAGTTTAATTAATTTTTTTATTAATAAAAAAATATTAAAGATAAAAAAAAATGAATTAAAAAAGCTGACAAGTCAGATAGGTTCCGACGTTATTTTAGGAATAAAACCAACTAATACAATTTTATCACACAATGGAGACATAAAAAAATACAATAAAAACATTAAATTTTACACGTTAGTTGTAAAACCTACTTTTGGTTGTTCGACCAAGTATATTTATTCAAAAGTAAAATCATTTTCCAAACCTCAATTTAGCTTTCCAAAGACAAAAATGTTTAAAGCAAAATATCTTAAAAATTTAAATAATGATCTCGAACAAATTGCTTTTAAAAAATACCCAAAACTAAAAAAAATCAAATTATTTCTAACAAACACCTCAAACAATATATTTGTTAGAATGTCGGGATCTGGCTCATCTATTGTGGCTTATTTTGAGTCTAAGGGGGCGTGTGGTAACGCATATAGTCAATTTAAAAGGAAATTCAGTAGTCACTGGTGTACTGCATCAAAAACTATATAATTTTTTTTTTTTTGTGATATATCAAATTAATATTGGGGCATAGCCAAGTGGTAAGGCACTGGTTTTTGGTACCGGCATCCTAGGTTCGAATCCTAGTGCCCCAGCCATATATGAATAATTTATTAGATAAATTTTTTTCTAGATCTCGAAATCTTAATTATATAAATTCAGGATTTAAGAATATTAAAAAAAATACTGAAGTAGAAAAAATATTTAGTGCCATCCATTCTTTTTCTAAAAACAGTGAAATCAGATATGTTGGTGGATGTGTTAGAAAAATTATTAATAGAGAAAAAGTTGACGATATAGACTTAGCTGTAAATTTAAAACCAAAAGATGTTTGTGATGCACTTAATAAAAATAATATCAAATATTATGAGAGTGGAATAGAGCACGGAACAATTACAGCATTAATAAATAACATTAAGTTTGAAATAACTTCGTTAAGAAAAGATATTGACACTGATGGAAGACATGCAAAAGTTGAGTTTTCAAACAATTGGAAGGAAGATGCTTCTAGAAGAGATTTTACTATAAATTCTATTTATGCAGACATTGAGGGGAGTCTATTTGATCCTTTTGATGGTAGAAAAGATCTAGAAAATGGAAAAGTTAACTTTATTGGAGATATAGAAGTAAGGATTAAGGAAGATTATCTGAGAGTATTAAGATATATTAGATTTTTTCTTAATTACTCCAAAGGTAAACATGATCCTAGAATTATTAAAATAATAAAAAAAAACCTAAGTGGTGTTTCAGCAATTTCTTCTGAAAGATTATTAGATGAGTTTCAAAAATTATTAAAATCTGAAGGTTTTTTAAAACTAATCAAAGATCAGGATTGTTTAGAGATTATAAATCTTATTTTTCCCCAACTCAAAAATATTTCAGTATTTAATAAATTAAATAACTTTGCAAAAAAAAACTTCTCCAATGTAGATTTCATATTTTTATTATCATTATTAGTTATTGATGGGACTGATAATGTGGATTATTTTATATATAAATTTAATTTATCTAAAAAAGATAAAAAAAGACTTTTGTTTTTAAGCAATTTTTTTTCGGTCAAATTTACGAATAAAACTTTTTTAGAAAAAAATTTAAACAAGGTCTTTTATTTTAATGGAAAAGAAGCTTTAATGGATATTATTTATTTTAAAATTTTTAAATCAAATAAGATAGATAATAAATTAATAAAATTGATTAAAACTTTCAAAGAAAAAGAAATTCCAGTAATGCCACTCAAAGCGAATATGTTAATAGAAAAATATCAAATTTTAGAAGGAAAAGAATTGGGAAAAAAGCTAAAAACAATCGAGGAAGTTTGGGTCAATAATAATTTTAATATTTCAGAGAAAGAAATTCAAAAAATAGTAAGTAATTAAACATATTTAACGTCTTTTATTTCAAAATTCTTAACACCAGCAGGAGTTTTAATTTCAACTAAATCATTTTTATTTTTCCCTATCAAACCTTTGCCTATCGGGGATTGAAAAAATATTAATTTTTTTTGTAAGTCTGCCTCATCTTTTCCTACGATTTTATAGTTAATCTTTTCTCCAGTATCAAGGTTTTCCAAATCTACGGTAGAACCAAAAATAACCTTTCCATCATTACTCATTTTTGTAATATCAATTACATTTGCTCTTGCAATAATGTCATTAATTTGAACTATTCTTCCTTCATTATGTGATTGCTCTTCTTTTGCTGCATGATATTCAGCATTTTCTTTTAGATCACCATGAGATCTTGCTTCAGAAATTGCAGCAACTATTTGTGGACGTTTCTTCTCTTTTAAAAAAATTAACTCCTCTTTTAAAACCTCAAGTCCAGCAGTTGTTATTGGTTCTTTTTCCATTTTAATTCCATTTTGCTATTGGTGGTAAAGACATTAAAATACCTTCGACATTACCTCCAGTTTGAAGTCCAAATTTTGTTCCCCTATCATAGAGTAAATTAAATTCAGCATACCTTCCTCTTTTAATATACTGCAATTCCTTTTCTTTTGCAGTCCATTTTTTTTTGTATTTTGCTTTTATCATTGAATTAAATAACTTTTGAAAAGTAACTCCTAAATCAGATACAAATTTGAAGTCCTTTTCCCAATTATTTTTTTTATAATCAAAAAAAATACCACCAATACCCCTGGTTTCTTTTCGGTGTGGTAGATAAAAGTAATCATCACACCATTTTTTATATTTTTTATGGTATTTTTTATTATGTCGATCACACATTTTTTTTAATTCTTTATGAAGAAAAGTCTTTTCTTTATTGTCTACAATGCATGGTGTTACGTCCATTCCACCACCAAACCAGCCATGTGTTGTGTAGATAAATCTTGTATTAAAATGGATTGCAGGAACGTGAGGATTGTTCATGTGCATAACAACAGAAATTCCTGAGGCCCAGAAATTTAGATCTTTATTTGTTCCTGGAATTTTGCCTATCATTTCTTTAGAGAATTTTCCATATACTTCGGAAAAATTCACACCAACTTTTTCAAAAATTTTTCCATTTTTTAAAATTCTAAATTCACCACCACCCTCATCTTTATTTTTACTTCTGTTCCATGTTTTAGATTTAAATTTTATTTTTTTATTTTCTATTTTTTCAATGTCATCACAAATAATATTTTGTAACAATTTGAACCAATTAGAAGCAAGTTTTTTTTTAATTTCTCTGTCCATTACTTAGTAAAGTTAGTTTGTCTTAAATTTTCAGATAAAATTATAGCAACTGAAGAAGATATGTTTAAAGATCTTTTGTTGTCCATCATGGGTATTTTTAACCTGTATTTGATTGAATTATGAACATGATCTGGTACTCCAGCGCTTTCTCTACCGAATAATAACGTATCATTACTTTCAAACTTAAATGTAGCATAAGAATTGGCTGATTTTGTTGTTAATAATATTACCCTTTGACCTTCTTTTGACTTAAAAAACTCTTCTGAGCTTTGATAAAATTTTATTAGTTTTTCGTCCATATAATCCATAACGACTCTTTTAAATCTTTTATCACTAAATAAGAATCCGCATGGTTCAATAATTTCTAAATCAGCACCTAAACATGCACATGTTCTAATAATTGCAGCTGTATTTTGAGGAATATCTGGCTCATATAGGGCTATTTTAGGTCTTAAATTCATAGTTTCTGTGTCATTGTTTCAGTGGAAAAAAAACTTTTTTCTTATAAGAAGTCATATATTAGATAATAATATACAAAAAATAAAAGATGTCTGAAAAAAAACCTGAAAGAAGAGAATTTTTATTTACTGCCTCGTATGCTGTAGGAGCTGTTGGGGTAG
>Ga0222631_1000319_pt1 | contig 14550 bp, 24 predicted proteins | sample AntAcemetagenom5_FD_179826 | JGI IMG/M metagenome (GOLD analysis project Ga0222631, IMG submission 179826) | Saline water microbial communities from Ace Lake, Antarctica - #5 | ecosystem: Environmental > Aquatic > Non-marine Saline and Alkaline > Saline | place: Antarctica: Ace Lake | collected... | reverse complement strand
GGACTCGGTGTCGCCGAAAAATCGCCCACTCTTCGATACCCAGCCCTTGATATTCTCGCGGAAAGTTGCGGCATCTTCGCTCTCGCTCAATGTGAATTCTTCTGTTTTCATAATTGTCTTTCAGTGTTTCAGGAAAAATTCAATGCCTTCTCTGCCTCCTCGAGACAGCGGTTGATCTCTTCGATTCGGTAAAGGATTCGGGTCGCCTTTTTCCGGCAGGGCTTGAGATCATGACCCTCTTCCAGCTCCTTGAAAAAATCGGGGCCGCCGACATACTCAATCGCCTCGGCCTTCGTGAGGGTGCCCCGTGGGGTTGATTTTAATTCGAGGATATTCATCTTTCTGAAAACGATCTACTTGACCTCGGGCTAGGTCGACACGTCCAAACTGGCGGAATTGTACCATAATCAACACCCTCGAAACCTGTAACCGGCGGGCGGGTGTCACGATAGCTGTAGACCAGGTCAATCGCTTTCTTGTGCGATTCGATTTGCTCCGATACCCATTCGAGCGCCTCACCGTGCTGCTTTACGGCGGCTCTTAGCGTGGACTCAATGAGGTTTTCACCCTCACCGACGTGCTCAAACCGCCCGAGCTGCTCGGCGAATACAGCGAGCGATTTTTGCCCATTCTTATAATCTTTTTGGGCGTCCTTGAGGGTAGCAGTCAGGTCGCGCTTGACGGTTGTGATCACGTCTCCGACCTCATCGGTGCGGGACAATGCAGCGACCAGGACTTTGAGAAAAAGAATCTCCTCAGGTGGTGTTGGCGGCTTACGTCCCAGGACCTCGCCGGTTGCGTCGTAATGAGCGCGCCCGCCAGCCGATCTGAGGATGGCCCAGGCCTCTGCCACGGATGCCATCGCCTCATCGCTGCCCCCTTTGTCGGGATGGGCATCGCGAGCGGCCTGCTTGTAGGCATCTTTGATTTCCTCGGCGCTCGCATCGGAGCCTACATTTAGTGTTTCGTAGGGGTTCCTCATACCGTAAATAAATCGTCCGGGGTTGGCAGTTGAGCTACCTTTGCCGCGAGCTCCTTGACCTGCTCTGAGAGCTTACAAATCCCCTCCCAATGCCTTTGATATTCCGCCCCCTCGATGAAACACAGATCGCCTGCCGCGTCTCCGATGAGGATGGCGGCGGCCTCAAGTTTTCGCGCCGCATTCGCCCGCAACTGATCGGCCTCTCTTAGTTTTGCCTCGCTTAGATTTTTCATGCGTCAGTGTCCTCTCCCCCTGCGAATCGCTTCTCCATCCAACCGCTGCCGGTATCGCCCTCGTAATCGAGTGAATGCCGGCACTCGGATTTTGCGCGCCAGACCTCGAGATGAGACCCGCGAATCACTACGCAGTATTTAGCTGGTTGGCGTCTCGGTCGACCTACTTGGAGAGGTTCGCCTCTGAGATCCCAGAGCATCCCGAGCAGGGTGCGCGCATCTAACGCGGCCCCAATGACCAGAGCGGACGACAGGGAGACCCACTGCGATGTCCCGCCCGGGGGATGCGATTCCACTGCGATGTCCAATGATACGGAGCCGCGCAGCGGCGTGTAGGGATGCAGACCCTTTACCGTAATGGTCAAGGGTTCCGCGAGCTCGTTGACTGTTATTGAGGCGCTCATAAAATTACTGAATTAAAAAGGGCCAGAATGGTGGGGAAACATTGCTTTCCATCGCGTTGCATTTCTGGTGGGATGCCGTTTTCAAGAATCCATGCCAACCGAGAAGCAATTACTTGAGGACTACATCGAGTGGTTTCTGAAACACACGGGAAAATCGGAAGCGGAACAAGCGGTGCTGAAAGAGCAATTCCGCCAAATGTTCGGAGAAAAGATCGACGAGGCAAATAGCCCGCTGCTTTCGGAGCTCCAATATCGCGAGACGTTCGCGGCGATGCAGAAGGAAGCCCCTGCATTCCTCTACCATTTGCAGAACAACCCCTTTCCTGATCTACCGACAGATAATTAGGTGATTTCGTCATCTAGTGAAATCACGACGTAGCCGTAGTGGGTTCCCCTTTCCCGGCGGCGATGCGCTTTTCGATTTTCGGCAGATCCTTAGATGCACGCTCGTCGAGAATCCGGGCGTAGGCCTGGGATGGGCTGCAATTCCATTCGTTGGTTTTATACAAAAGGAACCTGCGGGACCCTTCTGAGAGTGTGTTGATATCAATGTCCATTCTTTTTTTAACGTGAAGTTGTTCAGTGTTAACGCCTAGTTAAAAATGGGCAAGTGATTAATTGACTTTTTTTAACGCCACGTTAAAATATTATCATGAAGGATTTAAAAAGTTGGCTCGACCAACGTGGTATGAGCCCCGATGAAGCGGGGAAGTTTTTCGGAAAAGCCGCTGGCACTATCCGGAATTGGCGATCAAAAGGGGTGCCAAAGCCTCAGCAAGATTGGGTCGGAAAACGCGCAGATCAATACGAGTCATCAATCTCCCAGCAGCTACCCGAGAGGCTCACACTGGAATACAGCCCGGAACAATTCGACAAGTGGAATCAAGCAGCCCTAGATAAGGGGAAACTAACTCGCGATTGGGCAGTCGACACACTGGACGCCGCAGCGCGGGAAGCGGAACAAATGGGATTATACAACCGCGGCCACGCAGCACCTCCTGCACTCGCACGGGAGAAGGATCCGGATCAGAAGAACTAACTGCTCCGCCTACTGATCGCTGGGTTCGTTATCTTGGCTTCTCAACCACGCTCGGATCGCAGTGAGGTAGGCCAATTCCTCATCCATTACCTCTCCAACGCGCTCTGGCAACACATAGGCATCGACCCGTTTATCAAGCCCTTTAATTAGTTGAATCTGTAATCGAATCATGAAAGACAAAAAATACGTTAATTTAGAAACTCCCGAAATGAAGGCGCTCTTCGAGCCCTTTCGCCTCAACCTCGCTGAGGTGGATCTAACAAAGTTGGACCCGGATGCGGCGGCAGAGGCGATAAAAGCCGCAAAGGTTTTTCGCGACTTTTTGAGAAACCATTCAAAAAATCATGTAATCCCCGATGCAATAAACCCACCCGAAGATTTTCCTGATCTTTAGAATCCGATCCACCTAGATCCATCGTGATGAGGATGTGGTCGGGCCGTTCTTCGATTATCAACTCCAGAGCAATCATACTAATCAGGAGGAAATCACATTAAAGAGGGTTAGGTCAAGCACCTAACCCTGTTAGATTTTGTTCTTGATGCCTCATTTTTTTCATGCGCACATTACAGCCCTATGACTCCCCGTTTACTTTTACTGTCATTTATCATCTCAGCCTCAATCTCGAGCGCTGAAGACGCCAACCCTGTTTATCACGTAGCGGATATCGCGCCTGACTCACCCAAATTTCTAAGGATCGCGGCAGCGATCCAGGCATCACTTGATCGAGGTTTTTTCGGGATGAACCCTGAAATAGAGTTCGCCATTTTGGGCCATATAGAAGGAGGAAAGCATTTAATTCGGCGCGATCAATATATATTTCTATTCGACTTCCCCGATGGGAAAACTCGTGCTGACGGATCGAATCTTAAGATTCGAGTTGAAACATCTGGCAAAGTATTTCAATACACAGCTGTTTCGGGAGCGAAGAAGTCGGTTAAAATAGTTACCGAAAAAAAACGAAGCAAGTTCAAACCGTCCCTGCTGTATGCATCACTGAAAGACGGGGATGTCTACACCGTAAAAGGATCGACTTGGACGCCGTGCAGACCATGTATGGGAATAGGCTTGGTGGCAGGAAATGCCACTAAAACGACATGCTTTTATTGTAAAGGGAAAGGTAAGATTGAGCATGAATCTTCTTACCAGGTTGCTTGGTAACCTTCACCCCTCCCCGCCCACTTTTGTATCATTTTTGCAGAGCTCGATTCTTGCCGCTTCTCAAACCCTGCCCGCTCCTTGCGCTCTGCCCAGAGTCCCGAGAGCAGATCATCTGCCGGGAACCAATCCTCAGACCCGGCCCGAGTCACCTGTGCACCGGGCCCGATCTCACCGGCATCGGACATCTCCAAGATTTTCCGCTCGCCGAAGGGACCAAGGACATCGCCGGATTGAGACAGATAATACATAGACCAAGGATACCACGCCGAGGTATCGCCGCAATCGATCAATTCGACCAGCGGAATCGTTTTAGCAGCGAAAAACGTCGACCGTTTTCCCGAGTTAAACCTATCCGTTTTAGCGCCGAAAAACGTCGACCGTTTTTCCCGAGTTAAACCCATAGCTTTTAGCGGCGAAAAACGTCGACCGTTTTTCCGAGTTAAACCCATAGCTTTTAGCAGCGAAAAACGTCGACCGTTCTTCCCGAGTTAAACCCATAGCTTTTAGCGCCGAAAAACGTCGACCGTTTTCCCGAGTTAAACCCATAGCTTTTAGCGGCGAAAAACGTCGACCGTTTTCCCGAGTTAAACCTATCCGTTTTAGCAGCGAAAAACGTCGACCGTTTTTCCGAGTTAAACCCATAGCTTTTAGCAGCGAAAAACGTCGACCGTTTTTCCAGAGTTAAACCCAACAGGGTCATCCCACTGACCTAACCCTGTTTACTTCGATCAATCCGCGTCATCCGACCTGTCTTTTCGGATCCCCATGACCCGCATCGTGCAGCCCAGCAGGACGAAGATAATCGTGCAGGCCAGCAGCACGATCTTCATCCAGAGTTCGATCGCCTCGACACTGGAGGCCATCACTACGGATGATCCCAGCGCGACGACGAGCACGTCTGGCCCCTTTCCGGGGCCTGGGGACAGGAATTGCATTACGGACATCATATTTATCATCAATTTTTTATCAATTAGTTATCCCTAAGATGTCGGCAATGCCTGGCACCGCGGCCATATAGAGCGCCGCAACGCCCCCGTGATTCAGTTCGCCGATTTTGGTAACGTGAGGAGCATAATCCCCGAACCAAGTCTCCGTGAGAATGCAGGGAGCTGCCGCCTCAGCCGTGCTCAAATAGCCACGGTCGGAGGGCGATAGAGCCTTCGTCGACTTATCCTCGAACCCTGTCTTGGCCACGAATATATCATTGATATGTTTCGCGCAGGCCTCACCGGCTCGACTCCGATAATGGTGCAAGACAAAGCTATACCCCACCCGCGAATCGAAAGCATTGAAGTGCAGCTCAAATATGAAATCTGGCTCAAACGCATTAACTTTAGCATAGAGCCGCTTGATCTCCGTGGTGTAGCTCCCCACATTCACGCGGTTAAATTTCCGAATCTCCGTAGGCGTGTCTGCCGCCGCATCGATCATCAAATCGGCGACCCGATTGTTAAAATCAAATTCGAATTCGCTAAATTCCCCCCCCATGAATGCCCCGCGCTGGTCGCTGTTATGGCCAACGACGACCGCGATTTTCATCTTCGGAAAATCGAGAGGCTCGAAGGGCTGCGCTATCAGATCCACTTCAGGTTCAGGGGTCGCGGTGGACCCTCCACCGGTCAGGATATTCAGGAGCCGATTTTGCGCGGCGAGCGCATTGGCCTGCTGCTCAGGCTTCGCCCAGGCCTCCGCCAGATACCAATTAACCGTGTAGGCCGCCTCGAGCGCATCATCGATCGCCCCATTGCTGAGGCGCGGACTTTTCTCTGCGCTCTCAGCGTTTGCGGTGTCTTGGTCTATCATCTCGGACGGATTACTCAGGGGGCTCGCGCGAGGCGCTTAGGATTCGCTGCGGGTCAACTCGGGGAGTCGACTTGAGATTGCCTCCCTCACCTTGGCTTTCGCTGCATCCTCGAGAGATTGGCCGACATTATAAGTGCCGCCGGCAACACCGATGAGCGCGGTGCCAGCCTCAATCTGGCCCTGACTGATCAGGTAGGCGCCTGCGAGTTTCGTAAAGAGAGTGAGGAGGAATCGACGTGATTTGAATTTCTGCATGATCGCGAGACCGTGTCAATTTTGATCAAACCTCACGCCAATACCAGACGGCGAAAGTCCCAGAATAAGCGATCCCTGCCAGGATCGCCTTTTCCTCATACGCCTCGAGATCCCCAGGCACCACGAGAGTCAGGCGGGAGCCAGTCGGCACCGTTGCCCCCGCAAAAGTGCCATTGCCCAGGCCATTATTAACGACTGAGAGCGAGCCAAAGACCGGCTTCGTTTCGGCGAGAGTGCCGCTCCCTGATAAGTTCTGTCCAACGAGTTCAAGTTTCATTTTGTTTTTAAAAAATCAGTAAAGGCTCTGCAATCTCAAGTCCGAAGTGATCGCCCGAAAAGTGGCCTCCTTTTGATCGCGGTGCATCCATTCCGAATGCCCGAACCCCTCGAACCAACGAGTGACGTACGAGAACCGATCAGACGCCCAGGGGTGCGCCTCCTCAATCGGCTGGAATTTCTCGACCCGCAATCCGACGGGCTTACCATCGCGCTCGAGCCCTCGAGTGCCCAGACTGCCGTAGCAACCGGGGATCGACTGGAGCGGTCGGATGACGCGGTCATCATCCGAGCAATAGGCGACGACGCGATTGAGAGCGCCGCGGCTCACTAGATCAGCGAGCCCACTCCGCTCAATATCACTGTGCACTGCCGACCCCATCAGGATCAGCGTGTTGACTTTCACCGACATTTTTGCAAGCCTCTGCACCGCCCCGACTGCGATATTGGTCCCGTTCGAATGGGCTACCAAATGCACCCCCAGAGAGGGCAACGACGACACCGTCGAGGCCGCCGTCGCAGGCAAACGCGAGCGGGTGTAAGCGTCGGAAAACTGTTTGATGCGGTTCGCGTGAGCTTTCGCATACCTCGGGTTTTTCACCCAGATATTCCATGGCGGGAAGGCGCCCGCAGAATAAGACTCCGTCTCGATCGCGACCCGCGGGAGATTCAGTTCCAGCTCGTTCTGGAGATCGTGAGTCCAGTTCGGGTTCGTGAGCCCCTGGTGGATACCATGGATGAGAGAGATGTGATTCATAGGGGGCTACTTCGGGCCTTGCCGTGTCAACCGAGCGGACATACTCAACCCCCTGCCTCAATCGCAACTGCTCGCGTGTAGATCGCTTCCAGCTCGTCACTGCTCTTGCCCATCGCGCTGCCCTGCGCTTGGAGGAGCGGGTCGGAGAGGGCAATACGCGACTTCCGCCATCGCACCTTCGCGAGTTCTCGCTCTGTTTCGTCGGGGATTTTATCGAGCTGCGCATCGACTGCCGTGGGGAAGATGCCGGCCTCGATCGCCGCTTCGGCGAAGGCCAGGTTGGAGACGGATGTGGGGAGATCGTCCTCAGCTTCTGGCGGTGTCATCGACCAGCCTGCAGGGTGCGGGCCTAAATCGCGGACCTCATGCGAATCTCCATCGACCCAACCGGATTCACCTCGGTGATCTTCGGTGATTACCCACTCTTTATTGACCCATACCGGTATTTCCTTCGCGGCCACTTCTGGCGGCGGGGTCGCTACGGATCCGCGAGGGTTGAGCCAGCGATCCTCATCGACAGGATCTCGATCTACCTCCACGGCAGCCAAATACTCACCAGTTTGGTCAGCGGTTTGATAGTAAAGTTTAGTCATCTTTTTTGTAATACCAAATACACCAAAGAGTAGGGACGTTTCGAGGGCGTGTCTCCGAGCCGCCAGACGAACTCGTCGTAAATCCTCCCGAATTCCTTGTCACCGATAGTGACCTGATTCGGCTGACCTGTAATCTGGATGGTGCCAACTCTCATGGTAATTAATCAGCAGTGCTGCCGGTGACCGATTTGTGAATCTCGACCTCATACTGACCCTCGTTAGTGACGTCACCCGCCGAATCCTTGATCACCAAATCAGCGATCAGAGACACCGAGGTGCGAGCGCCGAGGAAGGCGAACTCCGACAGATCCACGGGGAATCCCGAAAGCCCCCCCTCACCGTCCGTGTGGGAGGTGACCTTGACATCGATCACCGCCTCATCATCACCATCTCCGACGTGACGCTTACACGTCACATAGAGAGCGGCACCGGTAATGTCCACCGGGATACCTTTGTTGGTCTTAACCGAGACCGGAATGGTTTTCACCTCACCGCTGAAAAGTATGATTTTAGGTAGAGCCATGGAGCGCGCAACAAGGTGCAGTGATCAAATGTGTGTCAACTCAGCATCGCAGAATCACGCGCGATCAATCCGGCGGAGATCAAGCCCGCCGCAGGGCGGATTAGTGAGATCAAAGCCCGCCCCGTCAAGAGTCAGATTACTGCCGTCAATCGGATAGAGAGGACGATCACCTGCCGGGACGCCGCAAAATGCATACACGATCAGCTCCGCTCCGCTCGCGACTGGCACCCCCTCGAGAGTCCAGTCCTGCCCGCGCCAACCATCGACCCCACCGATCCCCTCATCCGTCGCGCGCACGGCTGAGCTCGCAGTGACGATCTGCCGGAAACCTCCCACGCTGATCAGCATTTTATCCGACCAACCAGATCGGCGAATTGGATGCCCGCGATCACAGTAGACCAGTGCCGTCGCGAAATTCAGTCCTGATATTTTAACTTCCATTAGTCCAGTGATCGCTCAAGGCGCGCGTGAAAAGTTTCTGATTTCCGAGTCTGCAACGAGACATCCGCAGCGCGGCTCAGCGTGCCCGTGATCGTCGCCGCCGCAGACGACACCTCCTCCGTCGCCGCGAGAGCCCCTGCAGACCCTATAGTGTTCTCGGTTTCCCTGACCGCCGACGCAGCCACGTATCGCATATATAAGACGCCCCCGGAAACAAACGCCCCCAGTGCCGTCGTCTCCGACGCCGCCGAATCCCAATTTGCTGCGATATCAGACACCATGTCATTTTCATTCAGGCTCATCACCGCTATGTCGCCGCTACCACTATTTCTCAAAGTTATATCGTCGGTAATGTTGCCATTATTAACGAGCTCGTCTCCGGACAGTTGCAACCCCGACAACTCAATCTCCACCACCCATTCCTCGATTGCTTCGCTGGTCGCCAGATTAACGACCACGGCCATCGAGTCCGCATCGCCCGTGATCGATTCAATCGTCAAGGTCGAGCGCCAGCGATTCGTTTCAGCCACGCCCGATGCCGCAGGTAAAATGCCTGCCGTGGCCACATAATTTCCACCCGTAAACTCAATCGAAAATGGATGAACGATCGCCACATTTTGAGAACTGCGCCCCGCGAACACGAGAGCCAGCTCCAGGGTATAATCGATATCCTCCTCCACCGCCGGCAACAGTGTGAAATCCAGCGTCTTATTGATATCCACCGTCCCCGTATTCGCAAATGCCCCCGAGGTTTCCGACCCGGAATATTCATCCCTGTCCAGTCCCATTGTCACCGAGAGCTCAGCTTTAGCAGGAAAATAAGTGCCCTCATCTTCCGCGTAATTCGCGAGCAATGAACTCAAGACCGACTCCTTTAGTTCGATCGGGAGCCGGTATCGCGTGCCCGTCCCCGTCCCCACCGCGACCGGCAGAGTGGATGTAGAAATACGATAAGCCGTCTCCGGCTCGAATTCTTTAAGCGTGAGCCACATTGAGAGCAAATCACCCGAGCGTAGGACGCCATCCTTTACGAGGCCTACGTAGAGATTGAGTTTGTCATCTGACTTCAGGGATATCAGAGTCTCATTCAAAGCGGCGATCTCAACCGCGCTTCTCAACGTAATTTCGGACTCTCGCGGGAGTGAATCCGGCGAAATCTGCGGAAAGGAAATCACACCCGACGCCACGTCGAAATCCATCGCCAACCCGAGGACATCAGCATTCACAGCCTCCAGTCCCATCCCACCCGAGACCCCGAAAATCACTGTCTGCGTGCCCGTCCCATCCACATTCGTCGCGCTGATATCAGAGATGTATTCACCCGGCACAGTCGGATCCCCCGTTACCAATCCAGTGCTTGCCCCGATCGTGACGCCAGAAGGTAGCCCCGTCCCAGCCCAGCCCGTAGGCGTGTTCGTCGCGAACATCTGCAGCGACTGAGTCTTTCCCGTGCGCCAGACTTGCAGCGAAGGAGCGGTGATAATTGGTTCAGCCATATTTAAAAAATTACTTAGTTACTTTCGCAGTGCCATAGATCTCACGGCCAAACGGCACCGTCTCGTCTTCCGGCGGGCGCATGCCGTTGATCACCAGAGTCCCGCGCGGATCGTCCGAATCATCCTCGAAATCCACCTTCCGCAAGACAACGCGCAGCGCGAGATTCGGACCAGCAGGATCATCCCCCAGCGCCGCGCTCTCCGATCCGTAGACCGATTGATAAGCCTTGATCGTGTCGGCATCGTCGATCAATTCGCGAGTGATTCGCACCCCGGCGGTATGAGTTTTCGGAGTCGATCCGAAATCGATCCTCTGCGAAAGCAACGGCGCCCCCCGCCAATCCCAAGCCTTGAGATTCTTACCCGGTGTTCCTGGTGTCTTCCGGAATTTGGGGTAGCCGATATCCACCTCGAGGACCGCGAAGCCCTCCGTCGATGTCGAGCGCAAGAGCGCGATCTCAAAACCAAAATGAAACCCGAACTCTCTAGCATAACCAAACTCCTCAGCCGAGACCGGCATCAAGGGGATCAGCGCCATCTCGAAATCGACAGGGTAATACGACGATGTCGACGCCCCATCCGGAGCCTTCGCGACCTCATACCAGGCGATCCCATTGCAAGCCGCGAACCCACTCGCCGCGAGAGACCGGCCCCGTCGACCGCCTGCCCCGGGGAGATCAACCGCCGCACCCGAATTATTCTGGAAAACCTTGTTCTGAAAATCCGAAGAAACCGCAGGCAAAGGAACCGTCAGCGACTCGGCTGAGGCATCATGCACCGCCGGAACCAAAGAGCCCTGCTTGCCACGCGAGAAGCGGGAAAAGTCCATCCCACGAATCGAACCCGCTCCCGCGAGAGGCCACTCAAGCGAGCGCGACTGAGAATTCGAAGCCGGGTAAACCCGCTGAAAAGATGAGATTATTTGCGAGGAAATAGTGTCACCGCTCAAGCGTGAATCCCGCAAGACAGCCCCCGCGTTCGTCTTGTTTTCCAGCGCCAAAACCCGCGCAGCGAGCGCGTCGAAATCAGTCTTCGGCGTCGGCAGTTCATCCCAATCATGGGGGTGCGCCTGGTAGCTCGCGGGCCGACCCATCGTCTGGACAAAGACCTCATACTCGTTCGCACCCGGAGTCGATCCGAATCCCGAAACCTTGACCGAATCCGCGCTCACTTTTTCGACGGTGTAAGCCTCTTGCGGGATGCGATCCTCATCGCCCGTCAATCGCCAGACATCCACCCCGACACCCTGCGTCGTGCCATCCCGCAGCCGGACCGAATGCGTGCCGGTGCCCGTGTTTGTTAGATTGATCGCCGCGCCGTTCGGCGTCAGCGACAATTGAAAATCATCCTCATCCGCATCCAAAACGAAGTAAGTATTTGCCGCCGATAGCGGAGCCGGCAAAGTCGTCGTCGTCGAAACCGTGACCGGATCCAGCGACTGATAATTATGCTCTGCCGCCGTGAGTCGGTCAGTCGTCGCGTTCGCCGTAAAAGTCTGAGCGTTCTCGATCAGGTTATGATTCAGGGTGAACTCGGTCGCCGAGGCGTCGCCGATCACAAAACGCAACGCCCGATTTCCAATCAAAAGCGAGTCTTGCGAATGCTTCAGGTAGTCGCCTTTTCCGAGCGGCTGATTGTAGCGGATCGTAGGCGAGACACTGCGCCCGCCATTCGGGACCGCTTTGAGGAAAGTAATCGTCTTGCGGAAAATCAGCGTCTGGTATTGATCGTCAACCAAGCCATCATCGATCTCCAGCTCGAGATCGAGCGGCACATCAATCGTGCCCGACTCATCCGCGCCCCGCATCAAGGTTCGCATCCCGTCGGTATTTGTCGGCAGACGCACCAGGTAATCGAGACCGGGCGATTCGAAAACCTCGACCGTCATAAGCGACTGCGAAGCCCCGCCCATCGAGCCGCGAAACTCCAGGTAAAAACCATTGCCCACCTGCGAGACGACAATCGATCCCTCGGCATCCGCGAGCGCTGCGAGCGGTCCTGACACCGCCTCGATATCCTGCAACGGGACCGAGATCGGAGACGTCTTTTTCCCGCTCCTGACGATACGGAAAGCGCCGCCGCCAAACGAAGGCGGAATGAAAAGTTTCTGAATCGCGTTGATCACCGTCCCATCGACCGTAGATCCCGCCTGCATCTCCGTAATCTCCGGCGGATCCGGAACCACCTCCACGAGAGTTGACGCCTCAGCCGCCGAAGCCTGGGGAATATCGAGCACAAAAACAAAGCCCTCATCGTGAGCCACCTTATCGACCTCGACAAAAGAAGCCGGCCACAGCGCATTATCCGAGCAGGCGATAGTCGGCTCAGCCGTACCATCCTGAAAACGAATCCGACGCCCGCCCAGGTAATCCGTCACCGTCGCGGGATGGAGCGCAGCGATCTCGCCATCGAGAGCCGCGTTTAATTTCGTCTCGATTTCAGCGACCGTATCAGTCGCCCCGATACCAGAGACCACCGCCGACTCAGCGCCCAGGGTGATAGTCAGTTCATAAGTCCCCTGCCTCGCATCCTGATCCATCCACCCGATGCGGGCCGTAGCCGAATGGACCCCGCGCCGATCTGCAACAGGAGTTCCCCCAATCTCTTTCGCCAGTTTGAAAAAGAGATAGATATCATCTTTAACGACGAGTTCAGAGGCAGGAAAGTCACCACCTCCCGGCTCAACCCCCATCTCTTTTGTTGATGTATTTGCCCAGACTCGAATGCTCACGCGAGCGGGAACCTGTCAATGCCCCTCATCGGCCGCGCCGATTTCCTTTTCTCAATCCTCCTCCGGGACCGGCATCGGCAAAGGCTCAGCGCTCAGCTCCAACCATTCCCAATCCGTATCGACAGGTGCAAAAGGAAACGGCGAATCCAAACGATTCTCATCGCCCTCCCCCTTGCCGGTTTCATTTTCGGTATCAGCCATTCTTTCTACTCTCTACTTCCTACTTCCTACTCTCTACTCCCTACTCCCTACTCCCTACTCTCTACTTTCTTCTTTCTTCACATCCCCAAAAACCGACCCGAATTCCCGACCCGCTTCAGCGCATTCTCAATCGTCGCCACATCATCATTGATCGCATCCGTAAACGCACCGCCCAGCCGCCCGAGCGCACCCTGTCCCAATTGAGGCACCGCAATATCGATCCGCGTCGGCTCGACCGATACAATCTCCCGCATCGTGACATACTGCAAATTCCAGCTCACGCGATGCTGAACGTAAGGCGTCCACGTGCCATCCGGTTCCGCGCCGGGTCGCGCCCCTGCCGGGCTCAGCAAATACAGGGTCGCGATCAATTCCGAATCCCGCCCCGGATCCTCGACCTGACCCGATATCACCGGAGCCAACTCCCGCGCGACCGCCTCCTCAAATTTTCGGACAATCGACATATACGGATCACGCTTCGCATTCGGGATCGCCTCCAATGTCAGGTCAACCGAGACCACGCCCGCCGTCTCGACCGTAGGCAAAGCCCTCGTCGCCAATCGATCGTGAGTAATCCGTAAATCAGCCGCCCGCAAGAGCCGCGCATTCGCGCGATCCGAGATCAGTCCGTCCGTCTCCGTCACGATCCCCCCGCCCGACTCCCGCACGCGCACCGCATCCGCTACCCCCAAATTCCGGAAGACACCAGGAACCGACTCACCCGCCAATCCGAGGACGCCAGCCGCATCCGTGCCAATCGGCCGCATCAATGCGACCGGAACCGCCAGCCCCGGCAAATCGGAAAGGTGAGCCGTGACCCGCTCATCCAGATCCTGATTCGAATCACTCTCCGCCAAATACCGCACCAGCGTATCCACGACCGGATCGCCATCCGAAGTCGCCGACGGACACGCCCCCGGCTTAATCCTCGCGACCCAGGTTTCCTCGTCGCCATCCCACCGCATTGTCGTATACCAGGGATGCCGCCAGGGCGTGTATTCCGCCGCGATCACCTGCAGTATCCGGTGCCGGAAATAATACTGAACGAATCGATTGTAGCGACTCGTCGGGTAGATCATCTGGATCCGCTTTCTTCTCATGGCGTCGGCGCGCTCTTCGCGAGCTGAGTGATTGCCAATGCCGCTTCCTCAGTGATTCGGCCGGCGGGCGTCTCTCTCCGAGCTATCGTAGGCCGCGAGACTCCGAGGAGATCGGCGACCCGGTGCTGGGTTCCGACCTTCTCGCGGAGCGCTTTGTATTTTACCGGAGTCATTAAGAGACCTCCTGATTTTCTGCGGTGTCCCAGATCAGAGCGACACCCAGCCCTGCCGCAGCAGCCTTCGCTTCGCTTAAATCATCAGTCCAGAATTTCAAGTCCGTGTCTAAATCGGTGATGCAGTAGGCGAAAAACTCATCCTTCTGCAGCTCGGTTCTCTTGTCGGTTTTCGTAAACCCGAATTTGGTCGATTTCACCGCCCGCTCAATCAGCTCGTCGCAGTCATCGGAGTAGATCGTTCCCTCGTGCCCGAATTCAGAGCCGTCGATTGCTCCGGTCCCGCCGCTGCACTCCCCGTTTTCGGAGAGATCAAGATAGCGTCGCGCCTCTTCTTCAGAGATTTCGCGGATGGTATTTCCTGTGTTGTAGTCTGAGATAGTC
>Ga0222631_1000310_pt1 | contig 14668 bp, 16 predicted proteins | sample AntAcemetagenom5_FD_179826 | JGI IMG/M metagenome (GOLD analysis project Ga0222631, IMG submission 179826) | Saline water microbial communities from Ace Lake, Antarctica - #5 | ecosystem: Environmental > Aquatic > Non-marine Saline and Alkaline > Saline | place: Antarctica: Ace Lake | collected... | reverse complement strand
CAAGAGTTACCTCTGCTGTTCTATAACCCTCAGTTCCTGTTGGATTTATCGCCCAAGCATTTATAGAATTACTCAAACTACCTAATATTTTCTTTGATAGTTCACATATATTTCCACTAACATTATTTTCATTACAAATTATATAAGCTAGTCGTTTAGGAAGGATTTCTGAAATTATAATACTTATATCTTGTTTAGGATTAGAGATTTTTCTATCTCTTAGAAATTTATCTACATCTAGTTTTGGTGATAAGTTGACCTTAATGTAATCTCCCAATTTCCAATAAGAAGAAATTTGTAATATTGAAGGTCCACTCAAACCTCTGTGGGTAAATAACATTCCTTCCTCAAAAAAAGTTTTTTTAAATGAAACAACTGCTTCAACAGATAACCCTGTAAGCTCCTTACATATTGCTAGTATTTTTTCACTAAAAGTTAAAGGAACTAACGCAGGTAATGTTTCAATAACTTTTAGGTTAAATTTTTGAGCAATATCATAACCAAATTTACTTGCCCCAATTTTTGGAATAGACAGACCGCCTGTTGCAATAATTAACGATTCACAAAAATATTTATCACCTTCAACAACTATAAAATATTTATCATCTTGTTTGTCAATATTATTAATAGTTGTATCTTTTTTTAGAACTACTTTTGCCATCTCGCACTCTAAAAGTAACATATCTATAATTTGTTGAGCACTTTCATTACAAAAGAGTTGTCCTAATTTTTTTTCATGAAATCCAATATTATGTTTCTTTATTAAATTTATGAAATTATTTTGGGTGTATTGTTTTAAAGCTGATATTGCAAATTTTGGATTGTTTGAAATAAACTTACTGGGGTGTGTATGTATGTTTGTAAAATTACATCTTCCACCACCCGATATTCTAATTTTTTCTCCTATCTTTTTTGCATGATCAATTAAAAGTACTTTTCTTCCACGTTTACCAGCTTCTATAGCACTCATCATGCCAGCAGCACCTGCGCCTACCACAATAATATCAAATTTTTCTTTCATGGATTAATAATACTATTTAATAATGTGGAGGTTTTTTATCAATTATGACCATACCTGCTTCATCATTGTTCTCTAATTCATTAATTCTTTTTTCAATATTTGAAATTTGTTTTTTTAAAACTGATACTTCTTTTTGTTGAGAATATAGTTCATCGCTCATTTGGGATATTTCGTTTTGAAGAAAACTGATCTGTTCTTCTAACTTTTTGACTAAATCTTCCATATAAATACAACTTAAAAGAGTTTCAAAATAAATCAAATAGTCAATTATAAAAATTTTTGTTAAGGTTAAATTATAAGATAATAAAAATTATGCCTTCATTTGATGTAATCAGTAAAATTAGTTACCCAGAATTTGATAATGCTCTTGCCAACTGCCTAAGGGAAATTGGTAATAGATTTGACTTTAAAGGACTTAATATTTCAATTGAAAGAAAAGATAAGATTATCACCACATTAGCACCGGATGAATTAAAGTTAAAACAAGTAAATGAACTATTACAAGTCCATCTTATAAGGCGAAAAGTGGATCCAAGAGTAGTAACAATTAAAAATTCAGAAAATGCTGCAGGTTTATCAATCAGACAAATTAGTGAACTAGAAGAAGGTATTACCCAAGAAAATGCAAAAAAAATTATTGCTGAAATAAAAAAACTAAAACTTAAAATTCAGATTAAAATTCAAGGAGAAGAATTGCGAGCTGAAGGAAAAAAAAGAGATGACCTTCAAGAAGCAATGTCAGCAATAAGTGGTATTGATATTGGTCTTCCAATAGAATTTGCAAACTTTAGAGATTAATCTCACTTTAATGAAAAAACTTTTCCAATTTTTATTAAGAATAATTTCAGAAAAGTTTATTAAATGGAAATTAATTTATTTAGCTGAGTTTTTTTCTATGTTGAGAGCCTCAATATTAATGGGAAAATTTGTAAAAGTAAAATTTGATGGATTAGACTGGATATATTTATGGAAAAATTCTGCAGCAGTAAGTTCTGTGTGTTTTTACAATCCTCGTTTAAACTATTCTGATTTAGATCTTTTTCTTTATAAATATAAGCCAAAAATTGGAGATACTATTGTTGATGTTGGAGTAGAGAATGGATCTGAAATTCCAGAATTTTGTAGATTAGTAGGTCATGATGGTAAAATTCTAGCAATTGAGGCTGATCCAGGATGCTGTAGAAGGTTAAAAAAGTTAAAAAAAATTTTAAATTTAGAAAATTTAATTATTATTGAGTATGCTATTGGGGATCAGAGTAAAAAAATTAAATTTTCACAAGAAATAGATGAAAAAAATAATAGGGTTTTATTTAATAATGAATCTCATCAACGTTTTATCGAAATTCAACAATTAACTTTTGAAGAGGCATTAAAGCCACTTAACTTAAAAACAATAGATTTTGTTAAAGTCAATATTGAAGGGGCTGAAATGAATTTATTAAAATCTTTAGATAATTATAATTTAGAGATTAAAAATTGGTGTATAAGTTGCCATGATTTCATGGGAGAAGATTTTAGAACATATGATGATGTTTATATATGGTTAAAAAAGTCAAAATATGATGTAGATAAATATACCTCTAATGAAACCAGGGGTAAGTGGAGGAAGTTTTATTTATTTGGATCAAAGATTAATATTTAATTTTTTTTATTAATATAAAATTTTACCAAATTTAAATAAAGATTCAAATTTTTATAGTAATTAAATCTGTCAATATTTTTTAAAGCAATTTTTGTTTTTTGTTTAACAACTGATCGATTTTTATTATAGTATAATATCAATTCCTTTAGTTTTTTAAAATCTTTAACTTTGAATAATCCACCACCCTTACCATTGGATAATATTTCTTTAGGTCCTGAAATACAATTACTCGAAATAATAAATTTTTTAAGAACAATTCCTTCAAGTAAAATATTTGGAAGACCTTCGTGTAATGAGGTTAAAATAACAAAGTCAGACTGTTTTATATATGGATAGGGATTTGATTTATATCCTATAAGTCTAATATTTTTTTTTAGGTTATGATTATTAATAAAGTCTTCAATTTCATTTTTCATTTTTCCTTGACCCATGATTATAGCATCATAATTAACTTGATTACCTAGTAAGTGTAAAGCTTTCAAAAAAGTTATATGATCTTTTTCTTCAGACAATCTTCCAACGTTTATAATTTTTAATTTATTTTTCTTAAAGATTTTTGGAGCTAATTTTGTCGAGAGAGATTTAATTTTTTTAATATCTACAGGGTTATAAATACAAGTAGATTTAATTTTGTAATTTTTAATAAAATCTTTTTTTGTTTGTATACTATTGACAATGTTATGATTAGCAAGAGGGTAGACTTTTTTGAATATATATTTTTTTATAAAATTGTTAGTCCAGTTATTAGGAAAACTATTAGATCTTGTAATGATTTTTTTAGAAAATATTTTACACAATATTATTGCAGATATATTAGATTGAAAACTTAAAACTAAAATATTTTTTTTTTTTAAAAAAAATTTAATTAAAATTAAAATTGAAATAAAAGATTTTATTTTTCGTCCAAATTTATTCCAAGTAAATAGTCGTGGTGATATGAATTCAATATCATGATCAAGCTTATTTTTATCAATTTTTGAAGCAGTAATTACAGTTATATTTTTAAAACTTCTTGATAAAAAATTAGATATAATGAAAAAGTTTTTATCAGCACCTCCTGCTTCAATTGAAGGCATAAAAATTACAATATTTTTTGAATTCATTTGAAAAAGTATTTATTGTATATATTTAATATAAAAATAACCTAATTTATGTATATTATAAATAATCTTGAATAGTAAAAAAAGTTCTATTTTGTGTCTTTATTTAAATAATGTTGTCAGTTTGTTGTCATCCGGAAATTATTCTAGTTTTATTTTAGTCTATCCCTCATAATCCTATAACCACGGTCCCTAAAATCTTTTTCATTAATTAAATTTATCCATAATTAATTAATAAAATTATTATAGAGATCGTTATTACCACAATACTCACAATGATATAATTCAACCTAATATTAAACTTTTTGAATACTATTTCAGTAATTTTTTCCCAGATTACTACAATGAAAAGGACAATTATAGCTGGCAGAATAAATTTGATCATTTCTAATTTTTTAAAATTATAGCAATGTAACTACATAAGAAAAAAATAGACAAACCTGCGAGATATTTTGTTTCCCTAGTTTTTCCAAATTTTTTATATTGGATTATACTTAATGATATAAATGATATTGAGGTAATCAAAAAATATATTGGTTCAATAATTCCATCTAAAGTAGACATAATAAACTTTACTAAATCATAAATTGGGTATCTAGGTGTGGAATAGTCGCTAGTTAGAATTCAGCGATTCTAGGTCCTTTTTTCTTTAATCTATAATCCCTGCTAAATTTTTAGCAGCTTTTTTTTTGGATCCTGCAGTTAAACCTTTGACATAGGCTGTTGCTATTCTTTCAGGATTTTTAATATTTCTTTTCTTAAATTTTTTTAATAAATCTTTGTAGTTAGGTTTTCTAGGCATTACTTAATAAAATTTAAAAAAGTCTCAATATCAGATAGATTAGTATTCCATGCAGTAACTAATCTAACCGCCTTACCATCCCACTCATCATCATTAATTGTATATCCTTCTAAATTTAATTGATCAATTATATCTTTTGGTATCTTTACAAATATTTCATTTGCATCAGTAGGATAAGCCAGTTCAATATTTTTGTGTTGGTCTAAACCTTGACTTAATTTTTTACCCATAAAGTTTGCATGTTTTGCATTTCTTAGCCAAACTTCATTTGTGATATAGGCATCTAATTGTGCTGACACAAAAGTCATTTTTGAGAGTAAATGCCCCGCTCTTTTCATTAAAAAAGGTAAGTTACCAACTAACTCTGGTTTGAAAAAAATAATAGCTTCTGCTGCTAAACATCCATTTTTAGTTGCTCCAAAAGAAAGTACATCAATACCAGATTTCCAAGTCATTTCTGCAGGGCTACAATTTAATGAAACTAAAGCATTAGCAAACCTAGCTCCGTCCATATGCATATTAAGTTTATGATTATGAGCAATTTCTGATATTTTTTTTATTTCATCTAATTCATAAGTTTCACCTGTTTCGCAAAGTTGTGTAATGCTTACTGATGAAGGTTGAGTATGATGAACAACGCCCTTCCCACTAATTGATTTATTGAGCTCCTCAGCTGTAATTTTTCCATTAACTCCGTTAAGATTTACTAATTTTGCTCCCCCAGTGTAAAATTCAGGTGCTCCACATTCATCTACATTAATATGAGAAAGTTTGTGACAATAGATATTTCCGAAAGATGGTGTCATCGTAGATAAAGCTAGTGCATTAGCTGCAGTTCCAGAAGATGTTGGAAAAACAATTACCTCTTTTTCAAATATTTCTGAAAATTTATCTTGTAAATTTTTTGAAATTTCATCATCACCATAGGGAGCTCTATCTCCATCATTAGCTTTTAAAATTGCCTCTAATACTTCAGGACAAGCACCTGCTACATTATCTGAAGCAAATTTAACTCGCTCTCTTTTTGTTTTAATTTTTTCCATATTTATTGTTTTGGAAAATAATCTTTCAATTCACCTTCTCTATAAATATCTGCTGTACAACAATGAAGACCTCCACCAAATGCATAGGCGTCTCTCATAGCTACTGGTATTACTTCCATTCCTAATTTATCTAATTGTTCAGCTTGATAAACTTCACTTTTTTCAACACAAACTGTTTTTGGATCTAATACTAAAACGTTCATTGAAAGCCAAGTTGAAGAATAACATAATGGTGGTGGCTCATTATGTGCTGGTTGTGCACTATCAATAATTTCCCATCCATTGTTTTCAAATAATTTTCTTTGTTCTTTTGGTAGTCTTCTTTGTGGATTATTAATAATTAAACCCTCTTTAATTGGTGTAAATGTAGCATCAATATGAATTGGATAAGGGTCACCTGGAAAATTAACAGCATGAACTCTATGGTCTTTATAATGTCTTTTAAGCCAATCAATTCCTTTTAAATTTGTTGTAAAACCATGTTGAACAACTAAATCTTTACCAAATCTTAAAACATCCGCTGCATCAAATAAGGCTTCCTCTTCGGTTGTTACAAAAAATTTATCTTCTGTCCATTCTAATCTTTTTTGAATACCAATTTTATCTGATAAGTAATCCTTTCTATAATCTGCATCAGTTAACCTTGGTTTAGGAGCAGCTTCATGTCTCATATTAGGGTCTTCATCATAATATTTTTTTAACAAAGGTCTGTAACAAAGATATTCGAACCATCTACATCTATAACTCATCGTTGCTTCTAAAATTTCACTTCCAACAGTTAATAAAACATCTCTTGGTGGCATACAGCCAAACATTGTATCTGCTTCCCAATCTGGAGTTGACGTTTTTTTATTAAAATCTATTGGGTCTGGTCTATCTACTTTAATGCCTCTTTTAATTAGCATATTTGAAAAATCATCTAACAACTGATTTGCTTTATCAACTGTATCTTTTGTTCTTGGTCCAAACTGACCACGCATATCAGAATCTTCTGGGACCTTGGCATCTAAAGCTGGTTCTGGTGCTGGAATACAAGTACCGTCAGCCTTACCAACAATTACATGTTTTAAAGGATCCCATTCATTCCAACTATTGACTACAGTTTTTTCACTCATAATTTATGATTTAATAATATTATGTTCTGGACCAAAAGGAAACTTAGTAATGTTTTCAGCATTATCTTTTCCAATAACCAAGATATCATGCTCTCTATAACCTCCGGCACCTGGTTTTCCATCGGGTATCATGATCATAGGCTCCATAGAAACAACCATATTCTCTTCTAAGACAGTATCTATGTCCTCTCGTAATTCTAATCCGGCTTCTCTTCCATAGAAATGAGATAGGACACCAAATGAATGACCATAACCAAATGTTCGGTAATGAAGATACCCAAGCTCAGCAAAGAGCTCATTCAGCTCATGGCAGATAGTAGAACATTTTACACCTGGTTTAATTAACTCTAGGCCTCTTTTATGAACTTTAACATTTGCTTCCCAAGCTTTTAAAGAAGCATCATCAATTTTATCTACAAAAAGAGTTCTCTCTAGAGCTGTGTAGTATCCTGAAATCATAGGGAAAGTATTCAAAGAAAGAATATCTCCTGATTTTAATTTTCTATTCGTTTTTGGGTTATGTGCACCATCTGTATTTAATCCTGATTGAAACCAAACCCAAGTATCCATATATTCTGCATCTGGGTAGGTTTTGGCAATTTCACGCTCCATTCTATCTCTACCTGCTATTGCAATTTCAAGCTCACTTTCTCCTACTTTAATATGTTTTTTTATTTCCTCACCTCCAAGATCGGCAATTCTTGCACCATTTTTGATAATTTCTATTTCTTCAGCAGATTTTATCATCCTCAGTTGCATTAAATCTTTTGAAACATCACTAAAAACTGAAAATATAAATATAGAAGTTAGTTTTTCTTTTACATCTAAAGTTACATGATCGTTTTCTATACCAATATTTTTTGGTGGCTCATCTCTTCCTATAATTGAAACTATTGCTTTTAAAAAATTATCCCTTTTCCAATCAGTATAAATTATATTATCACTATGAGATCTGCGCCAAGGTTGGCTTGCATCTATGTTTGCAGAAATTGTTGAAATTTTATTGGCTGTTACAATGCATCCATAAGGTCTTCCAAAAGAACAATAAATAAAACCTGTATAGTAAGCAATGTTATGCATTGAAGTTAAAATAATCATATCTAAACTATCTTTACTCATTACAGTTCTTAAATTATTTAGTCGTCTTTGATATTCTTGGTCTGTAAAAGGAAGTTTTGCCTTATCACCATTTTTTAATGTAAAAAAATCTGGTCTTTCCATTTTAATTAATTAAGTGCAATAAATCGTCTATTAGTTTTAATTGTAAGACTATAATAAATGATAGACATAAAAAGAAAGAAGCCACCTATTATTGTATTTGTAGAAGGAATTTCATTTATACCCAAAATTGGAATCCATACCCAGAAAATTCCACCTATTACCTCTGTTAATGAAAGTAAGGTAAGTTCTGCCGCCGGTATAGCTTTTGATCCTATAGAATATAAAATTAACCCCATACAAACTAAAGTGCCATGTAAAGAGAATAATGCTCCATTATAACTTGTAGATAGAAAAACCATATCATTAGACAAAATAACAGTTGCCGCAACCACAAAACAAAAAAAACCAGCAAAAGCTACAGTTGTAAATTTTGGAGTTTCTTTTTTCCATCTTAAGGTAACTGAAAAAACAGAAAATCCGATAGAGGAAGTCATTCCAAAAATAAGTCCTAATAAAGAATTTTTTTCAGTGTTGCCAAGGGCAATTATTATTATTCCAATTGTAGCAATTATAATTGCTATCCAAACATTAAGCGAAATTTTTTCTTTTAAAAATAAAAAACCTAATAAAGCTGTAAAAAATGGCATTGCAGCTAAACAGAGTAAAGTAACAGCAGCACTAGTGTTTGTGATGGAGTAAATAAACGTAATCATTGCGATACCTAGTCCAGTTCCACCAATGACACCTGATATTCCAATTTTTAAATAATTCTTATAAAAATCTTTTCCTTCTTCAAAAAAAAGATAAAGATTTAAAACTAAAAAAATTGTTAGACCTCTTGCAAAAATATATTGCCAAGGAACTAGATTAGGTTCATTCATGTATCTTACAACTAAAGGTCCAAACGACCATATGAGACCTGCTAATAAAACTACTGGAATTGCAATTTTTTCGTTTTTAAGTTCGACCATAATTTGATATTTAATGGTAATTATTTTGTACTACAATAAAAATGAGGTCTATTTAAAAATATTAATATTTGGCCCGATTGGAGAGTAACAATCAATTAACTCACCTTTTTTAAATATAGATTGTCCATCTTTGAAGAGACCCCAGACATTTGACTCTACAAATGATTTAATTCTAAAAGATTCTTGACCTTTTAAGACCTGTAATTCTATTTTTCCATCATTAGTTGAAGTTAATTTTGCTTTTAAAAATCTAATAATCTTTTTACTCTTAGAATAATCATTTTTTAATTTTGCTTTAAATGGTTTTTCAGCCTTAACCCCTAGAATGTTAAGCAGATAAGGATAAACAAAAAATCTAAAGCAGGCAGATGAAGAAATGGGATTACCAGGTAACCCAAAAATAACTTTTTCAATTTTCTTAAATTTTGCAAACAATACTGGCTTACCAGGCCTTATCGAAACTCCTTTAAAAAAATTAGATAAACTAAATCCTTTAATTATATAGGGGACAAAATCATGTTTACCAGCAGATATAGCACCTGATGTGATTATAATATCAATTTCAGATTTAAAACTTTTTTCTATTCTTTTTTGAAAAAGTTTTTGATCCTTATCCCTTAAAACTCCACCATCTATAAAGTTAAATAAAAAATTATTAGATAGGGATTTTATGTAATGACTATTAGAGTTTCTAACTTTCCAATTTGCAACATCCCTATTGTTAGAAATTTCATTTCCCGTTGAAAAAAATAAAATATTAGGTTTCTTTTTAACTTTAATATTTACTATGCCCAATGTTTTAAAAGCTAATATATGAGAAGGTTGAATTATGGTCCCTCTTTTAATTATCAAGTCTTTTTTTTTATAATCTGATCCAGCATATCTGATGTGTTGGTTATTTCTTATTTTTTCATTAATTAAAATAAATTTTCTATTTTTGTTAAAAACAATTTTTTCTATTGGAATTATAGTATCAAAATTTTTAGGTATAAGTGCACCTGTCATTACTTCAACAGCTTCGAACTTATTTATTTTTTTTAATGACGGATTGTCTCCTGCAGATATAGTTTTTAAAATTTTAAAGTTTTGTGAATTATTTTCATTTAACTTGCTTGTATCTTTTGAATTAATAGCAAAACCATCAAATGCAGCATTAGTTCCAGCTGGATAATTTACGGTTGTATAAATATTTAATACATTAATCCTATTTAATGACTTTGATGAATTAATAATTTCATCTTTTATTTTTATCTTTGATTTTATTAAGATTTTCTTAGCTTCTTTATAATTAATCATTTTAATTTTTCTTTAGTATTTTTTTTGCTTCTTCTAAGTCTTCTTTGGTATTTATATTAAAAAAAGTATCAAATTTTTTAGGCTGTATATCAATTGTTTTTAACCCTATTTTATTTGCCCAATCCTCTACTTTTCTAAAATCATTATTAATTAAATCATTTTCAAGAAGTTTTAATAATTTAATTGACCACAAACCAAAAATATTGTGCCTTTTATTGTTTGATTTAACAAAATATAACAAGCTATCTTTTAGCTTAATTCTTTTTTTATATTCATCAATAATTGATGTTTCAAAAAAAGGTGTGTCTGATGGAAATGTTGCAATCCACTGATATGATTTTTGATTTTCTTTAACCCATTTCATTGCACTTAGAACTCCTGCTAATGGTCCAAAGTCATCAAGATAATCAGGAATTATTGTTACATTTTTTATTTTTTTTGTATCTAAGCTGTTGCTTGAGACAATAAGTATCTCTTCATATCTATTACTAATTTTTGATAAAACATGCTCTAATAATGTTTTATCACCAAGTTTTGTCTGGTTTTTATCTTCACCAAATCTCTTTGATTTTCCACCTGCTAGCACAACAGCTAAAATATTGTTATCTTCCATAAATCAAAATATAAAACATTAATCTCTTAATTAAAGAATTATAATGGACTTAAAAATTTTAGAAATCGCATCTGACACGAAAAACCACAAAGTAGTTAAAAATCATACACATCAATCAAAAAATAAGAACCCTTTATGTGGTGATGAAATGGAAATTAGTTTAATAGTTAAAGACAATATAGTTCAAGATATGGGCTATCAATGTAAATCATGTGTATACTGCCAGGCCTCTGTTAGTTTACTTTCAAAATGGGTTATGCAAGCACCAATAGAAAAAATTTCAGATTTTGTCTCAAATGCTGAGTTTTTCTTTGATGAAAATTTTGATCAATTAAAAAAGATTAATATAAAAGATCTGAAAGTTTTTGAAAAAATAATGAACTCAAAAAATATTTCAAGAAAAGAATGTTTATTGCTTCCTTTTAAAACTCTTTCAAAAGCCTTGAAACTTTAAACTAATAATAACATTAAAGATAAAAATATATGATAAATACAATAAAAGAAAATTTTAACAGAGCTCTTTATGCTTTAATATTTTCAATAATTACAATTGGAACTCTTTCATTCTTAAGTTTTGAAACTCCTTATGGATTATTTTTAGCTGGATCATTTGGTTCTTCTATGGTTTTACTTTTTGGTTACCCTGAAAGCCCCTTCGCTCAACCCAAAAATGTTTTCTTTGGACATTTAGTAACATCTGTAGTTGGTGTATTAATTTTAAAATTTCTTCCAGTAGATCAATTTTTACAAATTTCTATTGCAGTTGGTCTTGGTATTTTTGTAATGATACTACTTGGTGTAACTCATCCACCTGCAGGAGGAAATCCTATCGTTATAATTCTAGGTGCAGTTTCTTATGATTTTTTACTGAACCCAATTATTTTTGGTTCAATAATAATAATTGTTTACGCAATTATTCTAAATCGTTTCATTTTAAAGAAAAACTACCCAAGTAGTTGAAAAAAATAATCTTTTGCTTGTTTCAAATTTAGCCAGTTTAAATATACTGGCTAAATGAATTCTAATTATAAAGTCATAAAATTTAGATCTAATAACTCGAAAGAGGTTAATGATCAAATATCCATTGAAGAACCATTGGAAATAATACTCAAATATAAAGATAAAGAAAATTGGATAGAAAATACAATATCCATTACGATGAGAACACCTGGGGATGATGGGGATTTAGTTACTGGCTTTCTTTTTAATGAAAGAGTAATTGAAAAAATTAGCCATATAGAAAATATTGTAGCTAGTGGTGAACCTGTTGGGCAATATAAATTACAAAATAAAGTTATTATTACAATAAACAATTCAGAAAATATAGACATCGATAAAGTTAAAAGAAATTTTTTGACTAATTCATCATGTGGTGTGTGCGGAAAAACATCTCTCGAATCTTTAGAAATTATTAAGAAAGATAAAATATTGAAATCTATACCTAAAATACATCATGAGATTATAATGAAATCTCCAGATATATTAAAACAAAACCAATCTGAATTTTCAAAGACTGGTGGAATTCATGCCAGCGGGTTATTTAGGGCTAATGGAGAAATTATTGCTGTAAAAGAAGATGTAGGCCGACATAATGCCTTAGACAAACTAATTGGATTCGTTTTAAAACAAAATTTACTTGATAATAGCTCTCAATTTCTAACCTGCTCTGGCAGACTTAATTTTGATTTAGTCCAAAAAGCTCTTATGGCTAATATAGGTGTCTTAATTGGTGTGGGTGCGCCAACCAGTCTCGCTATAGATTTAGCTAATAAGTTTGACATGACATTAGTTGGCTTTGTAAAAGAAGGTAGCTTTAATATTTATAGTAATAATGAAAGAATTATAATAAAAAATTAAAAATTTTAATAGGGTAAATTGTGTCAAAAAATATCAGTAACTTATCAGGAAGAATTGGTTTAAAAAAAAACCTGTTTGAAAAAATTTCTGAGAGATCTTTAAATTCTAAAGACTCTAGTGGTATCAAAGAAATAGCTAATGAATACCATATGGGTGTATCCACTATTCATGGTGCTGAGAGTTTTTATGAATTTTTAAGACCATCTCATAGAGCAAAAAAAGCCTTTGTTTGTAATGGAAGTGCTTGTATGTGTTCTGGAACACAGGAACCTTTAAAGAAAAAATTAAAAGAAAAACTAGGTGATGATAAGGTTGGTGAAATGTTTTGTCTTGGTCACTGTTATGAAAATAAAGCTTTTCATTACGATGGTGAAAATTATGCTGGGAATGATATTGATAAAATTGATGACATAATTAAAGGAGAAAAAATTACACAGGAAAAATTTTTCTCTAAAAGTTTTGCTTCAACAAGTTTTTTAATGGATGATAAGCTTTTAAATTTAGATCAATTTAAAGATGTTTTAAATAAATTTATAAATACAGATAAACAAGAAATTATAAAGTCATTACTAGATTCAAATTTAACAGGTAGAGGTGGTGCTGGTTTTCCAGCTGGAATGAAATGGGATTTTTGTAGAAAAGCAGAGTCTGAAAAAAAATATGTTATATGCAATGCTGATGAGGGAGACTCTGGTGCATTTTCTGATAGATACTTATTAGAAGATCAGCCACTAAAAGTTTTATTTGGAATGATCATTTGTGGTTATGTTATTGGAAGTGACGAGGGTGTTTTATATATTAGAGGTGAATATCCAAAATCTATTGAAGCAATAAATGGATGTATTAATTCTTTAAAAAAAGAAGGGTTATTAGGTAAAAATATTCTTGGTAAAAATTTTTCTTTTGATCTAAATATTTGTATAGGACAAGGAGCGTACATATGTGGAGAAGAAACTGCTTTAATTGCATCAATTGAAGGAAGAAGAGCAGAAGTTGATGTTAGGCCACCCTTCCCTGTTACTGAAGGACTTTATAAAAAACCAACAGTTGTTAACAATGTTGAAACTTTAGCTGCGGCTACTGGCATACTTATTAATGGAGCTGATAAATTTTCAGCAATTGGAAATAAAAAATCTGCAGGTACAAAATTAGTTTGTTTTGATAGTTTTTTTAATAATCCTGGTGTTTACGAAGTCGAAATGGGAACTCCAATGAAAAAAGTTTTAAATGATATTGGTGGAGGTTTTAAAGAACCTATTAAAGCATTACAAATTGGTGGCCCACTTGGTGGTGTTATACCAATTTCTGAAGTAGAAAAATTAAATCTAGATTTTCAAGAATTTACTGCTGCTGGTTTCATGTTGGGACACGCAAGTATAGTAAGCATTCCAAAAGACTTTCCAATGGTCGAATATATTCATCATTTATTTGAGTTCACAGCTGAAGAATCATGTGGAAAATGTTTTCCTGGTAGACTTGGTTCTTACCGTGGTAAGGAAATGTTTGACCAAGCAAAGAATAAGACTGCCAAAATTCCATTAAAGCTATTAAATGAACTGCTAGTAACAATGAAAAAAGGCTGTTTATGTGCTTTATGTGGTGCAATACCTACTCCAATCATGAATATATTAAAATATTTTGGTGATGAAATGAAGGATGATATGGTGAAAGATAATTAATGAGCTCAGAAAAAAGAAAAATTGCATATATAGATGGTAAGCCATATGAAATTGGTCCTAACCATACTTCTGTTTTAAAATTTGTAGAAAGCTATCTTGGTGAAAAAAAGGTTCCTGCTTTATGTAACGATCCAAACTTAGCACCTTATGGAGCTTGTAGAGTTTGTTCGGTTGAGGTTGCTTTAGTTAAAGATGGTCCAACTAAAGTTGTAGCCTCATGTCATACACCAGTTGGTGAAAATCAACATATTTTTACAAACAATGAAAATTTAACGGCTTTAAGAAAAAATATTGTTGAACTAGTTTTAACCGACCATCCAATGGAATGTGGAACTTGTGAGGTTAATAATAACTGTGAACTTCAAGAT